>LFIK01003187.1_pt1 | contig 13333 bp, 13 predicted proteins | sample 643401 | NCBI WGS metagenome assembly LFIK01 (sample SAMN03777447, study PRJNA286221) | soda lake metagenome | biome: soda lake; feature: Kulunda steppe; material: water; isolation source: sample T5-Br brine of Lake Tanatar-5 | place: Russia: Kulunda steppe | collected 2010-07 | reverse complement strand
GGGAGCCGCTCGATGATGCCCTCGAGGTTGTGGCGCATCTCCAGGCGTGCGAGCTGCGCCCCGATGCAGGCATGGATCCCGCGTCCGAAGGCGACGTGACGGTTGGGATGCCGCGTCACATCGATGCCGTCCGCATCCGGGAACTTCTCCGGGTCACGGTTGGCGCTGGAGAGCGCCAGGAACACCCGGTCGCCCTCGGCGATGGTCTTCCCACCCAGCTCGAACTCCTCGATCACGTGGCGGTGGAGGACCTTGATGGGACCGTCGTAGCGGAGCAGTTCCTCCGTGGCGCGCGGCATCAGGTCGGGCTGCTCGCGGAGCAGGGCGAGCTGCTCCGGGTGGCGGAGCAGGGCGAGGACACCGTTCGCCGTGGCGTTGATCGTGGTCTCGTGACCGGCGAACAGCAGGAGCGCGAGCATCGACAGCAGCTCGTCGTCCTCGAGGCGGTCGCCGTCCTCGACCGGTGCGGCGAGCACGCTGATCATGTCCGAACCCGGGTTGGCCCGGGCGGCGTCCACCAGCTTCTGCAGGTAGGCGAACATCTCGTTGAGGCCCTGGAGCGCCCGCTCGTGCCGGTCGTCACGCGCATCGCCACCGGCACCGAAGGCCACCAGGGCGAGCTCATCCGACCAGGACCGGAACAGGTCCCGCTCCTCCACGGGCACGCCCATCATCGACGCGATGACCGTGGCCGGCAGTGGGTAGGCGACCCCATGGATCAGGTCCCGCTCCCCCGAGTCGAGGAAGTCGTCGATGAACCCGTCGACGAGCTCACGGATGTGGTCGCTGAGTGCGGTGATGCGCTGCGACTTGAACGCCCCGGCCGCCAGCTTCCGCAGCCGCGTGTGCTCGGGCGGGTCGCTGACCACCATCCAGGACTTCAGCATGTCCAGGATCTGCGTGGTGTGGCTGTCCGCCCCCTGCTCCCTGGCCCGGGCCAGGACCGGCTTGACCCGGTCCGAGGACAACCGCGGGTCAGTCAGCGCCGCCTCGACGTCGTCGAACCGGGTGATGATCCAGGCGCGGTGCCGTGGCGACCAGTGCACCGGGTCGGCCTCGCGCAGCGGAGCGAGGGCACCGTACGGGTCAGCGGTGGCCTCCGGCGAGAGCAGGTCGAGTTCGGGCAGGATCGTGGTCGCCATGGGTGGCACCCTTCGTCATGCAGCGCGGAGCTGGGCGGTGATGTCGTGCATGGCCTTGAAGCTGAACCGCGCGAGGTCGGGATCGCCCAGACCGGTGATGTTCCACATCACCAGGTGGCGTAGCCCGGCCTTCTGGTAGGTCGCGATCTCCTCGGCGACCTGGTCCGGCGTCCCCGCGAAGGCGTAGTACTTGGACACCTTCGGCGGGATCGCCTCCACGATGCGATCCGACTCGGCCCGTGAGACGCGGCTGGGGATGAAGTCGTGGAACCCGCCGGCGTCGCCGAGCGGTGGCGGCACACCCAGGTTCTCGTAGACCCAGTTCGGCAGGAGGATGCACAGCAGGCGGACCATCGGGGAGGCCAGCAGCCGCTGGACCGACTCCTCATCGGGACCGATCAGCAGGTAGCCGAGCATCCCGGGCGTGAAGTGGTCGACGTTGCGGCCGGCTTCCTTGGCCGAGGCGTAGATGGCATCACGGGAGCGGGTGTAGTCCTCCGGCGCCATCTTGGTGGGCAGCCAGCCGTCGCCGTACTGGCCGGTCAGCCCCAGCATGCGGGGGCCGTGGGCGGCGAGCCAGATCTCCGGCGGCGTGTCGCCGTAGGGATCGAGGCCCATCACCGCGTCCTTGAGGTAGAAGTGCTCACCCTCGAAGTCGACCGTCTCGCTCCCGGCGGTGGTGAGCCGTCGGATGACCTCCAGCCCCTCGGCGAGCTTGCCGACGGGCTTGGACCACTCGATGCCGTAGGGCTCGATGTTCAGCTGCTCGCCGGAACCGACCCCGAGGATCGCACGACCCTTCGTCATGTGGTCGAGCGTGAGCATGGTCTGTGCGACCGAGGCCGGATGACGGCGCAGCAGGTCAGTCACGCAGGTGCCCACGCGGATGTTCTCGGTCTGCATGCCCACGGCGGACATCATCGGGTACGGATCCACGTAGACGTGGCTGGACTGCTGGTACTTGGCCAGCGGTGTGAAGTCCTCGTTCCACATGCTGTCCGGGTGCCAACCCATCAGGTGGTCCGGCCACCACACGCCGTCGTAACCGAGCTCCTCCATCTTCACCCCGGCGGCGACACCGCGGTCCACGGGCGGGATGATCTGGCCTGGCGCACCGAACTCGATCTCCACGTCGTCCTCCTGGTCTGGTTCGGTGCGCCGCGGCTGGGGCAGGGCACCGCTGGGGTTCGCCGGGCCGGTCAGGCCTCGTCAGGCAGGGTGACGACGACGTCGTCACCCTCGGTTCGGAGCAGGTAGGTCCCCACGGGCTCGGTGGCGGGAAGCATCGTCGCCTCGCCACTGCGTAGGTCGAAGATCGCGTTGTGCGCGGGGCACTCGATGCAGGAACCGTCGAGCCAGCCGCCGGCCAGGGACTCCTCCTCGTGGGTGCAGGTGTCGTCGATGGCGAACAGCTCGCCATCGTCGGTCCTGGCCAGGCACAGCAGGCGACCGTCGATCTCGACCTGACGGAGCTCACCGGGGGCGAGCGTCGCCCCGCCGGCGATGCGGTGGTCCTCGGTCGCGCTCACGATCTCCCGCCTCCCCGCCGTCACCTCCGGTGCCGGCGATGCTCGCTCACGACCACCGTTGCCGGGGTCGGATTTGAACTACCGGTCAGTAAACCACAGGGGTAGGCTCAGGGTCCAACGGCAGGGGAGGATCGTGGTGCGTGGACTGGCGGGACGCAACATCATCGTGACCGGTGGAGGCTCCGGCATCGGGGCGGCCACCGTCGCTCGGCTCCACGAGGAGGGGGCGGCCACCGTCGCCTGGGATCTCACGGCACCCGCCGCGCCTGAGGGCAGCTTCGGCCAGGCCGTCGATGTGACCGATGGCGACGCGATCACCTCGGCACTCGCGCAGGTCCGCGACGAGCTCGGCGAGATCCACGGCCTGGTCAACTGCGCCGGCACCCTCGGGGCCGCCCACAAGCTGGCGGACCAGCCCCTCGAGCAGGTGCGACGGACCTTCGAGATCAACACCCACGGCGCGCTCCAGGTGCTGCAGGCCGTCCTGCCGGTGATGCTGGAGCAGGGCGGTGGCAGCATCGTCAACGTCGCCTCCAACGCGGCGCTGCACGCCCGCACCGGGCTCGCGCCCTACTCGGCCTCGAAGGCTGCGGTACTCGCCTACACCCGCACCGCGGCCCGGGAGTACGGCCGCCGTGGGATCCGCGTCAACGCGGTGTGCCCCGGCGGGACCCGGACCCCGATGATGGGTCCGGTCGACGAGAAGGTCGCGGAGGACCTGGCACGCTCCATCCCCCTCGGACGCTTCGCCGAGCCGGACGAGATCGCCGCCACGATCGTGTTCCTGCTGTCCGACGACGCGTCCTACCTGACCGGCGCGAACCTGCTGGTCGACGGCGGTGCGCTGACCTGATCGGGAGCATCCTCATGGACGCAACGACCGGAACCGAGGTGACCGACGGCACCGTCGTGATCATCGGAGGTGGACCCGCCGGCGCCACCCTGGCACGGACCCTGCTCACGAGCGACCGGGGCGTCTCGGTCGTGCTGCTCACCGCCGAACCAGACGCGCCCTACGACCGCACCCACCTCTCCAAGTCGGTCCTCACCGGCGAGCGAGACGAGCCCCCGGCGATCTTCGCCGAGGACCTGGACGACCCCCGCCTCGAGCTGCGGACCGACACCGAGGTGGCCGCCATCGACCCGGCTACCGCGACGGTCTCGCTCCGTGGAGGCGGCACGCTGCGCTACGGACGGCTCGTGCTCGCCACCGGTGCGGCCCCCCGCACACTGCCGCTATCCGGGATCGAGCTCCCGGGCGTCCACCTGATCCGGGAGCGGTCCGCGGCACTGGCGCTCCGCAACGCCCTCGCAGCAGGCGGGGACGTCATCGTCCTCGGCGGCGGGTTGATCGGCCTGGAGGTCGCGGCCGCCGCCCGGGAGCGCGGCTGTGGGGTAACCGTCCTGGAGGTCGCCGACCGGCTCCTCGGCCGGGTGCTCCCCGAGGCCCTCGCCGCCCACGTCAAGGCCGTGCACCGCGACCACGGGACCACCATCGAGCTCGGCGTCCGACCGGTGGAGGTGACGGGCGGGACCCGTGCGACCGGCGTTCGCCTCGCCGACGGACGTGAGCTCCGTGCCGACCATGTGGTGGTCGCCGTCGGGGCCGCACCACGCACCGAGCTCGCCGCTGACGCCGGCATCGAGGTGGAGGATGGCATCCTCGTCGACGACCGCTTCCGGACCTCGGTCCCCGGGATCCACGCCGTCGGTGACGCCGTGCGGTTCCGCGGGACGGATGGCGATGGACCCGGCCTGCGCACCGAGGCCTGGACCCCCGCGATGGCCATGGGCCAGCACCTCGGCCGGAACCTCCTCGGGGCGGACGAGCCCTACACCGAGGTCCCCTGGATGTGGTCTGACCAGCACGAGCTCACGATCCAGGCAGCCGGCGGCCCGGTCACCAGCGGGGTGGAACGTGGCGACCTCACCGCACCCGCGGGCCTGGCGGTCTTCGCCCTCAGCGACGGGCGGATCACCGGGGTCGTCGGGGTCTCCGACAGACGCGGGATCGGCCGGACGGTCCGGGGCGCGATGCCCCTGATCGCCAAGGGGACCCCGGTGACGGCCGAGGAGCTCGTGGACCCGCAGGTGGACCTGCGCAAGCTGGCGCGGGAACGCGGCTGAACGTCACACCACGGCGTTCACCGCCGGCTCACTGGAGGGTGACGTAGCCCCCGTCGACCGGCAGGACGGCGCCGGTGATCCAGGAAGCGGCACGGGAAGCGAGGAAGATCGCCGCGCCGGCCGCGTCGTCGGGCTCGCCGGTCCGCCCGAGCGGGGTCGCGGCGATGAGCTCCTCCTCGCCCTCATCGAAGGCGAAGCGGGTCATACGCGAGGGGAAGATGCCCGGCGCGATCGCGTTGACGGTGATGTGCTCCGGCGCGAGCCGCTTGGCCACGTGACGGGTCAGGTGGTGCACCCCGGCCTTGGAGGCGGAATAGGCGTAGGACTCCCACATCGGCACGTGCATCCCGTCCACGGAGCCGATGTTGATCACCCGCGCCGGGTGTCCGGGGTCGGCCGCCGCGCGCAGCAGCGGCAGGCAGGCGACGGTGAGGTGGAAGGGCCCCTTGAGGTTGAGGGCGAGGACCTTGTCCCAGCCATCGTCGGGGTACTCATCCAGGGGCGCACCCCAGGTCGCGCCGGCGTTGTTTATCAGCACGTCCAGCCGGTCGGTGTGCCCACCGACGGCGGCGGCCAGGGACCGGCAGCCCTCCAGGCTGGAGGCATCGGCGGGGACCGACACCGCCCGCTCGCCGAGGTCGGCCACCAGCGCGTCGCAGTCCTCGGCCGTCCGCGAGGACACGTAGACCACCGCACCGGCGGCGTGGAAGCCGCGCACGATCATCTCACCGATGCCCTTGGTGGCACCGGTGACCAGGACGTGGCGGCCGGCGACATCGTACAGCGCGTTCATCGGTGGCCTCGCAGGACGGGGGACGGGACGGCCGGTAGGCGACGGCTCAGGCCGACGACGACTCAGGCGGGAACGACCGGCAGCATGCCGGGAGCACGGTGCTCCTCGGGGAGCTGGTCGCTCGGCCACCGCTTGCGCGACCACGTGGACAGCTTGGTCAGCAGGTTCATCGCCACGGGGCCGGTCTCCCCGGGACGCGCCTCGATCAGCCCGGCGTCGATGGCGCCCTTGATCCAGTCCTCCCCCCGCTCGGTGCGCACCACGGTGAGGGTCCAGTTGTCGTCGGACCCGATACCCCCGCAGGAGATGTCCGCGTGCTCGGCGGCGAAGTCCGGGCAGAGCTTGCAGCCCTCGCGGGTGTAGGGGTGGAACAGCTTCAGCGGGATCTCGTGATAGCCACCGTCGCGGGTCCAGACCTGGAAGACCCCCTTGATGTTGATCTTGGTGACGTCGCCGATGGCGATCCCGTGCTCGGCGAGCACCTTCTCCTGCCCCTCGTAGGTGAAGGTCTTGGAGCAGAGCAACCCCAGCGTCAGCGCGATCTTGCGCTTGTACTTGTTGACCTTGTAGGCCTCCACGGTGCCGTTGATCGAGGCCTGGCAGGACATCCCGACCAGCGCGACCTGCTTCAGCTTGCGCTCGTCGGCCTCCGCCATCGCCAGTGGGTTCGCGGCGTAGGTGTAGCGCGAGCCGGCGGAGGCGAGCACTTCCTCGCGGTTGGTGGCCAGGAACGGCTCCACCCAGAAGGGCCGCTCCTCGGTCTGCACGACCCGGGAGGTGACCGCGCCCTCGATCCGCTCGGTCTCCAGACCCCACACCAGCAGGGTGGACACCAGCCCGCCGTCCTGGCCGACCAGCCGCACCGCCTCGTCGGTGGTGCGGGTGAGCAGGATCGAGCGGTACTGGCCGAACACCTCGTCGTCCCGGCGCGGACGTCCGAACAGGGTCTCGTCGAGGTCGGACTCCCACGCCCGGAAGCGGGGGCAGGCGCGGGTGCAGATGTCACAGCCGCGGTCACCGATCACGCACTGGTCGTGGGCCATCCCCTCCCCGATCTGGACCGGGAAGAAGTCGTCGGTGTAGCCGAGCACGTCCCGCGGACAGGCCATCACGCAGGCGGCGCAGCCCGTGCACAACCCGGTATCGACGACTTCACGCTTGAGCTCGCGCCAGTGGATCTCGTTCACCGCTGTTCCTCTCCGCCGGCCCGTGGCCGGCACCGACGACGCCTCCGGCTCAGCGACGCGCGGGGTAGACGTCACCGAAGGGGTGGTTGGACAGGTGCCAACCGCCGTCGACGACGACCGTTGCCCCCGTAACGTAGGAGGCCGCCTGACTCACCAGGAAGGCCGCCGCGCCGATCAGCTCCTCGGGACGGCCGAAGCGTCCCATCGGGATGTTGTCCAGGGCCGCGCCACGCACGTGCTGGTCGCTCCACATGCCCTCGGTGGCGCCCTCGGTCTCGAAGGCGCCGGGCGCGAGGGCGTTGACCCGGAGCCCCCGTGGTCCCCACTCCACCGCGAGGGAGCGGATCAGGGCCTCCAGGCCGGCCTTGGCCGCCGAGGAGTGGGCCGCGCCGGGCACCTCCCGGGCCGCCAACGCCGAGGTGACCAGCATCGCCGCTCCCGGCTCACCGGCCGCGAGCAGGGGCTGGGCCCAACGTCGGAGCACGTTGAAGGGCCCGGAGACGCTGGAGGCCACCACCGTGGCGAAGCCGTTGGGGGAGATGTCCTCGGCCTTGGCGAGGAAGGCCCCCCCGGCGGCGTTGACGAGCAGCGGCACCGGGCCGCCCTGGGCCTCCGCAGCGGTGAAGGCCGCCTCGACCTGCTCCGGGTCGCGGATGTCGGCGGCGTGCGGGACCACGGTCGCACCCTCGACCGCCATCGACGCCGTCTCCTCGAGGCGCTCCAGTCGGCGTCCGAGGACGTGGACCTCCACCCCGGCCGCAGCGAGCAGCAGGGAGATGTCTCGTCCGATGCCGCTGCTGCCGCCGGTGACCAGCGCCCGGTTCGCGACCGGCGCGTAGGGGCCTGCCAGGTACTCCACGATGCAGCCTCTCGTTCGTCAGGGCCGGCAGCCTACCGACCGTTCGGTAAAACTCGGGACGCGCGGGCCGCGACGTCAGCGCCCGCTGGCCCCGCTCACGCCACCTCGATGCCGAACTCCGCGTACACACGCTCGCGAAGCTCGCCCTTCTTCACCTTGGTAGCCGACATCGGCCACTCGCTCACGAACCGCACGTGGCGGGGGACCTTGAAGCTCGCGATCTCCCCGCGACAGTGCGCCTGGATGTCCTCCTCGGTGGCCTCGGCCCCGTCCTTGAGCTGCAGGAAGGCGACGGCGACCTCGCCGAGTCGCTCGTCGGGGAGACCGACGACCTGGGCCAGGGCGACCGCCGGGTGGGCCTCGAGGTAGGACTCGATCTCCACGGCGCCGACGTTCTCACCGCCGATCTTGAGCATGTCCTTCAACCGGCCGTTGAAGCGCAGCTCACCGTGCTCGTTGAGGGTCCCGAGGTCGCCGGTCCGGTACCAGCCATCCGGGGTGGTCACCTCCGCGGTCCGGTCCGGATCACCGTGGTAGCCGGAGAACATCGTCGGACCCCGGGCGACGATCTCGCCCTCGGTACCCGGCGGGAGCACACGTCCGTCCTCGGGATCTCGGATCTGGAGCTCGGCACCGGCCAGCGGCCGCCCGGGCAGCACCCGCCGCTCGAGCTCCTCTGCCGGGTCCCCGATGGCGAGCGAACCGGCGAACTCGGTCATGCCGAACCCGGTGACCACCGAGGTGTGGGGCAGCCGGTCCTGGAGCAGCCGGAGCTGGTCCGGGGTGGCGATGTGGAACAACACCCGTGCCCGCCGGAAGCTGTCCTCGGTGTAGCCGGGAGCGTTCATGAGACCATCGGTGATCGCCGAGAACGCCGGGAAGAGGATGGTGGCCTCCTCCGCCTCGATCATCGCGAGGGCCTCGTCGGCGTCGAAGTGGGTCATGGACACGTAGGTCCCCATGCGGTGCAGCACCGCCAGGAGCACCTGCGTGCACCCGGTGTGGAACATCGGCAGCGGCGAGAACACGACGTCGGCTTCGCGCATCCCGAGCCGATCCGCGGTGATGATGCCCTGCCGGACCATCGCCTCATGCGAGAGCGCACAGCCCTTCGGCAGCGAGGTCGTCCCGGAGGTGTAGAAGATCACCGCCTGGTCGCGCAGCGCCACCCCGTCGCGGCGCCGGTGGACCTCGGCGGTGTCGACCTGCTCGCCGGCACGCTCGAACGCCTCCTGGGTGGTGAACCCGGGAGCCTGGCGGCGGCCCATCACCACGACGTGCTCGAGCTCCGGTGCGACCTCGAGGTGGAGCCGATCGTCGACGCTGGCCCCGGAGGCCTGCTCCGCGAGGTCGGGGAAGCTCTCCGCGATCCGGTCGATGTAGGAGACCGCGTCCTCGACCAGGTCGCTCACGAACACCAGCCGGACACCCGCGTTGGGGATCACGTGGCGGAGCTCGGTGGAGCGGAACCGGGAGTTGATCGGCACGGTGACCGCGCCGATCAGGGACGCGGCCAACTCCACCTCGAGGAAGGCGAGGCAGTTGGGCATGAGGATGCCGAGCCGGTCGCCCCGCTCGATCCCGAGCGCCACGAGGCTGCGCGCCAGGCCCGTCGCCCGGTCGAGCAGCTCGGCGTAGGTCGCCCGGCCCTCCGGCATGACGATGGCCTGCCGATCGGGGTGCTGCACCGCCCCGCGCACGAGCAGATCGCCGACGGTCGTGATCTCCCGGTACTCCACGGTTGCGCTCCTCACCGGTTCAGCTACACCAGGTGACCGTCCGGCGCTTGCGGACGCCGGACGGTCCGGATGGTGTCAGCCGAGGCGTTCCAGGATCGTCGCGTTGGCCATCCCGCCACCCTCGCACATGGTCTGCAGCCCGTACCGGCCACCGGTCTGCTCCAACAGGTGGACCAGCGCGGTCATCAGCTTGGCACCCGAGGCTCCCAACGGATGACCGTTGGCGATCGCCCCACCATGGATGTTGGTCCGGGCGAGGTCCGCACCGGTCTCGCGCTGCCAGGCCAGCACCACCGGCGCGAAGGCCTCGTTGACCTCGAACACGTCGATGTCGTCGACCCCCATCTGTGCGCGATCCAGCACCTTCGCCGTCGCCGGGATCACGCCCGTGAGCATCATGATCGGGTCGTCGCCGACCACGGTCATGTGGCGGACCGCCGCCCGCGGCGTGAGCCCGAGCTGCTCGGCCCGCTCCCGCTCCATCAGCAGCACCGCCGAGGCACCATCGGAGATCTGGGACGCGCCACCAGCGGTGACCACCCAGTCGATGTCCGGGTAGCGCGCCGCCAGCTCCTCGCTGTGGAACGCCGGCTTCAGGCCGCCCAGGGACTCCACCGAGGAGTCCGGGCGGATCCCCTCATCGGCGTCGAACACCTCGTCGGTGCGACCCTCACCTCGATCGACGGCCAGCGGCAGGATCTGGTCGGCGAGGTAGCCCTGCCGGGTCGCCTCGGCGGCTCGCTGGTGGGACTCCGCGGAGAAGGCATCGAGGTCGTGGCGGCTCAGCCCCCACTTGGCCGCGATCAGCTCGGCGGAGATGCCCTGGTTGACCAGTCCACCGCGAGCGGCGTAGCGGGCGGCGACCTTGCTACCGGCGACGTCCGCCCCCATGGCGGAGGAGAACATCGGCACCCGCGACATCACCTCCACCCCGGCCGCGATGGCGACGTCGTAGGAGCCGGCCATGATCCCCTGCGCCGCGAAGTGGACCGCCTGCTGCGACGAGCCGCACTGCCGGTCCACCGAGGTGGCGGGCACCGTCTCCGGCAGGCCGGCGGCGAGCATCCCGTGTCGGGCGATGTTGAAGGCCTGCTCCCCCGCCTGGGAGACGCAGCCGGTGATCACATCGTCGATCGTCGTCGGGTCGATCCCGGTGCGCTCCACCAGGCCGGCGAGCACCTCACCGAGCAGATCCGCCGGATGCCAACCCGAGAGCGCCCCGCCGGGCTTCCCCTTGCCGATGGGCGTCCTGAGGACGTCCACGATCACCGCTTCACGCATCTCGATCCCTCTCGTCTGTTGCTCGTTGGAGCCCCGTCGAACGTTCTACGCTCCGGGAGTGGGCGCCCGCACCTGACGTGCGACCTCCCGGGTGTCGTACCACAGGCTGAGCCGACGGATGCAGCCCTCGGCGTCGAGCTCGAACAGGTCGACGGCATCGAAGCGGACCTCGGCGCCATCGACGGTGCGCCCCTCGAAGGCGATCTCCACCGTGACCACCTCGCCGGCGACGTGGATGCCCACCGGCTCGTCGTGATGGGTGGCGAAGCCCTCGAGGAGGGGCGGGTAGTAGGCCAGTACGTCCTCGCGGCCCGCTAGAGGCCGTGAACCGACCGGCTGGAAGCGCACGTCCTCGGCGAAGACCGTCGCGAGCGCCTCCCAGTCGCGGGCGTTGACCGCCCGGAAGTAGGCCTCGATCGCCGCTGGTACCTGCTGCTGCGCCATGCATCGCTCCCGTACCGCTCCCGAGGCGTTATTCTACTGCCCGTTCGGTAAGAAGACACATCGGCGGCGAAGGTAGAGCGATGGACGGGCTGGCAGGCACGATCGGGCTCCACAAGGTGGACCACATCGGGATCGCCGTACGGTCGATCGAGTCGACCATGCCGCTGTTCCGCGATCTGCTCGGTGGGGAGTTCATCAACGGCGGCGACGACCCGGTTCTCGGCATCCGGACCGTGCAGCTGCGGCTCGCGCCGGGGATCCGCGTCGAACTGCTGCAGCCGGTGACCGACGACTGCTACCTCCACGCCGTGATCGACAAGCGTGGCGAGGGCGTCCACCACATCACCGTGATCGTCGCCGACATCCATCACGCGCTGGCCGCCCTCGACGAGGCGGGCTACGAGGTGGTGGACACCGACCTGGAGTCGGATCCCACCTGGAAGCAGACCTACATCCGTCCACGGTCGGGGCACGGGCTGCTGCTCCAGGTCGTGGAGTCGGACCACGACTGGGACGCGCCCGACCTCGGCTCCTCCCTGGACGAGGTCCTGGCGGGACGGATGGTCTGGCAGGGCGATCACGCGATCCCCCGTTCACAGTACGAGGGCTAGGCAAGGGACGGCCGGCACCCACCCATGCGGCTCACAGCCGGGCGGTGAGTCCCCCGTCGAGGGTGACCGTGCCACCCGTGAGGCCCGGCAGAGCCGGGTCCGCTAGGGCGAACACCAGCCTGGCGACCTCGGCAGGATCGACCGCCTGATGGGTGGGGATGCGCGCGAGCAGACGTTGGTGAGCGCCGCTGGCCACGAGCTCCGCGTTGAACGCGGTGTCCACGAACCCGGGCTCGATGACCACGGAGCGGATGCCGTGTTCGGCCCACTCCACGGCCGTCGAACGCGATGCCGCCGCCAGCGCCGCCTTCGCGGTGGCGTAGGGCGCGCCGCGACGCGGAGCCGCGCCCGCCACGATCGAGCCGAGGTTGACGATCACCCCGCCAGCCGCCGCGAGCGCCGGGAAGCAGCGTCGTTGGAGCTCCACGGGAGCGAGGAGATGCAGCTGCAGACTCCGCTGCCAGTCGGCGATGGTGAGCTCCTCCAGGGGCGCTGCACGCAGGGAGTCACCCGCCGCGTTGACGAGCAGGTCGAGCCGCCCGTCGAGGGCATCGACCGCCTCGGCCATGCCGGACGACGAGTCATCGAACAGGTCGACGACGACGCTGACGGCCGGCGGACCACCGAACTCAGCCAGCTTCAGGGCGAGACCGTCGAGCCGTGCACGGTCCCGACCGAGCAGGATGGTCCGGTACCCACGGGACGCTGCCTCCTCGGCGACGGCTCCACCGATCCCGCCGGTCGCGCCGGTGATCAGCGCCGTGGGCGACGGCTCCGGGAGGTCCCCGACCATCAGCGACGCACCCGGTCCGCCGCCTTCCAGGTCGCCGGGAGCAACAGCGTGGCCGCGACGAGCTTGACCGCGTCACCGATGAGGAAGGGCACGGTCCCCGCGGCGATCGCCGCGGGCAGGTCCAGGCCGACGACGAGCATCAGCCCGGAGACGCCCAAGGCGTGGATGACGACGTTGCCGAGGACCATCAGCCCCGCCGCGGAGCGCACCGAGCGTCCGGCACCCGTTCGTGCCACACCTCCGACGATGGCCGCCGCCACCACGAAGCCGACCAGGTACCCGCTCGTCGCCCCACCGACCACGGCGAACCAGGGGACCCCAATCGCCCCGAGGCCCACGTAGGCCACCACGCCGGTGACCGCGCGCCCCGGACCGAGCGCGACGGCACCGAGAAGCACCACGAAGGTCTGCAGGGTGATGGGGACCGGCGTGCCAGGCAGCGGGATCGCGACCTGCGCCCCCGCGGCCAACGCCAGGAAGAACCCGCCGACGACCGCGACCGCGCGGACGCGGCTGGTCGCGACGAGGTCCGCCAGGACCACGCGACTCGGAAGTGACAGTGCTCCTGCACCCATCGGGTGTCCTCCAGTCCGGGCCGACCGAGCTCCGGGTCGGTGACGGTGGCACGGATGAACGTCATCCGCACCGTGTGACTTACCAGTCAGTAATGGCGACTCTACGTCCGGCCGTGCCGGGCGTCAACGGGCCGGGCGGGCCCACCGTCCGGGGAGTCCAGGGCTCTTGACATGGCGTGATCGTTCATGCAGGGCTGGTGGGGGTTCTGATGGTGTAGGCCAGGGTGAGGTCGGTGCCGGGGTAGAGGGTTTC
>LFIK01003186.1_pt1 | contig 13337 bp, 16 predicted proteins | sample 643401 | NCBI WGS metagenome assembly LFIK01 (sample SAMN03777447, study PRJNA286221) | soda lake metagenome | biome: soda lake; feature: Kulunda steppe; material: water; isolation source: sample T5-Br brine of Lake Tanatar-5 | place: Russia: Kulunda steppe | collected 2010-07 | reverse complement strand
TAGGACACACGCTCAAAAACTGGCTACTTATCATGCATGGATGGCCTTGCCTCTCAAACCAAGCAATGTACGGGGCCCTCCCCATGTGTTGCCTAGGTACCTAGAGCTGGAACTAAGTAGGCATGTGTTTCAGAACATTGCTCGTTTTCGTTTGAGAGCTCAAACCCTAAGAGTTGAAACCGGTTGTTGGCAAAGCCACAATAGGATTTGTGACAAATGTGACTTGCAGGTATGTCCAGGATGAAAAGCATGTCCTTTTTTGTGCCCTTGCTTGGAAATGTGCTATTTAAGGAGATTCGAAGAACAATTTGCTGATTTTGCTGGCAGGACTTACATTGGAGACACAGGCGCTTTTTTTTGAAAACATTGGAGCTGAGGATGTGAAATTGTTTCTATTGAAGCAGACATACAAATCATTCCTTTTTCTCTCTGAGCCTATGGATATTTTTTGTCGGGCTGGCAGTGTCCAGCAAGCCCACTGGGCTGCTGGCAGCAGTCAACCCATCTGGCTGAAGGTCTAAACCCATTGTAACTTAACTTCTAAAGCATGAAGGACCTGGCCTGGTCAGGCAAAGGATCATGGAGTACAGACTCTACCTGGACCGATCGAGACTGAGAATGAGGCAACTTGGGGAGGTTTAGCTGCAAAAATTTCGATTCGCGATGGGAAAGTGCAGTTGAAGTGGCAGAAAGCCGCGCGGTTGAAAGAAATCGCGCAGTCGAAAAAAATCAAGTAGAAGGCGTGGATATCAAAGGATTTTTCAACCGCTCTGCAACTGCTATTGCTTTCAACCACATCAACCGCACTTCAACAGAGCCTTAAAATGTCTGGCGCCAAAGCTAAAAATGCTCATTTTTCTTTTATTCAAGTTACATACCAAGGTCATATCAAAAGAGATGCCAGTATACAAGAAAAGAAATCAATGTACCTGTAAAAAGAGAAACCTTGCATACAAGTCAAGCAGGGTGATCATCTTGTGGCAATGGTAGACCGCGATGTTCTTCTGGGTGCTACCACTCTAACACTCGGCAAAACTGCCAGCAGTGCACAAATCAAATAATGAGCCCATGGCGCATTTCATGGTAAAAGGTTCTGCCAATCATCTGATGTATAAAAATCTGACATTAAAACCTAGACAATCATCTGGCAGACAAGCAATTTGACCAGCATGGTGAGACTTTCACCAGGTTCCCCCCACCTAAATGCCCTTGCAGTGGCAGAAGTCGGACTACCAAAAAAGATACTCTTGGCCATGGAGCACGAAGCAAAGACTTAGGACTAAACCTTGAGAGATTATTTGCGTACAGCGCAAAACAGCAGCCATCGCTAGCCGACATGCAACTGCTGACTACCTACAGCGGGAAGGCAGACCTGCCGGTAACCACATGAAACCTTGCAATGAGGATGCAAGCCAAATCAAGAGAGGCATAATCTGAGATCAAGGGAGGACTTAACTCCAAGCCGCCACTTCAAACCGCTTCAAAGTGTGATGCGAGGTTGCGCGCTGGAGGGGAGGCCACATGTAGATAATACTTGACGATGCCACGACGCAGTCAAAGTACACAGAAAGCGCCAAACTTTATGATAGGAGGCCAACATTGAGGCTTCTCCTAAACAAATGACTTCAATTGAAAGTCAGATGCTCCCTGCAGAAGCATTTTTGACAAGTTCCTACAAGCTGTAAAAGTGGACTCAAGCTGCCTGGCAACAGCAGCCGTACCCAAGTTCTCAGTACCTGGCATGCTCTGCCAACAAAACAGGATAGGCATGTGGGGGATTTCATAGCATTGGGCGTGACCTATTCTAGCACACATTGGTGCAGGCGTGGTTCCAGTGTCAAGCCACCCCCCTTGGCGTTCATAGGCCGCCTTACCCTTGATAACCTCAGCACACACAACAAGTCCCTTCGCCCTCCTCCAGAGTCACTGCACATGCAAATACTTGATTGGGAAGTATTTTTTGTCATGCTGATCTAAGAAATGGGTGCAAATTAAGGGTTCTGCCAAGCATCAGAGCTACTGCGAACATTATGCCCTAAGCAAACACTGGACTCGGTGTGTCAATGCACTACTGCATGCCTGGATAGATCAGAGCACATTATGTTAATCCTCCAACCTAACCTGTTGAACAATTCTGCCTTAACGCTCAGACGTGCTCGCCATTTCTTAGTCCCTTCCATGTCCTCTGTGCGCCGAGTGCTTATGCACTTTTTGTCAGCCTGGCTGTTTTCCAAGGTCCGCCCGATCCCTGTTCCAAGATAGGGCTGGCCATCCTCACACAGACCGCTATGCAAAGATGATGACCTGATGATGGCAGCAGCAGGAGCCACGCACGCTTCACGGGAGCTCGCAGGCACAATAGCATCATATCGTACTTGCTGCTTTGGCTGAAGCAGGGCAGAGCTCCCGCAAGTGGGCGGATCCCTGCTCGCGCGCGGTAGCAGCAGGAAGCCTGAGCCGCCTGCGCTGCGTCATTGAGGCGCCTTAGGCGCCTGCGCCGCTGGTGCGGCTTTGCTGCTAGGAGACATGAGCGATTGTGTGGGTGTGGGCGGCTGGAGGAACGAAGCTTGCATGCCCTGGACCGGCAGAGCGCGCAGGATGACTTGCAGGGGGTCGCCCCTGCTACCCTGCGGCTCAAAGCCGCCACTTGGCCCGTACTCGCCCAAGCCGCCCAGCACAGCGAGGTGGTTAAACTCGCTGAAGCTCTCCATGATATGCTGCAGGTCGGGGGAAGGGGCGTTGCTGCGCAGCAGCAAAGGGGGCGGCGTGCAGCGCGGGTTGAGGGGTGGCGTGCGCGGCATGCAAGTCATTCATCCACCTCACCCTGCCTTTGTTTGGGGAGGAGGATTTGAATGCCTGCCTACTCCTGAGGGCAGCCGCAATGCTGCACTGCAGCGCGTGCGCCAAAAGCAGCAGGCCGCATGCCTGGTTGGGCTGCTTGCGGAAGAAGGGAACCTCTCGATGGTGCAGCGTTGGGTATGGTGTCGCGCGCAGGAGCGCATGCAGTCACACAGCTCCCACACCACATCATGTCAGACGACTCTCACTCAAGGCTCACTTCCAGGCCCAGAGTGCCTGTCGCTTTTGGCGGCTCGCATGCTCAGTCACCAATCCAGCCACAAAGGCTTGGTCGCCTCCCAGATGGCTGAGGGCCTCCCTGCTCGCTACCCCTCCAAACTCATCAGGTTCACCAGCAGCCCACGTCATAGCCTCTGGTATGAGTGCCTTGCTTTGCAATAACCAGCCATACTCACCCCCTGCGCTCCATCTGGCTGAGGAAGCGGGTCTGCAGCGTGTGCCGGTCAAGGCTGACGTGCGCGCTCCTGCAGGGTCGGGGCCTCGGGGACACACCTTGGTCGCGGCCCGCAGGCCAGACGGAGTAGGAGCCTGCGCGCGCGCGCGGGCGCAGGGTGGGGCAGGAACTCCTTTGGGCTCGAGCGGACTGTGAGACCTCCTGGGTGTGAGCAGACTGTGAGGTAGAGTGGAATTTTGCAAACCAAGGGGGGGCCGTCAGGACGGCACCTGCGCGCACGCCCGGCCGGCCCTGCAGCGCGCCCTTCCGTGGTTTGGTGGCTGCTGCAGCAAAGCAGGGCAGGGCCTGGGGGTGCAAGGGCTGAAGGCACAGCGGAGCAGCCCCCCATGGCAGGTGCTGCTGTTTGGGTTGGAAGTTGGTGGGCGGAAGCTGTCCATAGACGCGCACCCAGATCGGCTCGCAGTCTGGCTCTGTACCTGGCACCCATATCAAGCGGCGCACCCAGGTGGGCTTGACGGCCCCGTGCCTGCAGCACAGCCGCGCTGGGCGCGTGCAGGGAATGGCGCCTGGTGTGCAGCTGCAGGGCCTGCCTGTGTCCCAGCCAGCCCAGAGCCTTTTGCCCAGCGCGTGTATGCACGGAGACGCACGCAGCCCACAGAGCTCAGAGGCGGCCCACCTGCACGGGGGCCCACGGACGACCGCTGCTCCCTGCCAGAGCCGCACTGCCGGCTGTACCGCAGGGAGCTCCTGTAGCTGGTAACGCTGCCTGCCAGGGCGTCGCGCACGCGCGCGCTGTGGCCGCGGGTCTGGCTGCTGCTGTAGCTGAGCAGGGTGCTGGCGGACAGGGCCACGCCCGCTGGGCGGTGGCCCATTGAGCGTCGCGGGAGTGGCAGCGGTGCCGCAGCACTGCCGGCCTCCCCCGCCCCTGCATCCCCCTCGTCTCCCGTGCCTGCCGCTGTGACCGAGACAGACGTCCTGAGGGAGGCCTGGGCAGCCTTAGGGGCCCGGTATGTCCAGGAAGGAGGCCCAGCCACCTTTCTGGCCGCGGCCGCCACCGCCGTTTGCCCCCCAAACGCCGCCGTGGCCTGTGCGCCTGGCAGGCACCCTAGGCTCCACGGCACGTCTGGCAGCGCCCCATGCGGCTGCGGCGGCTGCGCCGCGTCATCCGCAGCGGGCTTCTGGGCTTGCGTGCTTGGGTTGGTGGCAGCGGGGCTGCTGTGCAGCGATGGCCTGCGGCTACGGGCCTCCACACTGTGCTCGGGGGTGACGAGGGGAGAGACGGAGGCACGGGGGCACAGTGGGGGGCTGTCTGGCGGGACCCACAGGTATGTCTGCATGAAGCCCTGTGGAAAAGGTGTGGCGCAAGCACAGGCGCGTATGTGCGTGTGAGCAGTGCACGCGGGCATGCGCGCGTGTGTGGCTGGGCTAGCAGGGCAGGAGAGCCTTGTTTAGGCCGTTGCTAAAAAGGGAACCTGAGCTGGATTAAAGGCTTTTAACTCTACTTTTCCATCCCAGACGTCATTGAATGTCTTTGGGCTGGCAGCGAGCAAGCCACCAACTTATCAACCTCATAACCAGGCTGGCGGTCAACCCTAACCTGTGGAATTTGCAGCCGTCACAATTTCGTGCCTCATGGACTGCCCTGAGCTAATACCAGCATGCTTTCAGCGCCCCTGGCTGATGTACACCGTGACCCCCGTGTATGCTGTGCCCCCAGCGCATGCTCACTGTGCCCTCAGCATGCGCTTGCTGTGCCCCTGACTTGCATTGTGCTCTTGAGTCTGCACTTTTCTCTGCCCCGAGCCCGCAGCGTGCCCTCAAACTCGCACCCACTTTGCCCTTGACTTGCACGCCCCCGGTGGGCTCCCAGCTGCCCTCCTCAACCGACTCCAGCAGGGCATGAGCCGCAGCCGAGACGTGGATGCGCCCAGGGACACCTGCGACCGCAGCACAGGGGCACAGGGGAGGGGTTCAGGCTGTCAGGAGAAAAGCGCGCACGGGCCTCGCTCAGCCCTGTGTGTCAGCCCATGGGCATAGCAGGGCCTAAAACGAGGGAAGACGAGACAGGCAGGGAGCGCATGGCAAGGAAGCACAGGTGGCTTGCAAGTGCGCCTCAGGAGGGCAAGCAAGCTAATTCTTGTAGCACGCGCTCCTACCTCATTTTTAGCAACTGGGCAGGGTCTCCGGGCAACCTTAGCAGGACACAATGCGCAGGCTCTCTCAGTGCTCACTTCTTCACCACGTACACATACCTGTTGACTCCATGCGGGCCGAGGTGTTCATGGTGTCCCCAAACAGGCTACAGGGTGGGGGGGGGAATGTGTGAGGTGAGGGCGCGTCAGTTGCGCCAAAAGATGAAGGTGCAGGCATTGCACTGACTTGCTCTTTGGTATCCATTGCTTTGCAGTAATTTGCCTCCCTCCCTCGCCATTGTGTGCCTGCTCTTCTGCCCGCAGCACAAAACAGGGCCCAGGCCCACACCAGCAACCGCACAGCCTGCTATGCCTGGGTCGCTCTCAGGATGCATGTGCTCGTGGACACTCTTTCCAGCCACTGACACATCAGTGTACAGGCTGCAGCATGCGCTCATACCAGGCTGGCCAAGATGCTGATAAACCTGAGGGAGTGCATGAGGTGCTGCATGGCACATTTGTGTGCTTTCCATGTGTCCATCAACCCCAGCTAACAACCACCCCGCTCCCTTGAGACGGTGCAAATCAGTACAAGCTTTGAGACACATGCCAGTTTTACTATGGAATGCAAGTATGAAAGAAGTGCCTGTTCAATGTGTGCGCATACATCACTTCAGGTCAACTTTTGCGAGGATTCAAACACGTACAAGAGCTCAATCAACAGCAGGCCCAAGGGCTTTAAAACTGATACTCAACTTTGCCCATGCCTTGCTCCTGGGCAAGAAATCAGCCTCACCTGAATTTAGGCAACTTTGTCCCTATCAAGCCTGACACCACATCTCCTGCAAGAGCATAGCAGTTGACGAAGGCTGTTGCAAAAGCCAATGTCAGCATAGTCCAGTCTTCTTCTTCAGTCCTCCTTCGCCAGGCTAATGACAGGTGGGGGTGGAATACTTGCACGCGTGGTGGAGGTGTGGATCCTGGTCAGAGAGCCTGTTTGCTGGGCTTGCCTTGCAAGTGCATGCACATTTCAAGAGACGATCTGCAGCAATAGGGTCATCCTGCAGTAAGGGAGGGAAACAAAGGGAGAAATAGAAAGGAGAGGGACAGCAACTGCAGCCCAGGCACTCTTGCAATGCAAGAAACACATCCCCTTAGTTTCTGCAGCAGCCCTGAGGATGGCTTGCAGACAGCACACACAAGTTAGATTTAGAGCAGAAGGGGCACTGGGGCTTGTCGCAAGCCCCTCTTACATCCCTCATCTTAGATGCTTTTCTTAAATACATGACTGTGATGTAAGGCTTGAAGGCTCAGGACTTATATCATGAGGTAACCTGAACACCCTTGAGCAGCGGTTGCCTTGCCGCAGCACATCCATCCCACACACCCTTGGCAAAAATCACCGGTGCACAGTACCTGAGTGGATGCCAATGCGCACATCGACGGGCTCTCCTGTGTGGGGCATGCTGACCTGCAATATGGCACACACAGCGAAAATGACGTAGCGTGTACGTTTGTATTCAGTAGAAGTTGTGGCAGAGGGTGTGCATTTAAAGGCTTTTAGCTGCATGCCTACGCTGTTGCCTGTGCCTTGGTGCTGCATGCTCCTCACTATGTACTGAAACATGCGTACGAACGCTTAACATGTATGCGCACAAAATGCACCTGAGCCATCACACACGACTGATTTTTCATCACATCAGAATGCATCAGCGTGTGTTTGAACACCCACCTCCCGTTGATAATATGCGCTCACAAATACGCATTGGCACACACACGCAGACACATACACACACATGCAGAAACATACGCACACACCTTCCTGGCCTCCAGCAGCAGGTCCTTTGCAAAGGCATGCACCTGGCGTGCCCAAACTTGAGGGCTCTCTTGCACACCAATCTGAGAGAACACAGGCAAAGGGGGGACGCAAGGCTCTGAGACTGGCTCAAAGGTTTATTGTAGAGGGCGGGGTGTTCGTGATGCAAGCCTGCCAGCGGTTCCAAGCTGCAGGACTGCATAACGCTTTCCTCCGAAGCAGCGTGTGGAGCGTGTGGCATGATAGGCAGGTCTGCTGTGTGGAGGTCGCTGGCACAGGTCATCGTTAGCTTGGTTGGCTGCCGTCCGGTAACCCAAGTGCTCACCTCCTCCAATGTGCAGAGGAAGCCACTGGTAGGGTGGCTTGCCAAGATGCCCCCAGACACAATGTAGCAGTCCCCGGCTGTTTCCACCTGCAGAGGGGGGCACCAGAAAGAGAGCTGTGTCCAGCAAGTCCTATCCTAGGAGGGCGGGGAGTCCTTGGAGGCGTGCGCTGTAGCCGGCAGTCCAGGTGTGCTCCTCAGCTCACCTGACACTCAGGAATGAGGGAAACCCAAATTCCTGGATCTGAGGGATTTGTCTGGGAGCGCAATTGGACCCCTCAACCAAGCCCAGACAGGTAACATGTGCACACAATGCACACATACACAAACACATTCACAGGCGCACATCCAATGCGCACACACGCACGTGCACACACGCGTTTGAACTCTCCTCCCACACAAAATATGGGGTTTGGACAACCAGAGCAGCCTTGCACCCAAAAGGATGCAGGTGGCCCGCCTCATGCTGCTTGCACCCATCCGCATCCCTTCATGACCTCTGACCCCTGCAGAGCTGCTGTCAGCCTAACAGGCGCTGCGCACAGGGAGGCAATCTGTGCGAGCATCCATGCGCCCAGACATGGCTTCAGCGGCACGCAGGGCCTCAGCGGCACGCAGGGCTTCAGCGGCACGCAGGGCTTCAACGGCACACAGGTACACAGGCTTCAGCGGCACACAGGCTTCAGCGGCACACAAGCTTCAGCGGCACGCAGGGCTTCAGTGGCAGGCTTCAGCGGCACGCAGGGCTCTGACCTTGTGCACCCCATGCTTGTCGGTGAGGCCGTCGCAGATGGAGAACAGGTTGTTCAGGAAGAACAGCACGTCCTGGGGCGGCACCATTTTGCACATGGACGTGAAGCCGACGATGTCCATGAACATGATGGTGCAGCCCTTGTGCTCGCGCGCCAGCGCGGCGGCGTTGCGGGGGACCTGCGGTGTGACGTGTGCAAGCACATGGGCACTGTGTGACGTGCGTGCACTGTGTGACGTGCGTGCACTGTGTGACCTGCGGTGTGACGTGTGCAAGCACATGGGCACTGAGCACGCTCACTGTGGGGCCTCTGCTGCACTGGGCTCGTGGGCACACGCACCCGCTGGATGAGGCGTGCGGGCATACGCGCACTCACTGGAGGCCATGCAAGCTCAGTAGGCGTGCGGAAGGAGCCTCGCACAGCAAGCGCACAAGGTGGGGTGCTGCTAACCAGCATGGCTGGTGCAATGAGGTCGGGCGGAAGCTGCATGAGGCTTATGGGGCCAGGGCCGTGGTCCGGCAAGGACGCGTGGGCAGTGCAGCAGAGGCGCTGGAGCAGGCCACCCACCGCACACAGGCACAGGGGGACTCAAGCAGTGCGCAGCAAATGTGCAGGCACGCTTCCAGCAGCCCTGGCCCTGCCCCAACAGAGGTTCATTAGTCAGCAGCACACAGCACAGGCGCAGGAGGCATATATGCACGGCAACACGGCAAGACCAGAGGGAGTCTAAGTGCCTACCGCTGCTGTCGACTCCATTGCCAGGAACTGAAGGGCGTGGTGGGGCATGATGCCCGCCAGTAGCGCCAGCTGGGCCTCAGCCAGTTCACTGAGGGCTGCGTGAATCTGTGGGAAGGAGGAAGCGCGGGCGTGGGCAGGAGGAAGGTGGTGCAGAGGGGAGGAGGGAGGGCGCTCATCCATCTCAGGCCATTGGGCTGCACATATGCAGCCTGCACGTTTTGCCAGCAGGTGCGCACGAGCACACGGCAGAAGCACAGGAAATGCGTAAGGCATGCCACCTCCCCCAGGATTGGGCTTTGGCCCTCGCTCATGTGCATGGGCACAGTTAACTCAATGTCCTCAAGTGCCGGCTTTCATGTGGGCCGCCACAGCCAGGCAAAGGCCCGCAGGGCACCCTCACCCACTGGTGCAAAGAGGAAGCATACTCCAGTCTTGTTCACACACACACACATACACACACACGCAAGCACACTTACACACCCAGACAGACTGGTGGCAACCACAAACCTGGATCTGCTCAGTATTGTCTTCTACTGAGACGACAACAGCGCGCCTGCACGGAGGTTGTGATAGGCACCACATGCGTGCAATGAGCACAGGGCACAGTTAAGACGCAGGGCAAAGCCTGCGCCAAGAAAAAGACGACACCATCCTCTGACCTGCACTGTGCGCTTCTGGAAAGCCACTCTCAACGGAACACCACTCAGCTAGCAGCGCCATGGAAACAAACCTCACCTCGCTTGCCAAATACATCATGCCTTTAAACCTTAGCTTTTGCCCATGCACAACCCACCCTGCCCATAATGCATGGCTGTGGCAGAGCGCCACCAAGGCCAGGCCTGTAGCGGCTGCCAATGCAACGCACCAGAGGGACCATGCGCCCATGCCGCACATCACGCGTAGCGCAAGCACTTACCGCCCTCCAGGCAGCGTGGCTGGCTTGACGCAGACCTCAAAGCACGTGTGGATGCAGTCCACTTGCGGGAGCTTCCCCGCCCCCTCCTCATCCCCATCCGCGGCGTCCATGACCGCCTGCAGGCCGTCCAGACCAGGTGTCGGCAGGGGCTTGCCCTCGGGGCCTGACGGCAGCAGCGCAAGCCCAGGCGGCAACTGCCCTTGCTCCGGCTGCTGCTGCTGCTGCTGCTGCTGCTGCTGCTGCTGCATGGACAGGGTGAGGGGGACGAAGGTGAGGCTGGCCGTGGACGTTGGGCCTATGGGCTCCTCTACCTCCGTGGAGCTCCCCGGCTCGAGCAGGAAGGCCTGCTCCTGGGCGGCCTGCGGGGCGTGATGGCTGCCGCCAGCCATCAGCTCCTCAGACACGGACGAGAGCACGGACACCAGGGACATGTCCACGGAGGAGGGCATGCGCGTGCAGCGGCCGGGCGGCTGCGGGTCTAGGCCCCGCGCGCTCCCTGGGCCACCACAAAGGGAAAGGGCCCAGGCGGGCCCTATGGCAGCGGCAGCGGGGGCTGCACCTGTGGGGCAGTCGGACGCGCGCTGCGGCAGTGCATCGTTGCCACTGAGCTGGCAAGCCGGGCTGTCGGTGACCGTGGCCTGGGCGTCGGTCCGCACGCTGTCCATGGGTGACGCAGGGAAGCTGGAGCAGGGGCTGGCGTAGCAGCTGCGCGTGTGCAGGGACGCAGCAGGGGCGAGAGCATGGACGCAGCAAGGGCGTGAGCATGGACGCGAAAAGGGCGCACGTATGAGGGGGCCTGGGGCAGGGATAGGTGGGGTTGCTTGTGGCCGCTGGGTCACAATGGGTGGAGGCACTGTCGCTGCTGTTGGTGAAAATGACGATGATGATGACAACAACGACTAACAACATAATTGCATTGCGAATCATAGTGGCAACCTTATTTGCTGACGCAGCATGGGGGCTTGCTGCTGCTGGCCAGAGGTTCGGCCACCACAGGTAGGTCCAACAAGCCCCAGGCTGGCTTCACACGCGTGAAGTAGCCTGCTGCCCTGCTCCCTGCAGGCTATCCACCACAAATGGTCCTTGTGCACTTATGTATGTGCGTGCATGCGTAAGCACATGTGTGTGAGTGTGCGCGTTCACCGGAGATCCCATTTCCAGAGACCCCATCAGGGCAGTTGTGAGCGGCTGCAACTTCCCAGAAGGAGGTCTTCTGTGTGCCAGGCCGGCACGGCGTGTGCCCTCCACACACACCTGGTGTGAGGGCTGCTGTCCGCGCTGCTGATGCAGAGCCGGCTGCAGCTCAGGGACGTCAGCGCATCCGGGAAGGTGCTGCCGCTCTGCCTGCGCTTGTCCAGGGTCCTCATGGCCTGGGCAGGGGTGCCTGGGGGGGCGGGGTGGCTGGACAGAGACTCCGCGTGCGTGCCAGGTCCTAGAGTGCTTGCGCTGTGGTGACGCTTTGGACCGGGCCTGCCGCTGCTCACGCTGCCAGAGCTGCGGGCATGGCTGCGGACGCTGCTGCAGGTGCTGCGGGAGGCTCCGAGGGTGTGGGAGGGGCCCAAGGGTGGCAAGCTCACAGACTTGGCGCAGGACTGGGGCTCGTCCTCCCACTGGACTGACAAATGGGGTGGCCGCGCCCGTGCCCCACACTGTGGCTGTGGAGCCGTGTCCGACCTGGCGTGCGTGCGTGCATGTGTGCGTGCGTGCGTGTGTGTGTGTGTGTGTGCACGTGTGTGTGTGTGTGTGTGCATGTGTGTGTGTGTTTGCGTGCGTGTGTGTGTTTGTGTGTGCATGCCTGCGGCAGCCTGCGCGCACACAGTGGCAGAGCGCCTGGTGGATGGAGGCCAAAGAGCACGCCTGCACTCGGGCGTTTATCCAGCTGGGCCGGGCAGACCAAGCAGATGGCATCACGGCGGCGGTTGTCACAGACAAAAGGCCTGACCCTCAGGCTGGGGCACACCAGGTGTGCAGGGGTGCGACCCACCTCGCGAGCGGGTTGATGGCGTCCAGGGTGATGGTGGCCGCGACCTCCGCCATGGCCTCATGTGATTCCTTGTGGTCCATGATGTGGTTGCCGCACGCCTGCACCGGGGTGTGGGGTGTGCGCGTGTGTGACATGCAGCGCGTGTTCTGAAGAGCGCGCCCGCTTGTGGCCCTTGATGTGGTTGCCGCACGCCTGCACCGGGGTGCGCGCGTGTGATGAGCGACGTATGCTCGACCTTGTGTACCAGTACATGCGGCGCTGTGGCACACTGCCCGCGAAGCAGCAGCTGGCTGTAGGTCAAACAGGGAGGTGCGTGCGTGCGCACACACAAGCACACCTCCACAATCTGTTCCTGTCAATCAATTCATAGCCTCCAAAACCTGAAATCTATCCGTGAAAGTATGTCCGGACAGATAGAATGGGGCGCTCAAGGCGGCCCAGGCTGGATATTAAAATACATTCAGGCCATTTGGGGGCTTGCCTGAAGGAACAGACATCCTGACACACACATATGAACACACATGCGTTGATGAACAATATTGTTCTGACTAACTACATCAACTTCTTGACTATAAGAAACATAACTACCAGAGTTATAAGAAGTTAAGCAATCATAAGTCAACTTCTTAACTACATCAACATAGACGCAAGCAGGTTGGCGCACACACATGCACATGCAGGCGCGCACAACGGCTTGCGCGCTGAGGCACGGCTGTGCGTGCACACACACACACACACAACACACACACGCACACAAACATACACACGCACACACACACACACATGCACGCACACATACACACACCAGGCTCTCCATGACGTAGTTCAACGTGTCAAGGGAAGGGATCTTGTTGGCTTGCTCCGCCAGCTGCGAGCTGTCGCGCATGATAGCGTTGGTGTAGCGCTCAAGCTCGCCTGCATGGCAGCAGCAGCAGCGCTGGTAGAGCCCCGTACGTTTGAGGGAGAAACACACTTTGCGTCAATTAGGGCATGAGGGCAGGGAGGCAGCAGGAGAATGAGGGCAGGGAGGCAGCTGAGGTGTGAGGGCAGGGGGTGACGGGGGGAGCAGGGAGCTCAGCTGCACAGCATGCAAGGCACACAACAGCATGTGCACAGCGGTCGCATGCCAATGGGTGGAAGGGTATGAGCCAATGTGAAGATGCAGAAGATGCAGCGCCTGGGCATGGTCTGGAGTAGCAAGGGGTCCAGGTCCCTCCCCCTTTTGTCTGTTAGCCGCTACCAGCCCCAGCTGCCCAGCCCCAACAAGACATAACTGGGGTGTGCACCGCCTGTGCGCAGGGGCGCCATGCCACCTCAAACCCCCAATCTGCAGTTCCCTCTCTTTCTTCCCTCCCCACCCTGCAGCCTTTCCTTCCTAATAGACACAAATTCACGAAATTGCACACGAAGCCCCCCACCCCCCC
>LFIK01003185.1_pt1 | contig 13338 bp, 22 predicted proteins | sample 643401 | NCBI WGS metagenome assembly LFIK01 (sample SAMN03777447, study PRJNA286221) | soda lake metagenome | biome: soda lake; feature: Kulunda steppe; material: water; isolation source: sample T5-Br brine of Lake Tanatar-5 | place: Russia: Kulunda steppe | collected 2010-07 | reverse complement strand
AGGAAGCACACCTACGCACGTGCTGTTGTTGTTGCGCTGTGCACAGGAAGCACACCTACGCACATGCTGTTGTTGTTGCGCTGTGCACAGGAAGCACACCTACGCACATGCTGTTACAGCTGTTTATGAAGACCGCACACCTCAGCAGGCACCCCACGCTGTTGCATGCCACACCGCACCCCACACCCCGCAGCATACCACTTCCAGCCCAGGCTCTGTGCAATGAAGCGTTCGCATTCGTGTCTCGGATACCGGCCCCAGCAACACGTTCCACACAGCACACATGCCTCCTGCAGCTACCTAGCACATCCAGCACTGCGTCCCGCATCGCACGCACCCCTGCTCCAGCTGCTGCAAGCGAGTCCTAGCACCAGCACCGTGCACCGCACCACACACACCCCTGCCCCCGCCGCTGTTAGTGGGTCCAGCACAAGCACTAGCAACACGCACCGCAGCACGCCCCCTCCAGCTGCTGCGCTTCCGGGCTGGTGACACCATGACGAGTGGACAGCACTGTGTCATAGCGTGCCAGCACCGCCTGCGGCACCTCAAGGCTGCCGCCCCTGCTGCAGCAGGTCTCCGCAGTCACATCCACAAACGGGTTCATGCCTTGCAGCGTGCGCGCACACGCGTCTGCCACCCTGTAGATGCGTGCATGCATGCATGTGCGCGCTCGGTCACTACTGGGAGTTGGGCACCAGTGGGGGGAAGCATGTCCATATGGGACTGAGCTGGCCATGGCTGGCCAGGCATGCCGTGTGCAGCTGCATCCACAGGGGCGAGTGAGGGATGGTGCGCAAGGATGGATGGCATGCAAAGAGGGATGGTGCACAGGGAGGGATGGCGCTCAAGGAGGGATGGTGCGCAAGGGGGGATGGCTGGCAAGGAGGGGCGTACTGAACGGGTCATAAAGGATAGTCCATATGTTAAGATCCCGAGCAAGCCACGGTACTGTTAGGCACGTGCGCTGCACACAACAAGTCAGCAGGCAGGGCCACTAAACTTAACTACTTGCTGACAGTACGCATCCCGAGATTTGCTGACGGTAGGCAGCATGACATTTGCTGACAATAAGCGCACAGGGCCACCCGTGTGTGCAGGCAGGTGCAAAGGGCATTGCACGTGCAGAGCCACATGCGCGTGCACTTCCAGCCAAACAACAAAAGCACAAGCAGGCCACAGTCAAACTCACGTTGATGCTTGATCAGCATCTGCAGGGACCAAGAAGTTCCCAAAGTCTGCTTCGGAGCAAGGGGTGGCGTCGGCGATGCCCACGTGCCCGACGCCCGCCAGCACTATATTCTTGGCCACCTGGCATGTGTGCATGTTGCGGCGGCGACGTGACATTCATGTTTGTATGTGTACAAGTGTGTGTGTGTGTGTGTGCGCGCACGCAAGTGCAAGTAAACCTGTAGGCAGTCCTCTAAACTCGATAACTAACAGTAGCTTACTGCTGGCAGTTGGGAATCAAGCATTCTAGTTTGCTTGTTCAAAATGTTGCCTCACAGTGTGCATGGGCGGGCGGTGCATGGGTCGACGAGGATGCTACCATGTGTGCCATGCAGTTGCTGTTTTCTAAGGCCTGCCTGAGGAGTGGGTTCTTGGCATCCCATGCATTAGATAGCACCACAAGGGACCTCTGTAATGGGCACGCATGTGGCTCTAGCAGCGCTCACCATCACAGCAGTAGATGCATTTCAGCTTCCACAACATATGCAGGAAATGCTACAAAAGGGTCATGGCCAAGGAGGGCAGGCCCGAGGGAAAGGAAAGCATTAGGGATGTGTTATGGCGGCGTCGTTGAGCCTCAGACTCTTGCTTCTTTCAGAGCAGCTGTATCCAGGCAGACAAGGAGCATTTGCAATTCACACGCACGTGAGCAGTCATACAGAGGCATGCTTGCTATGTTTCATCATTCAGCCGTGCTCCCACGTCGCCTTTGCAAGGTTGCTCGCACCTCTGCAGCCAGACCATCCCCCCCAATGATAAGCACCTTGGCAGATGACAGCCTGCAGATTGGAACAGCAAGATTGCTGGATGCACAGAGGACTGTAGACTTGCGCAACTGCGTGGTGCTAGGAATCTCCGGGAGTGCCTTACTATCGAGGTTTTCAGCTATGCAGCTCAATTCACAGAAGCAGACCTTTTGCCAAGCCTGTCCAACATAGCTTCAACCCAATAATAATAACCATTCTGAGAAAAAAGGGTCCTGTGCTGCCCCGGTCACACATGCATGTTCCTCATCCAAGCGTCATGCGCTCGGCCACCCACCTGTTTTGCACTTCCACACCCCAGACCCTGAGCTGACGATCATACACCGCCGCCTGGTTAAAGAATACAGTTGTGGGCCAGGTTATGCACAAACCATGGGTTGCAATTGATGACCGTGCTGTCCGAAGAACAAGGCAAAGATCAGGACGTGCAAACAAGTCTGGGCGCGCATGCGCCGCTGTAAGAGCAAATGGAGTCACCCAAAATGTCTTTTCATACCTGGTCATCACTTAAAGGCTTGGCTGGGCCGGTCATCTGTTGCTTCCAGCTGTCACCAAGATCAGTCAAAAATTATCCATTGAAGAACTTCAATTCGATTTTTATTAATATAAAGTTTAAAATTTCTTTATGCAGGTGAAAGCCCCCACCCACAGTGTACACTGCCATAAGCTTGCATCCCTGCAACTCCAGAGACGCAGGTCGCGGTATAGAGCAGCTTCAGCAGCAGTACAATCAAACTGGGGTGATGTATACAGAGGACAAAGCCTGCCAGCATTCTTTGTAGGACCTCTGAAAGTTGACGCTGTGGAAGGTGTGATCGCTGGCAGCAGACAAGGGAATCATTATGGATGAGGAATATATAGATTGCACCGTTTGATGTCTGAGCCCTGGATGCAAGCGCTTGCACCATTGCAAGCAGAGTCTGAGCGATTGTCTTTGACAATCATGTGCAGGCAAGGGGCGAGGCCTCATCGCTACATCGCCCATCCGCCCTGGGCAGCTGCTCCTGGTCTGCTCTCCTCTCGTATCTGTCTTAAACCAGGCTGGGGATCCCGAAATCCCTGATGTGCATCAGCTGCTGGACAGGTTGGGCAGACAGGCGGAGGAGGGGTGGTGTGTCTATGAGAGATTCAAAGACGCAAAAAGAAACCTCGGCTGAGACACCTAAGAAATCTCTGGGCATGTGCCTTTCCATTGCTATCATGCAAATGCAAACGCAAATGCATATTTCTCTGTCGGATATTTGGCTAGCATTGCAAAAAGAGGCTATATGAGAACAAGTGTGGCCATGTTCCATTTCTTTTACCAGACAATTTGCAGGAGCTTTTTGCTGCTTGCGTAGTTTTTCTTTCTTCTTTCTTTTCTTGCAGTATATTATGATACAGCTGTTTGACAATGTTTGGGGCAGGACAGATGACCCTGTGGGCGAGCATACCTTCTCATGTCTGGGTTGGCGTAGTCTAATGAAATGAGCGTATGCATTTTGCTCACTGACTAGAATTGAGCGATCAGCCCCAAACAGGTGCTCATGAAACGGTTCATCTACCAGTGGATTCAGAAATTGGAGACCTTATCCTATGAGACAGAGGGAGACATGATGAAGGGAATTCTTCAAATTGATCTTAGCAGGAGAAGTGGCTGTATCATCAACATCTAATGTCCATCTGCATGGCATGCCGCAGGCTGCAGTCGGCAGAGCTCACAGCGCAGCAGTTGGAATGGGTGCGTGCGCTGGCACCTACCCCAGAGACCAGCAGCAGTGTGGGGGCCTTTGCGGACGCGGAGGTGTTCAGCCGGGACCCCTGTGCGTGAGCAGAGTGGTATGCGTGTGCTTGTGTGTTTGTTTGTTTGCTTGAGCGCGTGTGTTTGTGTGTGTACGTGAATTTGCGTGTGTGTATGCGCGCATGCGTGTGTGTGCGTGTGCAAATGCACGTATGAAGGCACTCAGGCCTGTCGGGGGGTACTACTCAGGCGTGTCCATCCATCCTCTGCCAGCGCACGATCTCGTGCCTCATCCATCATGCACTGAGTCAGAGGTGTTGATGTCTGGGTGTACCTGGAGGTGTCTGTGTCACCTGGCAGGTGGGTGGGCATTGCCTTGCCTCTGTGCGTGTAATACGCGCAATACTCTGTCCTCCAGCGCCGCGCTGCATTCCTAGACATCTGTCCTGGAGTTCACGAGAGGTAACTGGCAGCAATTTGAAGGGCCGCCTTGCTTCATGCAGCACTGGTGTCACGCCCCTGGCGGCTACCCGCCGCACTGCTTGCTCCACCTCCGCAGCTGAACCTGCCACACTGCTAGATGCCGGCAGCCCAAAGCGCACGCTGACAGAGGAGGACGTCCCCAGCAGCTTGCGGCTCAGCCTGTTAGGTGAGGCCAGTGGATGGGGACAGAGGATGGGAGGTCACATGCCTGCTGCCAACGCTTGTGTTGCTGAAGGGCAACTTGGTAACAGCTGGGCCGCACGACCAAAGGGTTGCCTGGCCAAAGGGCACCAGCAGGGCCTGAAGGCACCAGCAGAGCAGAGGGGCACCAGCACAGCTGAAGGGCACCAGCCGAGCAGAAGGGCACCAGCAGGTCTTGAGATTACCAGCAGAGCGGAAGGGCACCAACAGAGCAGAAGGGCAACAACAGGGCCTGAGGGGCACCAGCAGAGTTGAAGAGCACCAGCACAGCCGAAGCGCCCCTTGCGAAGTGCGCCCAGGGCTTCACCATGACTCCCCACCTGGGCACATGCTGCTTGCCATGACTCCATGTTTGGACGGTGCAACTTGCAGCGTCACACCAGGCTACACATTGTAAGCCATGGCACCACACCTGACCACACATTGCAAGCCATGGCGGCAGGTCTAGTCACACATTGTAAGCCATGGCGCCACACCTGACCACACATTGCAAGCCATGGCGGCAGGTCTATAGTCACACATTGTAAGCCATGGCGCCACACCTGACCACACATTGCAAGCCATGGCGGCAGGTCTTGCCACACATTACCAACCATAGCTGCGTGCCTAGCCTTGTATTGCAATCTGTTGCGCCACACCGGGCCAATTCACGCTGGCGTTGGTGCACCATGTGGAGTGTTCCTGTGGTACATGGCCCACAACGCGCACATACAAACACACATCATTGCTTGGCCCTGTATGCATTTGAAAACCACAGAGATCCCATGCATGATTGTTTGCTATGCATGTGAGTGCACACATTTTTGACTTGATTTGATAGGGCACGCCGTGTGTGTGTGTGTGAGCGCGCGTGTGTAAGCTTGTGTGTGCTTACTCGTGCGTCCGCGCCTACCCTTGCGCATTTACTGTGGCCCCTGTACACTCATGTGTGCCCTGTGGTACGAGCTTGAGTGTGTGATGCCATGGTGTGGTTTTTGTGGCCGAGATCGTGCATCCAACCCGACACGTAATGCTTGGCAGCCATGCTGATGGTTGGGGTGTGTTGAATGAGGCCCTCTATGCACATGCGCAGCCGGGGCTCCGACTGAGGCAGCGCCGACAAAGATCGCGGCTCGGCCCCTGCACCTGTGCATGCCCCGCCTTGCAGATGTGAACATGTTTGGGGGCGAGAGCGCGGACGTGATTGTGAGCACGGCGCGCGGGGAGGAGCTTGTGGGCCACGTGGGCCTCTACCCGCAATTTTCTTTGTTCAACCACAGGTCAGCCATGCTCCACGTTGACCCTGCTGTCGCATTGTGCTGTGTGCCTATAGCACCACAGGTCAGCCGTGCTTTTTCATCAGCCTCGCTGATCTCTGCTGCACACCTTCAGCATACAGCATATGGGCCACATATGCTCCACATTGACCCTGTCGTGCCTTTGTGCTCCGCCTGTGGTCAGCGGTGCTTTTTGTTAGCAGCCTCATTGCCCCACCATGGTGTATGCTTCAGGTCAGCAGTGCTGTGCGTCAACATAGGTGCCCCAAGATGCGTATGTACCTACAGCATACACATTTACGTATGGTATCTAAAGCATACAAATGTATGTATGGTATCTAAAGCGCTCAATGGTGCCAATAAGGAGCTGCAGCGTGGATGATCACTTGCTGGTGTGCAATGCCCCCATGCGCATTTGAGTCAACCTTGCATCAGGCTTTTAGCTCTGCTGGCTCGCAATGCTAGCTCCAGAACCAGGAGTAAAGTAGTATCCTCAGAACCTGCATGTTCGGCAAAGCTGGTTTTGCTCAAACATGTGTTTCACAGTTGCATCCCGGATGCAAACAACTACACAATCGGTCCCAGCCAGGTCATGGTCGTCCGAGCCGCCAGGCACGTTGCCCAAGTATGTGCAGGTTTGCCATCAAGCACTGCGTCGTGAGGCGCTGTGCGTGCTCTTGGGCCTCCCTCCTTGATTGATAGAACGCTTCTCATGCTGAGCCAGCGTCTCCCTGCGCCTAGGATGGGGTCACAGGGCAGGAAGATGAACCTGTCTGGTCTGGGCTACCTGAGTGGGTCATCTCGCACAGGCACATTAGCGCCTCTAGCCTCTGTAGTTCTAGCCCTGTGCTGGAGCACTTGCGGAGTACCTGAGCTGAGCTCAGTGCTCCGCGCCTGATCTAGGTCTTGAGCTCCGCAGGCTGTATCAATATTGGTTTTGCGCTCAGGATAAACCGCGGTACCGTGTGTTACATCCCTTCTGTATGTATTTTCCCGGTTGTCACTGTTGGCATAGTACTTCAGCGGGAAGTCCTTGAATGGTTGAGGGCATTGTGGATGGCAGCCTGTCTTGCAAGGGGACAGTGAATGGGACCTGTCTACCAAATTGTCGTTTTTTGTATGTAACTCCAGGGACCATGCAAGTTTGGGTCATCCACCAGTCTGGTCGTTCAGGGACCATAGCCCTAGGCAGGAGTACATGCGAGCTTGGGATGCAAATGATCTGGTACCAACAAATTGCACTAAAACTGCATTTTGATCGCTGAAAAAGCAAAGACTGCCACCAATTGGTTCATGCCATGTACGGCGCAGGGTGCTGAGGTGTGCATCAACTACTTGGGCAGCGACGCGCTGGCCCCTCTGCATCACCGGCAGCAGTCCCTGTGGGACGGCTACAATTTCAATTGCAGCTGCAAGCGCTGCAATGCAGAGGCAGCGCCAGAGGTGGCCCCACTAAGTGCTGCTGCCCAGGTGCGCACTACGCTTGCTACAATGCATGTTCGGGGGCTTCATGCCTGCTCTCACCCATATGCATGTGTGCGTATGTGTGTGTATGAGAGAGAGAGAGAGAGAGAGAGAGAGAGAGAGAGAGAGAGAGAGAGAAAGAGAGAGAGACAGAGACGATGCCGGACTGCGGCATGCTTGACCAAATTTCATACATGTGTTGAACACTGTTGACACGACACCAGCGCCAAGGTCTCCTGCATGAGCGGCACGAGTGCCGCCCTTTTAGCCTAATAGTCTGTGGAAATGCAAGCCCAATGATGCGCAGCTCTTGGTTCCATTGCTTGTTCCCTGCAACCATGCCAACAGCCCTAGCCCATGCATGGTCTTGCTGGGGCATGGTCTTGCTGGGGCACGAGCAGAATGTAAATAGCCCTAGCCCATGCATGGTCTTTCTGGGGCACGAGCAGAATGTAAATAGCCCTAGCCCATGCATGGTCTTGCTGGGGCATGGTCTTGCTGGGGCATGAGCAGAATGTAAATATAGCCCTAGCTCATGCATGGTCTTGCTGGGGCATGGTCTTGCTGGGGCATGAGCGGAATGTAAATATAGCCGTAGCTCATGCATGGTCTTGCTGGGGCATGATCAAAATGTAAATGCTGGCACCTGCTGCTGCTGAAATCATGTGAGGATGGCAATCAAGCCTTTCCAGCTCACAGTTGCCGATTCTCGGCTGTTGACTTTGACGCGAAAGCTGCATCTGCACCCCGGATCCTGCGTTCTCCCCAGCATCCAGCTGCTCTGCTCACCCGGCCATTGTGATAGAATGCTTTACGTCCAAGGTGGACTCTCTCTCCAGGCAGGTCGATCTGCGCACCCAGCCCCTATAGCACCATGTGCCCTCCTCTGAGCTTCCCTCTGACCCCCTGCTTCACTCCTGCTCCCTCCACACCCCTGCTCCACACCTAGGAGCTGTATGCTACAGCCCTGGAGCTCCAAGCCTCTCTGGAGCCCAAACTGCTGTGGCTCAAGCAGGAGCAGTACATGGCCCAAGCCCTGACCGCTGCCGGGGTGGATGTGGAGGTAGGAGAGGTGAGTGTATGTGTGTTAATGTGCGTCTTCCTGTTCCATCTCCTCACGCAGGCATTCTAGTGCGCTCCCAATTTTGCAGCATCAGCAGCTGGTGCAAGTCTGGGTCTGGTGTGTAACATATCCATGCACCTGCGTGTGCGCGCATGAGCGAGGTGGTGTGTACGTTGGTGTATGTGGTCTTGATTGTAAGCATTTGACCCACAGGGAATTGAGCTTTGCTACAGCATCTGTGTGCGGCCTGAGCAATAGAGTGCCTCTTCACGTCCCGCACGCGCAAAAGGTGAATAAAGCCCGGGACGAAGTCTGCCGAGAAGCGGCCAAGGCTGTGAATGCGCTGATGCCTTTGGTGATGGCTTTTGAGGATAGCCTTGCGCAGCTAGCTGTTGACATCCAAAGAGCCACATTACTGCAGCAGCAGCAGCTAGCTGTGGACATCCAAGGGACCACGTCACAGCTGCAGCAGCAGCAGCAGCTGCAGCAGCAGCAGCAACAGCAGCACCAGCACCAGCACCAGCAGCAGCAGCAGCCAGCTGACAAGGTTGAGCCTCAGGGGAGGCATGGGCGCCCTGCATCCAGCTCGCACCACTCTTATCTAGAGCGGACCCAGGAGCTACCAGAGTCGTGGCTTAGGGCATCTGCATGCGTTGCGTACCAGCTCCTTGCCATGGTGTGTACCTGTGCCGATTTGTCTTCTCCGGAAGCAGATGGTCATCCACCTTGTTGCCAAGTTGGTGTTTTGCTTGTCCATTCTTGTGAGCATGCGAGCCCAAGGCCGTCACGTGGCTTTGTGGCAAACCAACATATTAAGCACTGCATTGCCTGTGGCCTTTTACCGGCTGGTCAACTGTGTATGCGTGTTCTTGCATGAGTGTATGCACTTGTCCGCAGAGCACAGACAGGCGCAAGTCCTGATGTATGACTTTTAATGTCTATGGAGGATTGCATTCCCCCCTCCTTTGCACTTTCTTTCCTGGACATTGTGGGGCGGAGTGCAGAATTTGCCTTTGAAAGGTCCTCTGTGGGTGACTTTGCAGATACTTGCAGCATGGTGCGGCTGCAGGTGCTGGTCCTGCTCCGCTCACACATCCTTGCCTGTGCCAAGTCCACCCATTCATGGCGCTGCACTCCTTGTTTGCATCATGCCTTGATCCATTGCTCTGATCTGGCCGCAACTGTTCATCCTGTCTGGCTTACTCTGATTCTCTCACCTGACATAGTTGGCACAACTTCTGGCCGATGTGGTGTTTTCAACAGGCTTGGATGGACTTAATATCATTCAAGATACCAGGCAGATGATGCTCAATGCTCCTGGGTGCATGCAGGCAGCGCCCTACGCAGACTCCCCTTCACAGCACCAGGGTCATGCGGTTAAAATGGAGAAACTGCATCAGGAAGCTGTGAGGGCAGTTGCTGCTGGGTCAGACCTGCACGCCTTCCTTGCTTTGCATGCTCTATCCCAGCAAGAGCAGCAGCAGCACCGGGAGGCTGCCTTGCGGGAGGCTTTGCAGCTCAGGTATGGCCTGGTAGGAGGCAGAGGGGGCCTTGAACCGGAGGATTTGGAGCTCTTGGAAGCGGCTACTGCTCGCGCTCTGACAATGGTGTCACTCTTTGGATAGTGTGGTTTTGGAAGCAGTTGCAAAAGCCTGTCGATGTCGTCCTGAGATGGGCTCTCTCCTTGAGCAAAAAGTATCTTGAGAAATCAAGTACAAAATCAGTGTACTTAGAAGACTCTTGGACCGCAGATCACAGAATAAGCAATCCAAATCCAGTTTTAGACACTAAGCAGTGCTTGTCTACCAAAGAAGCAACGCTGTGAATTGCTGGACAGACATTTAATACAATAAGTTATTGTGATTTATAGTTAATGTAATCAATAGCTTGTTCATCTCCAGCATCTGCTGCTCTCTGCCTTGCCATCGCCTGGCCAAGAAGGCCACTGGCAGTATCATGTAGCTGGATCTTGTCACACAAGATGAGTGCTGCAGCAAAAGTGTGCTGCACTGCGTGTTCAATTGATCGGTGTCGGTTGGCTGAGTGACTGACGATGCAGCTATTGCGCAGCTATGCAGGCTGTACAAAGAGCATTTGTTTGCATTGTTACGCACCTGCAAACCGACCAAAAGCAAAACCATGTTGAGTATGGGTGCAGCCTTATAATAAAGACCCCCATGGAGTAGTCCATTCCATGCCTGTGGGGAACACAGCATGGCAGTGCAATGGTCCTAGCATAACTCCGCTGGAACTGTCTAAACTGTTAAGGCTGTTGTAACAACCTTGATTGATTCAACCAGGTCCGATTGAAATGCTGGTCGTCAATCATCAACCATTAAACGATTGAAATAAGCATGGAAACAATCAGCAGTTGACTCAAGCGGCATACAACTGGAAACGTGACAGGCTCGTGCGTGTTAATTTATAAGGCTGAAGATCAGAAATGTGAGATGGGTGCTGACTTTCTGCTTCCTATAATAACCGTAAGTCCTACAGTGGTTACCATTTGCACCATTCGATTGACAGGCCACATGCTCTCCTCTGGTAGGCTAAATACTATGCTACTAGTATCCCTGCCAGTGTGTATGCTTGTCAGGTCTGGGGCACACGGTTCATGAAGAGGGGCAGTGAGTTTGACAGCCCCCTTCAAACTGTGCATATGTGTTTCCTGAAAGGTGTGCTTGATGTATATAGAACCACGCCTTATTGGGATGTGTTGCGAGAGTGTGGACAGGAGCCTTTGCAATTTCATTGGTTCCGTGCTGCTGCCAAATTCTTTTACACACCTTTTGGGGAATAGTGGCTTGCTTTAGAAGATTGTTTATGCAGATGTTGCTCTTAGTGCTTCTTACAAAAAGTGTTGGACAGCGGAGTTCATAGAAGTGTATGAGGGTCTGCGTTTGTCAGATAGGTATACAGGTTGCGTTAAGGCTGCGATCCCCCTCCCACTACAAGACCTTATGGCCAATTTGCATGAGCGATTGCATGTGGTATGGAGGGAATTGGATGGTGCAGACCCTAGGATACACACTCACAAACAGGCTTCTTGTGATGCATGGATGGCCTTGCCTCTTAAGCCAAGCGCTGTGCAGGGCCCTTCCCATTTGCTGCATAGAAACCGACAGTTGAAACTGAGTAGGCATTTGCTTTGTAACATAGCTCTTTTTTACTTGTGTGCCCATACCCTGAGAGTTGAGACTGGCAGTTGGCAAATCCACAATAGGCACTGTGATAAATGTGACTTGCATGATGTCAAGGATGAAGAACATGTCACAGGTCGGTCCTATTCTATACACGAGCTTGGACATATGCATTATGAGAGGGAAATTCAAAAGAACAAATTATTGATTTTACTGGGACTGATATAATTTAGATAGGAGACATGAGATCTTTTTACTTAGACAACATCAGTGCTAAGGATGTGAAATTGTTTCTCTTGAAGCAGACGTACAAGTCACTTCTTTTTCTTTCTGAGACTGGATATTTTTGGCTGGCTGGCAGTGCCCAGCTAGCCTAGCAATCAACCCCATCTGGCTGATGGACCAACCCCAGGTAAACTTACTTAAACTGAACAGGTCCGGGCTTGATTGTAACTCATACTGGTCATCGGATTCAATTTGCTACACACTGACACTCCGTACAATTCCCGCCATCAAGCTAGAGGGTTAAGACATCAGTGACTTGATTCAGAATCAGAAAGCCTATGCAAAATAAGCCCCAGCGTTGCTGATCACCAGTGTTATGTACAAGTGCACTGCTTACTGCTGCAGTGCTATGGCTCTTAGTCTATTTACAATTTGTCTGTACATTAAGAAACATTTAGAACAGCAGCGCAGGCTACTCTTTTGCTGAGCAAGGCCTGAGATGTTCAAAAGTCTAATGTCAATGCAGCGTCAAAACCAAAGAGTCGCGGAGGAATCTTCTTCTCGTCTATAGCATGTTCCAGCTAGCGCATGCAGGCAGTCTAGTTAAATGTGTAAGATGGAACCTTCTGTCATGGTAATCACAGATGCACTCTTCATGGTGGTCTGGGCAGGAGAGCGTCGGTGCGATGCAGCAACAGGTGCATGCAGCCTTGGGTGAGGGCAAGCAGGTATGCAAGCCCAGCCAATATGCCATGCAAATGCCGAGTTGAGTCCAGAAGGAGCGCAGACACGCCCTAGCACCAATCTTGCAAGCAAACGGTGCAAGCAGAGGGAACACAGACCCCCTCGACCTAACACCTTCCTGTCCACACTCCCGAGTTTTTATTATACGGATGACCTGCCAGGGGGTCAGCGACGCATGCTCAACGAGCATGGTGCACAAGCACAAGGAAGGAACAATACAGATGACCTCCGTGGGCTCACAGACAGGGCGTGTGCGCCTCAACTCCAATGCCCATCCCCCACTGTAGCACGTGGGGAACTCACTCAGCACGCTACCATCAGCGACGCAGGGAGTTGGACCTGCTTGCTGTGGCTGACCCGGTGGCTGAACTACCCCTCCTTGCTGACACTTGCCCAGCCGTGCCGCCCTCGCCGCCGGTGGATGGCCACCGGCCGCCGCCCCTGCTGCTGCGCTGCGAGGCCAGGGGCTTGCTGCCGCCCTCCTGCGGCTGTGCGTGCGGCGGCGCGTCCTTGGCCGCGCTGCCACCGGTGGGTGGCTTGGCGTGGTTGTGGCGCATGGGGCTGTGCATGGCGATGCCCTGCGCGGCCGCGCTCAGGGCAGCGGCGGCGGCACCTGCGGGTGCGGGGCAGAGCGTGGGGGGGTGGGAGGGCATTTGGGGCACATGCGCAAGCCGAGTGCCTCATCCCGAGGGCATTTGCCTCCCTTTTGTCCACGCCCATGTGCTGAGGCGAGGGCACACCCAAGCTTTGCCATCTCGCACATCCCACCACCCAAGGGCTCACAGTTCCATCTGTCCCCTCTCCCCCTAACCCCTTTGCATGCGTGTGCTCCTCTAGTCTCCCTGCCTGCTTACACTTGGCATTGCACGCGGGGCGCGTCAGCGTTGCCGCCCATATTTCACTGCAGTGACCCCACCTCAGTGACCCCACCTCAGTGACCCCACCTCAGTGATCCCACCTCAGTGATCCCACCTCAGTGATCCCACCTCAGTGATCCCACCTCAGTGATCCCACCTCAGTGATCCCACCTCAGTGATCCCACCTCAGT
>LFIK01003184.1_pt1 | contig 13339 bp, 5 predicted proteins | sample 643401 | NCBI WGS metagenome assembly LFIK01 (sample SAMN03777447, study PRJNA286221) | soda lake metagenome | biome: soda lake; feature: Kulunda steppe; material: water; isolation source: sample T5-Br brine of Lake Tanatar-5 | place: Russia: Kulunda steppe | collected 2010-07 | reverse complement strand
TGGCTGCACCCGCTTCCACATCGACCAGACGGCGCTGCGCCTGCTCTGCACCTACCAGGGTCCGGGCACAGAGTGGCTAAACGCCGATCAGGTCGACCTGGAGAAACTCCGCGGCGGCGCTCCGAACCCGGAGCTGGTTCGCTGGGGAACGCCGCAACGCTTCGCCACCGGTGAGGTCGGGATTATGCGGGGCAGCCGCTACGGCACCGGCCTGGCGCACCGCTCCCCGTCTATGCACCAGGAAAAGTCGATCCGCGTGCTGTTATGCCTGGACGCCGACAGCGCCGGCTGCTGAAAAACAGACTCTTCCGGGAAATACTGATTGATCCCCGCGGCGAGTGTAAATCACTAATCCGACGGTCGTTGCACCGAGCCCTTCGGGGGGTAGTCGAGGGTATTGCTGAGTTCGGCCTTGGTCTGCCACTCAAAGTCCGGAAATGGAAGCTCCTGGCCGTCGCGCCATGACGCCACAGCAGCCTCGGCGCGCTTGGTGCGCTCCACGTCCCGTGGCGTATCCTCGGCGCGGTATTCAATGACAGCGGGGAAGGCAAATTGCGCTCCCGCCTCGCTTACGATTTTCATAATGCGCAGCAACACATCTTCCCGAACAGATGTAAAGGCATCGATGTCTGCGGTGGCGATGTAAGCGAGCAACTCGACGTCCAGCGAATGCGCGCCAAGCCCCGCGAAGCGAACGCGCATGGGTTCGGGCAGAACCATCGGATGACCGATCAGCAGACGGCGTAACTCAGCCAGCACATAGCGCAACTGATCCGGAGTGGTTTCGTAGCGGAGTTGAAGCACCGTCTCAAACAGGCGGCGGTCACGGCGGGCGTAGTTTTCGAGCTCCAGATCAAGGAACTGCGCATTTGGCACCGAAATCACGGTGCGGTCCATGGTGCGCAGGCGCGTTGAGCGCAGGCCGATATGCTCCACGGTGCCCGTAGTATCGCCAAAGCGGCAAAAATCACCAACAGAGACCGGCCGGTCGGCGTAGAGGGTGAAGCCCGCCAGCAGGTTTTGCAACGTCGGCTGGGCAGCCAGTGCCACGGCCAGACCGCCGATACCAAAACTCGCCAGCACTCCGGTAATCGGCAAGCCAAGCAGCCGCGCGAGCAAGAGACCGGCGCCCAGCAGCAACGCGATACGTGCCAAACCCGAGGCCAGCGTCAGCAGGATCAGGTTGTGCCCGCCGATACGTTCTGCCTTTGCATGATTGCGAGCCAGCCCGCCAATGATCTGCCATGCCAGGACTACCGCACCAAAAATGATCAGGGACCAGGCCAGGGTTGTCACCGGGCTCGAAAACTCGTCGGGCAACCCGAGTAGTCGTACCACCACAAGCAGCACCAGACCCGCAAATATCCCATTCCAGGCACAACGTGCCGCGAGATACTGCGTCTTCCTCGCAACCCGGTCTGACCAACCCACCAGCCTGCCCAGCACCATCATGATCCACCCACCTGCCAGCGCGACGAGGGCAGAGGCAAAGGCACCGGTGGCCAAACCCAGCCATTGCCAGCGCTCCATTGGGCCAAGCGGCATCAGCAATGCAGGCAGGGCGGCACGAATACCACGACGGATCGCAAAATTCAGGTCGAGCGGGCCCAGATCTTCCAGGCCCGGCGCCAGCGGCATGTCATCAAGCGCGGTATACACCGCGCGGACCGCTTCCAGGGTGGCAGGGGTAAACTGCCAGACCACCCCTGCGTCGGTTTCAACCGGCGCAATGACGATATTCCCGTCAGGATGCTCGAAATGTACATACGGACTGCGACTTTCAGGATCATCGGGGATTTCCTGAAAAATCACATAGCCAACGCGGTCAATCACCATCTTCAGATAGCCGGCCGCAAGTTGTGCCTCAAGATTGCGGGCTGGCTCCGGGATGCCGCGCAGGTCGAGCGTTGCCCGGACCTGTTCCGAAGTCCGGGCTTCGGAATCGCGAAAACTCTCAAGAAAACTCTGCATCGTCGCACGGGGCGTGTGCAGCCGGTGCGGATCGACACTGACCCCCGGTCCAGGGGCAAGCCCGCGCGCCGCACGCAGCCGGTCCCGCGCAAGCTCCAGGTCAACAGCCGCGGGCGACACGATGTACCAGCGCCCGTCAATACGCCTGAAATCAAGCTGCACCTGTTGCGTCGTGCCCGCCTGCGAGAGTTCGACGGACACAGACTCACCGTCAACTGACTGCGGCAGATCCCAGACTCGGAGCGTGACCTGCTCCAGAACTTCAAGGAGGCGACGGGCCTGATCAAGGCGATCGGTGGTGTTCTCGAGCTCCTTTTCGGGGCGCATCAGTGCGGCAGCAGTACCCAGCATCTCCATATTGCCGGGACCGGCCAGATTGGCCGCAGTCAGAAAAGACCGCAGCGTGGCCATTGGTGAGGACTGGTCAACGCGCAAGCGTCTCGCCGTGTCCGACTCGACGCGCAGCCCTGTCCACCATTCACCGGACTCAAAGCGCCCGGAAAAACTTCCTCCATCGCGCGATTGCACGAACAGAAAATCGCCCGAGCGTCCCTCCTCGATCCAGCGACCCTGCAGCCGCTGACCGGTTGCACGCGCCTCGATGCGGCCGCCATAGAGCGGATAGCTCCCGGTAACCCGCGTGCCCTCCTGCTTGAGGATCAGGAGAGCGCCGCCCTCACGCCACCGCGTATCCCAGTTGCCGGACCAGTCCGCAGGGACATCCTGCGCTAAGGCCCCAGCAGGAATGAGGCAAAGCGACAGCACGAGGGAGAGGACCCCCCCAGTACACGCCCTCCACAGACCACCATTACCTTGCATTTTTCCGCCCATGACCGCTTTTCCTTATTATTCGAAGTGGCGTTGCGCGTCGTTACCGCTGCTTCCACGGCTCTCCAGCGAACCGCGAACATTCCACAGGGTCCGCACATCGGTTCGGGGATGTCACCTGAGGGCGCAGCGCTCAGCGAATCCGGATCCCTAGGAAAACACTGATTTATTCGCACGCCTGCGTTGGAGTCCGCATTTTTTCCGAGGCAAGGCGCGCTGCGCAGCGCCGCAGTCATTCTGCGGTCAAGCAGCGCAACACAGCAGTCGGGAAAAATGCGGCCCAACCCGAAGGGCCCGGCCGGTTTTGGCCCCTGGCGGTGTTGCGTCACCGGCCCGGTAGCTAAGGCTGCCGAACCGGCACCGCGTCTTGCCAGATGACCAAAACCGGTCTCGGGCGCAGACGCGGGAATAAATCAGTGTTTCCCTAGGGGGCAAGGCCCGAACCCGCGCATCACTGTTCCCACCACCCTTCCAGCTTCAAGACCTGGCGGGCAGTCTCATGCAGATGACAGGCCATGGTCGCAGGCATTCCGCCTGTACCACCCCTCCATTGCGCCTGCTCGTATCGACAGGAGGCATCACGGAATGACATCCAGGCCTGCTGCATGGCACGAAGGCTTTCCTCGATCGACACGACCGGAGATCCAGATTCCAGCATCTCGGCATCCTGCGCCCGCGCAATGCCAATACGCCCGGCATAGGCTGCGTCAAGCCTTGCATCCCAGTATTCAAGCTCGCCCTCAAGGCATTCCATCATGCCAACCGTGGTATCGCCGCCGGGTATCATCATGCAGGCCGCTGCAGCACGCCCAACGCAGTCCAGCACACCGTGGTTCGAAAGTCCCGGTGAGGTGGCATGGGCCTCCCGGACACAAGCGTCTGTTTCGTCAACCGCGAAAGCCGCACCGGACTGCGTGGGCGCAGCAACCGCCAGCCCGGCAATCATCACTGTCAGGGCAATCACCCCGGCGATAAGCTTGGTCAACTGCAGACCCCGAAGCTTTCGGATAACGCGCATCAGGTATTCCTTTCTGCCAGCCGGGAAGCGCTGGTTTGGCGCCAATCGCCAGCCCGTCCCAGGTCGGATTGAAGGTGCCCGGTTGCGGCATGCGGTCCAGCATGCCGGAGTCGGACAACGAAACGAAGGACCGGATCAAACCGGCTTCATCAATGGCCGATTATTACAACGACAACGCCGATGCGCTATTCAGCCAGTACCAGGCCATGAACGCCGCTACCGCCCACGCCAGCCGCGATATCATCGCCGACTGGTGGGACCAGGCCTTCGCAGACAGGCCTCGCCGGGGGCAGTTCTTCCTCGAGGCTCAGGCGGCGCTGCCGGCGGTCGGCGGCCGCTTCGACGTGCAGGCGGTGTTCGAGGGCCTGCTGCACCAGCGCACGCGGCTGAAGGCCAACCAGCAACTGGCCGAATGGCACGGGCTCGCCCGCTGAAGATCGGTTCATTCCCTGCGCGGCAGTCGATAGCGCACGCTGCGCCCGCCCCCTGGTAGACGCTCCAGGCACCCCTTGTCCAGCAGATCGGTGAGATCCCGGGTCGCGGTGGCCTTGCTGACCTTTGCCATGCCCCGGTACTTGCTCGCATTGATGCCGTTGGGAAACTCCTCCTGACCATCGTCCAACAACCGATTCAACAGCTTGACCTGACGCGGATTGAGGACGGTTCCGGCATGCATCTGCCAGAAACGAGCCTTCTCGAGAACCCGCTGGATACGAGCCAGGGCTCCATCCAGTGCTTCCTGCAGACAGACGAGAAACCAGCGCAACCAGCAGGTAATGTCCAGGCTCCCCTTCTGGCTGGATTCCAGGATCTCGTAGTAAGCCTGCCGCCGGGCCATCATCACCTCGCTCAGCGAATACAGGCGGATCGTCTCCTGCTCCGCCTGGGCCAGGGCCCGGTCAGTAATGGCGCGGGCAATTCGGCCGTTGCCGTCCTCGAAGGGATGCAGGGTCACGAACCAGAGATGGGCGACGCCGGCGCGGAGAATGGGGTCGAGCTCATCCGCGGGATCATTGAACCAGTCAAGAAACCGCTGCACCTCGGCTTCCAGCCCGGCCCTCGGCGGTGCCTCGAAATGAACTCGGGGGCGGTCCATTCTCCCGGAGACCACCTGCATCGGCGCATCGTCGCGCAAGCAGCCGACAGCCGCCTGCTGCAAGCCGGAGTCCGCTGGCGGGAACAACAGGGCCTGCCATTGGCAAAGCGCATCGAGCGTCAGCGCATCATCCAGCCGACCGGTCGCCCGCACCAGCAAGCTGACCAAACCCTCCGCCCGACGCGCGTCGCGCCCGACCGCACCGGCATGGGCAACCCCGAGTTGTCGGGCCACCGACGAACGTACCGAATGACGATCCAGAAACTCACCCTCAATCTCGCTGGTGCGCATGGCGTCTTCGATCAGACTCTCCATTCGTAGCGACTGAATCGCACCGGAATCCAAGGCGTCACGACGCCCCAGCAGCCTGGCCTGCCTTGCCCGCACAATGTCCAGATCAGGCTGCAACGCCGGGCTGTCCCAGTGAAAGTGCGGCCATTCGCTTTGCTGCCAGATGTACATGCGCCGATTACTCACTCTATTCGGCTCAGGATATGAGCCGATTAAAGCCGCGATTCGGCTCACGGTCAAGCGCACGTCGCCTGGTACCGACGCTTTCCGTAGGATGGCCGGAGACCGGGTGAATCGCCTCCGACAGGTGCTGTCGCGCAGGACCGTTCTACTGATCACGCCGAATAACAACCACCATGGAGCCCCATGCCCGACGCCGGCCACAGCCACCACGACCTTCAACCCGGCCTCGCCGTGCTCCACGGCAACCGCCTGGAGACCCTGCGCACGCTGACCGTCGACTGGCTGCGCGCTCATCCGCTGGCGCCACTGGAGCAGGAGACTGTGCTGGTACAGTCCAACGGCATGGCGCAATGGCTGAAGCTGGCGCTGGCCGCACCGGAGGGCGGCGCCGAGCCCGGTTGCGGCATTGCCGCGGCGCAGCGCTTCCTGCTGCCACAGTCGTTTCTCTGGCAGGCCTACCGCGCGGTGCTGGGCGCCGAGGCCGTGCCGGAGACCTCGCCGTTCGAGAAGCAGCGCCTGCAGTGGCGCATCTACCGCCTGCTGCCGGGCCTGCTGGCGGCTGACCCGGACACCTTCGCGCCGCTGGTGCGCTTCCTCGACACCGACCAGGACAGTCGCAAGCGCCATCAGTTGGCCCGCCGGCTGGCGGATCTGTTCGACCAGTACCAGGTCTACCGCGCCGACTGGCTGGCGGACTGGCTGGGAGGACGGGACCAGCTGACCGACGCCGGCGGCAAGGCGAAGGCACTGGCCGCGGACCTGCGCTGGCAGGCGGTGCTCTGGCGGGCGCTGCATGCGGACGCCGGCGAGGCGGCCCGGCTGCTGTCCCGACCCGGCATCCAGCAGCGCTTCATCCAGGCCCTGGACCGGGCCGCGTCCGGCAGCCTGCCGGAGTTGCCCCGCCGGGTGCTGGTGTTCGGCATCACCTCGCTGCCGCGGCCGGTGCTGGATGCCCTGCATGCCCTGGCCCGCCACTGCCAGATCCTGCAACTGGTGCAGAACCCGTCCGGGCATTTCTGGGCCGACCTAGTGGAGGACCGCGAACTGCTGCAACTGGACCGGCACCGCCACCAGCGCAGCTTCGGCACGCCGGGGCATCCGCTGCTGGCCGCCTGGGGCAAGCAGGGCCGGGACTTCATCGCGCTACTCGACCAGATCGACGAACCCGAGCGCTACCGCGACTGGTTCCAGTCCATCGACGTGTTCGAGCCGCCGGTCCCGGAAGACCAGCCGCTGGAACACGCGCCACTGCTGCACCAGATCCAGCAGGACATCTTCGACCTGACGCCGCTGCCGGAACCCGGCGCCGAACGCGCACTGGCCGGGGACCGCTCGATCCGCTTCCACCGCGCCCACAGCCGCCAGCGCGAGGTGGAGATCCTGCACGACCGGCTGCTGGACGCCTTCGCCCGCGCCGACGCCGCGGGCCAGCCGCTACGGCCGCGGGACATCATCGTCATGGTGCCGGACATCGATGCCTATGCACCGGCGGTGGAAGCGGTGTTCGGCACCATGCACACCAGCGATCCGCGTTACATCCCATACACCATCGGCGACCGTCGCGCCCGCAGCGAGGCGCCGCTGGCGGTGGCGCTGGAGAAGCTCGCCGACCTGCCCAACGCCCGCCTGACCCTGGGCGATGTGCTGGACCTGCTGGAAGTGGCCGCCTTCCGCCGCCGCTTCGGCCTGGCCGAGGAAGACCTGCCGCTGCTGCGCCGCTGGTGCCGCGATGCCGGCATCCGCTGGGGGCTGGACGGTGCGCAGCGCCGGCAACTGGAACTGGATAGCAACTTCGAGCAGAACAGCTGGCGCTTCGGCCTGCGCCGCATGCTGCTGGGCTACGCGGTGGGCACCGGCGAGGCCTGGCAGGCCATCGAGCCCTATCCGGAGATCGGCAGCCTGGACGCCGCCCTGCTCGGCCCGCTGCGGGCCCTGCTGGACACGCTGGAACAACAACTCAAAGCCTTCCGCGAACCGGGCCGCCCTGCCGACTGGGCGCAGCGCATCGAGACGCTATTGGCCGATTGCTTCGCGCTGCAGGGGGCCGAGGAACTGGCCCTGGAATCCCGCGTACTGGGCTCCATGCAGGGCTGGCTGCAAGCCTGCGAAGACGCCGGCTTCGACCAGCCGATCCCGCTGTCGGTGGCCCGCGATGCCTGGCTCTCGGCGCTGGAGGACGAGGGTCCGTCCCAGCGTTTCCTGGCCGGCCGGGTCAACATCTGCACGATGATGCCGATGCGCAGCATTCCGTTCCGCCTGGTCTGCCTGCTGGGCATGAACGACGGCGATTACCCGCGCACCCGCCCCCCGCTGGACTTCGACCTGATGGCGCTGAGGGGCCAGTACCGGCCCGGCGACCGCTCGCGCCGCGACGACGACCGCTACCTGTTCCTGGAGGCCCTGCTGGCAGCCCGCGAACAACTGCACATCAGCTGGATCGGCCGCAACCCGCGGGACAACGAACCGCTGCCGCCCTCGGTGCTGGTCAACCAGTTGCGCGACCATCTGGACCGGGGCTGGCGCGTACCGGACCGCGACGGCAGGCCGGTCGCCACCAGCGAGGCCCTGACCGTCGACCACCCGCTGCAGCCGTTCAGCCCCCGCTACGCCGACGACGGCGAACTCTTTACCTATGCCAGGGAGTGGGAGGCCGGCACGGTTCCGTCAACCACAGAGGCTGCACTCGGCCCGCCGGAACTAGCCGATGACCTGGTGCTCACCATCAACGATCTGAATCGCTTCCTGGCCGACCCCGCCAGGCATTTTCTCAGCGAACGGCTCAAGCTGCGCTTTGACAGCGACAACGAGACACCACCGGAACACGAACCCTTCGAGGTGAACGGACTGGACGCCTACGGGGTCCACGAGGCCCTGCTGCAACCGCTGCGCGAGGATGCGCTGCGTACCGATCCGGAGGCGGCGATCCGCACCGCCGGCGAGCGCCTGCTGCGCAGTGGCCAGTTGCCGGTGGCCGGACTCGGCCGGTTGCAACTCGACACCGCCACCGCCCGGGCCGTCAGTGCCGCCGAACGCTGGCAGGCCCTGCGCACCGACTACCCGAACGCGGAACCACCCCGCGAGCTGCGCCTCCGGCGCAGCATCCACGGCCGGACGCTGACCATCGAGGACTGGAGCACGGACCTGTTCCAGGCCGCCGACGGCCGCCTGGCCCGGCTGGTGCTGAAGGCCGGCGACACGGTCAAGCAGAAAAAGCCCCACTACCCGCGCCTGCTGCGGGACTGGGTGCAGCATCTGGTGCTGAACGCCGCCGGCATCCGGGCCGGCAGCATCATTGTCGGCCATGACGCCGTCCACACGCTGCGGCCCCTCGACGTCGATGAGGCCCAGGGCCTGCTGGACGCAGTTCTGGACGGCTGGCTCGCCGGCCTGCAGCAACCCCTGCCGCTGCCGCTGCGCACCGTGTTCGCCCATCTCACCGGCAAGGCGGAGGAGCCCGCCACGGTGGAGGCACTGGAAAACCACTACGAGGGCAACAGCCGACAGACCGGCGAGGTGGACTACGACAGCAGCGGTGCCCTGCAGCGCTGCTTTCCCACCACCGACTCGCTGCTGGAACCCCGGCACGAGGACCAGAGCCTGTTCGACTACTGGGCCGGACGGCTGCACCGTCCGCTGGTGGAACACCTGAACCCGGAGGGGCCGGCATGAGCACGCCGCAGACGCTGGATCCGCTCGCCGTCCCGCTGGCCGGTCGCCACCTGATCGAGGCCAGCGCCGGCACCGGCAAGACCTACACCCTGGCCGCGCTCTACCTGCGCCTGGTGCTCGGCCATGACCCGGCCGATCCGGACCGCGCGCCGATGCTGCCGCCGGAGATTCTGGTGGTGACCTTCACCGAGGCCGCCACCAAGGAACTGCGGGACCGCATCCGCGCCCGCCTGGCCGAGGCCGCCCGCTGCTTCGCCGGCCATGCCGCACCCGACCCCAATGACGCCATCCTGCCCGGCCTGCTGGCCGCCTACCCGGCGGGCGAGGCACGCCAGCGCCACGCCGAACACCTGCGTGCCGCGGCCGACTGGATGGACGAGGCCGCGATCTACACCATCCATGGCTTCTGCCACCGCATGCTGCGCCAGCATGCCTTCGATTCCGGCAACGCCTTCGAGCTGGAACTGAGCGACGAGGAGGCGCTGATCCGGCGCCAGGCCATCGAGGACTACTGGCGTCAGCACCTCTACCCGCTGGGCCCGCCGGAACTCGCGGCGCTGGGCATCACCATCGCCGCCAGCGAGGACAAGCCGAAACTCTCGCTGGACCAGTTCGCGAAAACGGTGAACGGCCTGCTGGGCAAAAGCGATCGCTTCCGGAACATCCCGGACGAAGCACCCACCGAGGCCCTGCGCTGGGTGGCCCAGCCCTGGCATGACGCGATCCGGGATTTGCGTCGGGCGGTGGATGCGGGGCTGGAGGATTTCAACGACGCCCTGGAGGCGGCCTGGGCACAGGGCATCCTGGGAAAAAGCCGCAAACCCAAGCCGGAGACCTGGACGAAGGCATTGAAACCGGCCCTGCAGCACTGGCTGGAACACCCAACACAACTCCTGCCGGACATGGCCCTCGATGCCATCTCGGGCTCGGGCATCGCGAAGGCGGTGAACAAGAACCAGACATTACCCGACGCTCTGGCCAACCATCCGCTGCCGGCAGCCGTCGACCGCCTGCTCGATAGCAGCCGGCAACTGAGCGCCGCCTCGGGACCGCTCTACACCCATGCCGCCCGCTGGATCGACCTGCGCATCGAACGGACCAAGCAGCAGCGCGGCCTGATCGGCTTCCAGGACATGCTGACCCGGCTTCACCACGCCCTGCGCCAGCCCGGTGGCGGCCCGCGCCTGGCCCGCGTGATCGGCGAGCAGTTCCCGGTGGCGCTGATCGACGAATTCCAGGACACCGACCCGGTGCAGTACGGCATCTTCCGCGGCATCTACATCGAGCCCGAACAAAGCCAAGGCAGTCTGTTCCTGATCGGCGATCCCAAGCAGGCCATCTACGGCTTCCGCGGTGCCGATCTGGACACCTATCTGGCGGCCGCCAATGCGGTACCACGGGGGCAGTGCCACACCCTGGGCCGCAACTTCCGCTCCAGCCAGGCCATGGTGGAGGCAGTGAACAGCCTGTTCGGCAACTCCCCCACCGCCCCGGACCAGTTCCTGCAGCCCGACATCCGCTTCCATCCGGTGGCCCACAAGGGCCGCAGCGAGCAACTGGAAATCGATGGCGCCGCGCCGCCGGCCATGACCCTCTGGCACCGGCAGCAGCAGACCCTGGACGGCGGCATCGAGAGCCTGCCGCTGAAGCACTACCGGCGGCAGATGGCCGAGATCGGCGCCGAGCACATCGCGCGGCTGCTGCAGAACGACAAGGCCGGCTTCCGCGGCCCGGACGGCTGGCAACCGCTGCGGCCGGCGGATATCGCGATCCTGGTGCGCACCGGCCAGGAGGCGGCCCTGATCCGCGATGCACTGCGCGCCCGCGGCCTGCGCTCGGTCTACCTGTCGGACCGGGACAACGTCCTGCAGACCCCGGAGGCCCGGGACCTGCTGCGCTGGCTGCAGGCCATGGCCGAACCCGAGTCCGAGCGCCGCGTGCGCACGGCCCTGGGCACCGCGGCGCTGGGCTACGACTGGGCCACGTTGGATGCGCTGTTTGGCAATGACGCCCACTGGGAGGCCGCGCTGGAGCAGTTCCAGCAGTATGCCGAGCAATGGCGGCAACGCGGCGTGCTGCCGGCGCTGCGCCGGCTGATCCGTGATCATCAGCTCGCGCCCCGCCTGTTAGGTCAGGCCGGCGGCGAGCGCCGGCTCAGCAACATCCTGCAACTTGCCGAATTGTTGCAGGACGCGGCCGCCGCGCTGGACGGCCCGGCGGCGCTGATCCGCTGGCTGGACGAGGAACTGCATCGCGACGAGGGCGGCAGCCCGGCGGACGAGCGCATCCTGCGCCTGGAGAGCGATGCCGCGCTGATCAAGGTTGTGACCATCCACAAGGCCAAGGGCCTGGAATACCCGCTGGTCTTCCTGCCCTTCATCTGCAGCTTCCGCGCGGCCAAGGCCGAGACACCACTGACCCGACCCGACGGCGACGGCCTGAGCGTGAGCTTCGACGTCGAGGACGCCGACAAGGAGCGGGTCGAGGACGCCCGCCAGGCCGAGGACATGCGCCTGCTGTACGTTGCGGTTACCCGAGCAATCCACGCCTGCTGGCTGGGCATGGCGGCGATTCGCGAGGACGCCAGAGCCAAGCAATCCACGGTCCATCTGCACCGCACCGCCATCGGTCGCCTGATCGGCTGCGAGGACAGGATGGCTCCGGACGCCCTGGGCCCGCTGCTGCAGACCGTGGCCGCCCAGCACCCGGCCATCACCGTCGCCCCGGTCTCGCCGCCGCCGGCACCGGCCGCGCCAACGGCCCTGCCGGACAGCGGCATCGAGCTGGCCCGGGCCCGGCGCTACACCGCCACACCCCCGAACCGGGAACGCTGGTGGATCGCCAGCTACAGCGCCCTGGTGGAGGACGGCCCGAAGGCCTGGGCGCCGGGCAGCGCCGACGAGGACGTGCTGGTCGAGGAAAGTCTGGAGCCGCCGCCACGTCGCGGCAAACCGGACCCGCACAGCCTGCACGCTCTTCCCCCTGGCCCGGCCACCGGCACCCTGCTGCACAACCTGCTGGAGGCCCTGGCCGGCGAGCAGTTCCCGAAGGCCGATAACCCGGCCTTCCGCCGCATCCTGCAACGCGGCCTGCGCGGCCGCCGCTGGCAGGACTGGCTGCCCCAGGCCCACGACTGGCTGGCCCGGGTCATCGACACGCCGCTGCCGCTGGCCACGGACGCCGCACCCCGGCTCAGTGAGCTGCCCCGCGGCGCCTTCATTGCCGAGCTGGAATTCCTGCTCTCGGTGGCCGAGGTCCGCGCCAGCCGGATCGACGCCGTCATCCGCCGCCACACTCTGGACGGCGTCGGCCGCCCCGGCCTGGGTGAGAGCGAACTGCACGGCATGCTGAAGGGCTTCATCGACCTGGTGCTGCAACACGAAGGCCGCTATTTCGTCATCGACTACAAGTCCAACGACCTGGGCCCCACGGACGCCCACTACCACCCCGGCGCGCTGCGCGAGGCGGTGATGGACAAGCGCTACGACGCCCAGTACAGCCTGTACCTGCTGGCCCTGCACCGCCTGCTCAAGGCCCGGCTGGGCGCGGCCTACGACTACGACCGGCATGTGGGCGGTGCCACCTGCCTGTTCCTGCGCGGCATCGGCCACCCGGGCCGTGGGGTGCATGCCGAACGCCCGGACCGCGCCCTGGTGGAAGAACTGGATGCGCTATTCAGCGGGGAGGTAACCGATGCCGCCTGAAGCCCTGCTCCGCACCCCGGCGCTGCCGCAACGCCTTCAGACCTGGCTTACCGACCGCTGGCTGCGCGCCACCGACCTGGCGCTGGCCGCGCTGCTGGCCGAGGACGGCGGCGAACAGGACGAGACCGTACTGCTGCTGGCGGCCCTCGTCAGCCACCAGGTGGGCGATGGCCATGTGCGGCTGGACCTCGGCGCCGCCATCGCCAACCCGGCGAACCTCTGGCCCGACCTGCGCCACCGCGCCAGCGATGCCGAAACACCGCTGGACTGGCTGGCGAGTCTCGACCTTGCCGAGGCCCGATCCCGCCTGCAACAGTCCAGGGTTGTCGACGACGCAGAGACCGACGGCACCTCGCCGCTGGTGCTGGCCAATGAACAGCTCTATCTGCGCCGCTACTGGGCCAATGAACGGTTGATCCGCCAGGCCCTGGATGCCCGCCTGCAGGCCCCAAAACGCGACCTGCCCGGCCTGCGCGACAGCCTGGATGCACTGTTCCCGCCCGAAGACGACGGTCCGGACTGGCAGCGCATCGCCTGTGCGCTGTCGAGCCGCTCTCGCTTCACGCTGATCACCGGCGG
>LFIK01003183.1_pt1 | contig 13341 bp, 11 predicted proteins | sample 643401 | NCBI WGS metagenome assembly LFIK01 (sample SAMN03777447, study PRJNA286221) | soda lake metagenome | biome: soda lake; feature: Kulunda steppe; material: water; isolation source: sample T5-Br brine of Lake Tanatar-5 | place: Russia: Kulunda steppe | collected 2010-07 | reverse complement strand
ATCTGTTGCGCCGAAGGCGTAGGCCAGCGACTCGGTCGTGCCGGGCGGCATCCGCGACCAGATCGTGCCCATCTGTGCGAAGCCGCCGATCGCCACACAGGCGCGCACCCGCGGATCCGTCGCACCACGCAGCGCTGCATAGGCTCCGAAGCTGCGTCCCCAAAGGCCGATGCGCGTCGGATCCAGCTCGGGCTGCGCCCCGAGCGCATCCAGCAACGCTCCGATCGGCACCTCGAAATCCGGCCGCAGCGTGAGCCTGCGACGGGTCGCCCCCTGGCCCGGTCCATCATAGCTAAACGTGGCCAGGCCGCGGTCGAGAAACATGTCTTCGAGGCTGCCGAACTCTTCCTTGGTGGAATCCGCACCCGCGGTGAGCACGACGCAGGGCGCCGGACGCAAACGATCGGGGATACGCAGATTGCCGGGAAGAAATGTGCCCTCGAAGGGTATCTCGAGCCGCGCCGCCGGCGGTTGCAGGTGCGGGGCCGCGCGGCGATAGGTGGCGTCCTGGCGCTCCTGAAGCCGGTACTTGAGCAAAGGGCGCTCGAAGTGAACGAACTGCGCGACGTGAAAATAGAGCGCGGCGCGGCGTAACGCGGTGCTCGCACTGACCATGTTGCCGGCGGCGCGCGCGTCGTCGCCGAGCGCCTCGTGCTCGCGCGCCAGTTGCGCCCAGACATGGGGCCAGTCGCGCAATCGCCGGATGTGCGACAAGGCGGTCTCGACATCATTGGGATCGACCCCGGCGGCATGGAGACGCGGGAGGCGGTCGCGCAAGGTTTCGGCGAGCCTTTCGTCGGTCATTCGGACTTTCGCGTGATCAGCAGGTCGTATCATCGATAATCCAGACCAACATCGGCGCAATGTCAAGCAATGGGCATCCGCTGCGCGGCACGGCGCTCGCCCGGAATACAATCGGCATAACAGACATACGTTGACAGAGAGATATTTTATCGATGATATTGCAGCACTGGCGGAGGACACGGCAAGGTGGCGACGCATGACGACCCCCAGACTCACGATTGCCTGCGTGCCGACCGATCGCTCGCGCCCGATCGCGAGCGGGGAGGTCGCGGTGCAGGGCTTCGACATCGAGATGCGCTTCGGCGAACCGGAGAACATATTCCGCGAGGCGTTGCGCGAGCAAACGCACCCGATCAGCGAAATGTCGATGGCAAGCCACATCGCGACCACTGCGCGCGGTGACAGCGCCTATATCGGCGTGCCGGTCTTCCTGTCCCGGGCCTTTCGTCATTCCGCGATTTACGTGCGCGCCGATGCGGGGATCGAGACCCTTGCAGAGCTGCGCGGGCGCCGCATCGGCTTGCCCGAATATCAGCAGACAGCGGCGATGTGGGTGCGCGGCATGATGCGGGACGAGGCCGGCGTCGCGGCGTCGGATGTCACCTGGCATATTGGCGGGCTCAACGCGCCCGGCCCCGGCGAGCGAATCAAGCTTGACCTCCCGGCCGATATCACGGTTCACTCGCTTGAGGGGGGCGCGACGCTCGATGCCATGCTCCGGGATGGGCATCTCGATGCGATCATTTCGCCGCGCCCACCCGACAGCTTTGCGCGCGGAGCGCCGCATGTGCGGCGCCTCTTTTCCGATCTGCGCGCCGCCGAGGTCGCATATTTCAGGGACTCGGGTTTCTTCCCCATCATGCATTGCCTCGCCGTGCGCCGGGATGTCGCTCGGGCGCATCCTGAACTCGCACCAGCCCTGTTCAGGGCCTTTGCCGAGGCAAAGCGTCTGCGCCTTGCCGAGTTGGGGCTGAGCAATGTCCTGCGCGTTTCGCTGCCCTGGATCGCGCATGAATTCGACGCGACGATGACGCTGACCGGCGGCGATCCCTGGCCCTACGGTTTTGAGCGCAACGCTGCCGAGCTGGAGGCGATGACGCGCTACGCGCATGCCGACGGGATCGCGGTGCGCAAGGTGGCGCCGGAAGAGTTGTTTCACCCCGATACGGTCGCGCTTACGGCCTGAGCGCGCGGCACAAGAAAAGAGATGGAGCATCATGACCCGTGAATACGGTATCGGCCAATCGGTCCCGCGCACCGAGGACCTGCGTCTTCTGACCGGTCAGGGCCGCTATGTGGATGACTACACGCTGCCGGGGCAGTGCTGGATGGCGGTAGTGCGCGCGCCGCACGCCGCGGCGACGATCGCCGGCATTGATACTTCGGCCGCCGAGGAGATGAGCGGCGTTGTCGCCGTGCTGACGGGCGCCGATCTCGTGGCAGACGGTATCGGCACGCTGCACACCATCGTGCAGCGCCACAAGCGCGACGGGTCCCCGATGGAGCGGCCCCCCTTTCACCCCCTGGCAGTCGACCGCGTCCGCTTCGCCGGCGAGGGTGTCGCGATCGTCGTCGCCGAGACCATGCATGCCGCGCGTGACGCCGCCGAGATGGTCGAAGTCGAGTACGAGGAGCAGGCGGCCGTGACCGATGTGGCGGCAGCAGTCCGCGAGGGGGCACCGGCGGTGTGGTCGAGGCTCGTCGACGACAACGTCTCTTTCGTCTTTGAAGCTGGTGATCGCGCCGCAACGGATGCGGCATTCGCAGATGCGCATCACGTCACGCGGCTCGATTTTCGGGTCAGTCGGGTGTCGGCGAATCCGCTCGAGCCGCGCAATGCCGCAGGCAGCTACGACCCGATTGAACAGCGCTATACCCTGCTCGCCGGGATACAGATCCCGCACAAGATCCGCACGGAGATCGCCGAGAACACACTCGGAATCGACCCGCAGCGGCTTCGTATCAACGCGCCCGACACTGGCGGCGCCTTCGGTATGAAGGGCAGCCCGTTTCCCGAGCACATCCTCGTGCTCTGGGCGGCGAAGCGTCTCGGGAGGCCCGTGCGCTGGACAGCGACGCGCTCGGAATCCTTTCTGTCCGACTACCACGCGCGCGACAACACCAGCACTGTCGAGCTCGCCCTTGATGCCGAGGGGCGGTTTCTCGGGATGCGCGTGCGCACGCTGGCGAATCTGGGCGCCTATCTTGCCTTCAATACGCCGCACTCGCCCACCAACAATCTCGGCGGTCTATCGGGGGTCTACACGACGCCGCACATCCATGCCGAGGTGCAGGGCATCTACACCAACACGCAGCCTACGGCGCCCTATCGCGGGGCGGGGCGGCCCGAGGCGACGTTTGCTGTGGAGCGGGTGATCGATCTGGCTGCTCAGGAGCTCGAGATAGATCGTGTCGAGCTGAGGCGGCGCAACCTGATCCCGGAATCGGCGATGCCTTACGATACCGGCTTCCTGTTCGTCTACGACAGCGGCCAGTTCGAAAAGAACATGGACACTGCGCTCGCAGCGTCGGATTTCGCGGGCTTCGATGAGAGGCGTGCCGAGTCCGCGGCGCGCGGCATGCTGCGCGGCATCGCCCTGATCAATGCCATCGAGGTCGCCGGCGGGCCGTTTCGAAACCCCAACGAAGAGGGTGCCGAGATCCGCTTCGATCCGGGTGGCGGGGTTACCCTGCTGATGGGGACGCAGAACCAGGGGCAGGGGCACGAAACGACGTTCCGCCAATGCGCCGTAGAGATGCTGGGCGTGAAGCCGGAGACGGTGCGCTATGTATCGGGCGACACGGACCTGGTGCGTCATGGTCGCGGCACCTTCGGGTCGCGCTCGGCGATGGCCGGCGGGCTGGCGCTGAAACGTGCTTCGGAAAAGATCATCGCGCGCGGCAAGCAACTCGCGGCGCACCTTCTCGAAGCCGAGGAAGCAGAGATCCTCTTCGAGGACGGCACCTTCTCGGTACGCGGCAGCAACCGCAATATCGATATCGGGGAGCTCGCCCGTGCAAGCTATATCCCCGGCCGGTTGCCGCGCGACTGGGAGCTCGGGTTGAGCGAGCAAGCAATCGTAATCCCCCCGGAGGCGAATTTCCCGAACGGTGTCCACGTCTGCGAGGTCGAGATCGATCCGCGCACGGGCGCGAGCACGATCAAGCAGTATGTCGTCGTGGACGATGTCGGCACGGTGATCAATCCGATGCTGGTCAAGGGTCAAATCCATGGTGGGGTCGCTCAGGGTGTTGGGCAGGCCGTGGGCGAGGAAATCGTCTATGACGAGGCGAACGGCCAACTCGTCTCCGGCTCTTTCATGGACTACCCGATGCCGCGCGCAGATGACCTTCCGATGATGGAGGTCATCAGCAACGAGGTGCCGAGCCCCAACAACGCGCTGGGAGTGAAGGGAGCAGGTGAGGCTGGCGCCGTGGGCGCGCTCCCGGCCTACATGAATGCGGTGATCCATGCGCTTGCGCCGCGTGGTCTTCGTCATCTTGACATGCCGGCGAGCCCGTACCGTGTCTGGCGCGCTCTTCAAGAGGCTGCAAACTCATGAGTGCGATACTGTCGAGCATCGGCGGACATATTGACACAATGTGTTTTCATCGATAAAAAAGTCAAGTCGGCTAGGTGCCGTCAACGCAGAAGCCACGATCCACGGGGAGAATCTCATGACAATCAGGACAAAGCTCTACGCGACGCTTGCCGCCTCGGCGGTGCTTGCCGGGCCGGCAGCGGCGCAAGAGGTGCTGCGCGCACAGACGACGCTGCCCACGCAGCACACACTGTCACAAAGCTTCATCAAGCACTTCGTCGAGCCGCTCAACGAGGCGGGCGAAGGTGTCGTGGAGATGAACCTGCTCGGCGGGCCGGAGGTGAATCCGCAGGACCGCGCACCGCAGGCCGTCGAACGCGGGCTCATCGACGTGCTCTGGACCCCGGCGGCCTTCATGACCGGCCAGGTGCCGGAAGCCCAGGCGATGATGCTGCAGAATATCGGCATCGAAGCGTTGCACGAAGGCGGCGCCGTGGATCACTACAAGGAGATCTTCCGCGATCAGCTGAATTCGGAATTCATCGCGTGGGGCGAGTCCGGCGCGAATTACTATCTCTATCTCACCGAGATGCCGGAATTCGACGAGCACGGCGTCGTTGACCTGACCGGACTGTCGATGCGCACCACAGGCGCTTACCGCCCGATTCAGGAGGCGCTGAACGCGACCACCGTTCAGATGCCGGCGGGTGACGTGCCGCAAGCGCTTGATCGCGGTGTGATCGAGGGCTTCGGCTGGCCGACGGTGGGGCTCGAGTCGATCGGCCTGCAGGACTCGGTCAGCTACCGCGTCGAGCCGGGTTTCTACAATCTGGCCAATGTCGTGCTGGTGAACTCCGATGCCTGGGAGGGCCTGTCGGATGAGGCGCGCGCCATCGTCGAAGAGGTTGCGGCCGAGTATGAGCACGCGTCGATCCGCGAGATGGAAGAGATGGGGGAGCGCGATCTCGCCGCGGGCGATGAGGCCGGAGTCGAAGCCGTCGTGATGGAAGGCGATGCCGCCGAGCGGTACCTCTCGATCGGGTTCGAGGCGATGTGGGAGAATGTGCGCAGCAATGTCGGTGACGAGATCACTGAACAGCTTCGCGAACTGATGTATCGCGCCCCCGATCAGTGATCGGCCTTTCCGTAACGGGGCGCGCATGTGGCGCGCCCCGTTTCCGCAGACCGCACATTTTTCGGTGAAGCTCATGATCGCGATGCTGGACCGGGCACTTGAGCGCGTATTGCAGGGGCTCGCGGCGTTGGCTGCGATACTCATCATGCTGGCCATCGTGCTCGTTGTGCTCAATGTGGCCGGTCGCGCGACGGGGATCGGCGCCTTCCGGTTCACCATCGCGGTGGTGGAGTACATCCTGCTGTATTTTGCCCTGCTGAGCGCGCCTTATCTGCTGAGAATACGTGGGCATGTTCTCGTCGATATGATCATCAAGAACCTGACGGGATTGCCGCGCGTGCTGCTCGAATCCGCGATCTATATCGTAGGAATCATCGTGAGCGTGATCTTCGTCGTCGTTAGCCTCGACATCATGCAGGAATCCATCGCGCGCGGCACCTTCGACGAACGCTCGATAGATATAGCATACTGGGTTCTTTACGCGCCCTATCCGCTCTGCTTTGGCCTTCTGGCCATCGAGTTCGCGCGCAATCTGTTCCGCTTCGGTTCCCTCTACGAAAGCAACGATCCGCAGGAGGGGCTCTGAAATGATGGAGTGGTATATCGCCCTGGGCATGCTGGTCGGGCTGGTGATCGGGCAGATGCTGCTCGGAATGCCGGTGGCGATCGCCTTCATGTCGGCGAACATGATCGCCGGGCTCATCTTCATGGGCGATGTCTATGCTCTCTATCAGATTGTGGACAATTCCGCGTCGCTCATCACTCGGTTTCAGCTCGCACCGGTGCCGTTCTTCATTCTCATGGGTGCGCTGTTCTTCTACTCGGGGTTGGCGCACCGTGTCTTTCACACGCTCGACCTCCTCCTCGGTCGGGTGCCCGGGCGGCTTTCCTTCCTGACCGTGGGCGGCGGGGCGATGTTTTCGACGCTGACCGGCTCGAGTATGGCCAATACCGCGATGCTGGGGTCGCTCATGGTCCCCGAAATGGAGCGGCGCGGGTATCACTGGCGGATGTCTCTCGGCCCGATCCTTGGCACGGGTGGCCTCGCGATGATCATCCCGCCCTCGACGCTGGGCGTGCTTCTCGCCTCTGTCGCTGGGATCGATGTTGGCCGGTTCCTGATCGCAGGGATCATTCCTGGCGCCATTCTGGGGCTGCTCTACACCGTCCTGATCCTAGGTCAGGTCTGGTGGAACCCGTCGAATGCGCCGCAATACGAGGTCGAGCAGGTTAGTTGGCAAGAGAAGCTCAAGTCGGTTCTGATTAATTTCGTGCCGATGGGATTCGTCGTCTTCATGGTCGTCGGTCTGATCCTGCTCGGGATCGCGACGCCGACCGAGTCCGCCTCCTTCGGGGTGCTCTCGATCCTCATCCTGATGATCGCCTTCCGGGTCATGACCTTCGAGGCCGTCCGCGCATCGTTGCTCTCTACGGTCAAGGTTGGCGGCATGGTGTTCTTCATCGTGCTCAATTCGAGCATCTTCAGCCAGCTCCTGGCATACTCCGGGGCGAGCTCGGGGCTGTTGCAGTTCGCCGGCTCCTTCGATGTGGGGGTGGGGACGGTGTTGCTGTTCATGTTCCTGTCGATGCTGCTTCTGGGCATGTTCATGGATCCGGTCTCGATGATCCTGATCACGACACCGATCTTTTTCCCGCTCGCGGAGACCATGGGCGTTCACCCGATCTGGTTCGGCATTTTCGTACTGATCACGCTCGAGATGAGCCAGACAACGCCGCCCTTCGGGTTGTTGCTCTATGTGATGCTCGGGGTCGCGCCCAAAGGGACGACGCTGCGCCGCGTGGCCAGCGCGGCGGCACCGTTCCTCGCCTGCGATGCAATCCTGCTCGGTCTCATGGCGCTGTTTCCGGCGATCGTGCTCTACCTGCCGGGGCTTATCTGATGCTCGCATGGCCGTCTGGCGCGCCGCCGCAGCGGGCGGATGGGTGCCCGCTCGATCGCAGTAACGGAGGTTAGAGATGGAACTGAATGGAACACGTACCATCGCAGCAGATCGCCCCACGGTCTGGGAGCATCTGAACGACCCGGACACGCTGCGCGCATCAATTCCCGGCTGCGAGGCGCTCGAGGGTTCTGCTGAGGATGGCTTCGAAGCGACGGTTGTCCAGAAGGTCGGACCGGTCAAGGCGCGGTTTCGCGGGCGGGTGACGCTCTCGGAGGTCGAGCCACCCGAAAGTTACCGTATCTCCGGTGAGGGTAATGGCGGGGTGGCCGGCTTCGCCAAGGGCGGCGCGCGGGTGCAGCTGCGCGAGGTAGAGGAGGGGACCGAGCTGACATACGAGGCCGACGCCCAGCTTGGTGGCAAGCTCGCGCAGCTCGGCGCGCGTGTTGTTGGCGGTGTCGCGCGGCGCCTCGCCGACCAGTTCTTCGACAACTTCCGCAGCCATGTGGAGCGCGCCGGAGATGGTGGCTGAATCCCGGGAGCCGGATAATGAGCGAACAGCGCAACAACGCCGTCGCCGGCACGGGGGTGCTCGGGGTCGCGCTTGCCTGCGGCACCGGACTCTGGCTGTCGGCGATGCCGGCGGTGACGGCGCTCTCCGGGGCGCTGGTGGTGTTCGCAGTGGGGTTCTGGGCGCTGCGATTGCTGCCCGAGGCGCTCACGGGGCTGATCTTTCTCGTGGGGGTGGTGGTGCTCACGCCGATCGCACCGGGCACCGCATTCTCGGGCTTTGCGACCTCTGCGTTCTGGCTCATCTTTGCGGGAATGGTGCTGAGCGCCTGTGCGACGCGGACCGGGCTGTCGGCATGGCTGGCGGACCGGATTCTGAATCGAGACACGGCGGTCTCGGGCTACGCTCGGCTCACCGCTGCAGTGGTGGTGTTCGCAGCGGGGCTTGCGCTGGTACTTCCGGCGACGCTGGGGCGGGTAGCACTGCTCGTTCCGCTTGTCGCGGCGCTGGCAGAGCGGCTCGGCTACGCGTCGCATGGGCCGGGGCGCACCGGGCTGATCCTGGCGGCGGCCATCGGCACCTATGTCGTGCCCACCACGTTTCTGCCCGCCAACCTGCCCAATATCGTACTCGCCGGGTCGCTCGAGTCGATCTATGCGATCACGCCGACCTTCGGGGAATACCTGCTGCTGCACTTTCCGGTGATTGGGTTGATCAAGGGGGCCGCGCTGATCTTGATCGTGACCCGGCTCTACAACGAGACGCCCGGCAGGCCAGAGCCAGCGCCCGAGGCGGACAAGGGGTTGCAGGGGCCTGCGCGACGGCTCGGAGTGGTGCTGTGCATCACGCTCGCGTTGTGGGCGAGCGACACGCTGCACGGCTATTCGGCGGCTTGGGTCGGAATGACGGCGGCGATCGTGTGCCTTCTGCCGGCGACGCGGATCCTCGGTTTCGACGAAGTGCCCTTCGCGTCGATCTTTCCTGCTCTGCTCTATCTGGGGGCAGTGCTCGGGCTCGGGGCGGTGATGGTGGAATCGGGCGCCGGAGCGGCGCTTTCGCGGGCGCTGCTCGCGGTGCTGCCGCTCGAGGGCACATCGGACGCAATGGTTCTCGCGATGATGACACTTACCGCCATCGTCACGAGCCTCGCGGCCACCACGCCGGGCGCGCCGGCGATCACCGCTCCGCTGTTCGGCGACTTTGCGGAGATGACCGGATGGTCGGTCGAGGCCGTCGGCATGGCGCAGGTGCTCGGCTATGCGACGCCGCTGCTGCCATACACGCTTCCGCCGCTCATCCTCGCTGTCACGATGGGCCGCGTGCCGCTGCGCGAGGCGACCCGCGTCCTGTTGCTGCTCGCGGTCACGACGACGCCGGTCGTGCTGCCGGCGGCGTATCTTTGGTGGGGGGTACTGGGCTGGTTCTAGCCGCCCCCGCCCCGCTCTCGACTGCGCCGTGCTTGGCGGCGTGCAACGCCACAGGAGACACATGCGATGATCAGCGTATCCCTGACCGTGAACGACCGTCCCGTGACCTGCGAGGTCGAGGACCGCACGCTGCTGGTAGAGTTGCTGCGCGATCAGCTCGGCCTGACGGGCACGCATGTCGGCTGCGACACCAGCCAGTGCGGCGCCTGCACGGTGCATCTCGACGGGGTTTCGGTTAAGGCGTGTTCGGTGTTCGCCGGAGAGCTCGAGGGCGCCGCAGTGCGCACGATCGAGGGCATGGCCGGCGCCGACGGAACCCTTTCGCCGGTTCAGCAGGCGTTTCAGGACCATCACGGCCTGCAGTGCGGCTATTGCACGCCGGGTATGGTGATGAGCATCGCCGCGCTGCTCGAACAGAATCCGCGTCCCCACGAAGGTGAGATCCGTCACTGGCTGGAGGGCAACATCTGTCGCTGCACGGGGTATCACAACATCATCAAGGCCGCGCTCGCGGCATCCGGGCAGAACCCGGATCCCGCGCAGGGTTGACCGCGCGCATCGCAAGGGGGACCAGACCATGTATGCCTTCGAACTCAAGCGACCGAGCACGCTCGACGAAGCGCTCGATCTGCTCGCCGCCGAGGACGCTCAACCGTTTGCCGGCGGCCAGACCCTGATCCCGACGCTCAAGGCGCGCCTGGCAATGCCGCAGCGGCTCGTGAGCCTGCGCGCCATTGCCGAGCTTCGCGGGGTCACGCAGGACCGTGACGGCGCACTCGTCATCCGCTCCGCGACGCCGCATGCCATCGTCGCGCAGGAGGCCGCCGAGATCTTTCCCGCGCTTGCCGAGCTTGCAGCAAATATCGGCGACCCGGCCGTACGCAACCGTGGCACGATCGGCGGCAGCCTGGCCAATAACGACCCCTCCGCATGCTATCCGGCCGCTGCACTGGCGTGCGGGGCGACGATCGTGACCGCGCGTCGCGAAATCGCAGCTTCTGACTACTTCGAGGGCATCTTCACCACTGCGCTTGAAGAGGATGAACTGATCACCGAGGTGCGGTTTCCGATTCCGCAGGCGGCACGCTACGTGAAGTTCGCGCAGGCGGCCTCTCGCTTCGCACTCACCGGGGTGTTCGTGGCGCGCTTTGACGCAGGAGCGCGCGTGGCCGTTACCGGCGCATCGCAGGACGGCGTGTTCCGATGGCCCGAGGCCGAGGCGGCTCTCGATGCGGATTGGACGCCGGATGCCATCGAGGCGCTTTCACCGCCCGATATGCCGATGATCGACGACATGCACGGAAGCGGTGCGTATCGCGCGGAGCTCGCGAAGGTGCTCACCGCGCGGGCGGTGGCCGCGATCATGGGCGCGTCCGGCCCGAGCGGGCTGACTTGACATCGCGGGAATAGCGGTCATACTGCAATTCATCGCTAAAATGAAACTCTCTCGATCAATATGATCATCCGGCAGGTGTGAAATGAAACTAGCGACTGTAACGCATGATGGCGTCACCAAGGCCGGCAGCGTCGAGGGTGACAACCTCGCCGTACGCGCCACTGGCGAACTGGCGGAATCGTGGGTGGAGGCGATAGTCCAGTCAGGCACGGACGGAAGCGAAGCTCCAGTCCTCGAGGAAGTCCCGCTCGCCGCCGTGCGCTACCTTTCCCCGATCCCGAGCCCTCGTAACGCCCTGATTTGCGTCGGCAAGAACTATTTCGACCACGCCGAGGAGTTTCGCGGAAGCGGCTTCGATGGAAGCGCCGGTGCCGCCATACCCGAGGAACCGATCATTTTTTCGAAGGCGTCGAGCAGCGTCGTTGGTCACGGTGCGGCGATCCGTGCGGGCATCGACCCGACGGGATCGGTCGATTATGAAGGCGAACTCGGGGTCGTGATCGGCCGTGATGCCTTCGCGGTCCCCCCCGAGCGGGCATATGATGTCGTCTTTGGCTACACGATCATCAATGATGTCACGTCGCGCGAGCTTCAACGAAAGCACCAGCAGTGGTTCATCGGCAAAAGCCTCGACACATTCGGACCGATGGGGCCATGGATCGTGACGGCGGACGAAATCGAGGATGTCGCCGCGATGCGCCTCGAGACGCACGTCAATGGTGATTTGCGCCAGAGCGCACTGGTTCGCGACCTGATCTTCGATATTCCGCGGATAATTTCCACGCTCACGGCGACGCAGACCCTGCGTGCAGGGGATATCATCGCAACGGGAACGCCCGCCGGCGTCGGCGTCGGCTCGACCCCGCCGCGTTACCTTGAGCCTGGTGATGTGGTCAGCATTCGCATCGCGGGCCTCGGCACGCTGGAGAACCCGGTTTCGAAGTGAGCCGTGATATTTGCAAAGCGGTCACATCAACTTAAGTAATTCTCTGTTGGAACCGACGAGGTGGCAAGAAATGGGCCCGGGAAGGGTGCGTAGTGAAACCGACTTCGAGGGACCCCGCGCAGCTGAGGGTTCAACCGTCGAAGCGGTTTACAAGTTGCTCAAGAACGACATCATCGCGGGCGTGCGCCCGGCGAAGGAATTGTTGCGCATTGACAAGATGCGCAAGATTTATGGCGTCGGCCCTACCCCATTGCGCGAAACGCTTCAGCGCCTGACCGCGGAAGGGCTTGTCATCGCGCGTGAAGGGCGGGGCTTTCAGGTTGCGCCGCTGGCGGTTGACGAGTTCGAGGACCTCAATGTCGCGCGCACCGAAATAGAGCTCGCCGCCCTGCGACTCTCGATCGAACACGGGGCCGAGAGCTGGGAGGCGGAGGTCGTCGGTGCCACTTACATGCTGGAGAAGGCCGACGCGCAGCTTGCGGGCAGCGCAAGCGAGGCCATCGATCGTTGGGAAGCAGCCAACGCCAAGTTTCACACCGCCCTCCTAGCAGCCTGTCCGTCGCGCTGGTTGCTCCACACCCGCTCGAACTTTACAGCCAAGTGCGAACGTTACCGGCGTGCCGTGATGTTGGCCGACCACCGTCAGCGCAACAGCCAGCTGGCAAAGGAGCACGGGGATCTTTCCGACGCTGTGCTAGCGCGAGATGCTGAAACTGCCTGCCGACTGCTTCGTGAGCATTATGCGCGAACGGTGCGTAATTTCCGGGACCACGCCGCACGAAAGTGAGCCCGTTCATGCGACGTTTCTGCCATGGTTGCGACGGCAGAGGAAACGCTTTTCGCGACATAGTTCGTCCAACGGCCTTCGTGATCGCTATGTCGTGATGATCGTAGCCGCCTGAATGCCATGTTTTCTCCAAGGCCGCGAGGCGCAAAGCTGCTTCTATACGACGCCCTGACCTTCCTTATGGAGTTGCGGCCGCGGCTGACGGTGGCTCCCGCCGATGCCAATCCGTCTCGCATTGGAACGCGTGTCCCGCCTTCAGAAGAAGCGCCTCGGCAAAGGGGCGGCCCACCAGCTGGAATGCCGCGGGCAGGCCGTTCGCGGTGAACCCGGCCGGGATACTGAGTGCAGGCAGGCCTAGGAAGTTGATGCCGCGGGTGCAATGGGTCAGTGCTCCGAGGATCGGCGCTGCTTTCGCGGGGTCTGCAGTTGTCTCGTCAATCGTCGGAACCGGGATCGTGAAGGCGGGCAGATGCACGAGATCTGCGTCCGCGAAAGCGGTGTCAAGATACTCCCGCAGCACATGAGACCGCAAGGATAAGGAATCCAGGTACTGGCGCGCCGAGACGAAGAGGCCGGGCTCGATACGGCTGCGCACGACCTCGGCATAGTCACCCCTGCGGGCGGCGAGCCAGGGGGCATGCACCCTCGCCGCCTCCGCGGCCATGACCATCTGGCCCAGGGTGTTGGCGAGGGCCATATCGGGGGCACGGGTCTGAACGAGCCGCGCGCCGCGCGCCCTGAGCGCAGCGCGGCTCTCCTCGAGGATGAGCGTGTAGAAGATCTCCCCGTCGAGCAGCTCGTCGCGCAGGCGGGCATTGAAGCTTTCGATGTAGCCGCTCTCCCACGGGCTGCCGGGCGCGATATAGGCCGTCCTGGCGCCGACCGCGGTGAT
>LFIK01003180.1_pt1 | contig 13347 bp, 7 predicted proteins | sample 643401 | NCBI WGS metagenome assembly LFIK01 (sample SAMN03777447, study PRJNA286221) | soda lake metagenome | biome: soda lake; feature: Kulunda steppe; material: water; isolation source: sample T5-Br brine of Lake Tanatar-5 | place: Russia: Kulunda steppe | collected 2010-07 | reverse complement strand
TGTCTGCACCGACCGTGTCCCGCGTCTCGTATGCAGAAGTCGAATTGTCAACAACGTGTGATGCTCTACAAGGCTTAACGGACGAAATGTACACTGTATTGAAAGATCAGTACAGTGCTCTGGGGATATCGGGAACGCATACACGAGATCATGGAAATGTGCTACCAAAGCCGGATGATGTGCCTCCTTTATTATGGAGGTCAAGCGACATTGAGACGTGCAACCCACAATGTGATGGACCTCCCAATCCCTTGGTTCAAAACAATTGTGTCACCATGATTAGTGATGTATACATGTGGAGTGGACATGTTCCCGTTGCTTTACGACGCGAATCATGTCCCGGTACGATCACCGAACAGTTACATATGTATGTCGAGGAAAAGGTTCAGGAGGCAGACGAAGATATTGAGAAAGCAAGGTTGAGAAAACAAGTACGTTTGAAGGACAGGCGCACAAAACGCAGGCATCGGCGTGCATTGTTAGAGAAGCAAAAGTCGGGGGAAACTGCGGGTATCACTCGGGCCAAACAAGAAGAAATGGAAGACGCTGAATTTGCTAGCAGTGGCAGTGAGGTTGAGGCAGAGGAAGAATTGAGCTGTGTACAGAAACGTACTAAAATGGAAAAGGAATGGAATTACGTGAAACAATATGGAACAATGTGCTACACGTGGCCGCAAGGCTCTTTGTACGCTAGGAGATCGAGTTCAGATTTGGATCTTACGTGTATGGACGACAGACACGGGGAACCATGTAGTTTTATGGGATCTTTGCGTGTGGATGCGGTTGGGGTGATGCCGGATCGTCCGTTTCTTAAAGTTTTGTTTGTACTTGGCGAGTGCGATCCCATCCCTGGTGTATGTGTCTTGACATTTCCCACGGAGCGCGAGCTATTGAATGCATGGCGTGATGTCGGACGGTACATGTGTCCTGATATTACGACTGGTTGGAATTGGGACAAATATGATCAGCCGTATTTGTATCGCCGCGCCGCTATTTTAAATGCTTCGCGTTTCTTTCGACAGGGAATGTTATTTTCAGACTGGACACGGGCGTTTCTTATGCGGGTGGCAAGCAATGCACTGGGCGATAATATTACGTTACGGTTGAGTCGAGGCTATGGGTCGTTTGATATGTTTCCATTTGTTCGTTCGAATTACAGTTTTCCAAATTATAAGCTGGACACGGTGGCGCGGCATTTACTTGGAAGTCGAAAAGTTGGTGTGTCGTACGCGCAAGTTAATCGTGCGGGTATGGGCGCCAGTCCGTCGGAAATGGCTGACATTGGATATTATTGTGTGGTGGACTCGGAGCTTGTTTTAAGGATCATGCAGCGCACGAGCGCAGCGTCTACGGTAATACAGTTTTGTCGTATTATGGCTGTGGAATTGGATGAGTTTTCGAAGCGCGGCCAACAGATTCGTGTGCGTAATCAGGTTTTAGACGACTGTCGCACGCACGGTTTTGTGTTGGATGGTTTAAACCGTAAACGCGCGGTTACTCTTCCATGTGGCACGAAACAAAAAGGTGAAGAAGAGGAAAGGTATGGATGTTCACCGGAGGATGCGTCGTATGAAGGTGGTTTTGTCGTTGACAGCGATCTTGGCTTTGTCACGGATCCCATTGTGACATTGGACTTTTCAAGTCTATATCCGAGTATTCAGCAGCGCTATAACATTTGTCCAAGTACATTTATTCCACCATGTGTTCCGCAATCTGTGGTGAAGAGCTGGGAAGAAAAGGGTCTACGAGTGGAGTATGTTGACGGCACTCTCGGGAGACATCGTTTTGTCCAGAATGAAAAGGGTATTATGCCGATGCGTTTAAAATTGATGTACGACGCCAGAAAGGCAACGAAGCGTCAAATGGCAGATGCGGAACGACAAGGGAACTATGAATTAGCCACTGCTCTGGACGCAAAGCAAAAGGCACAAAAATCTACGATGAATAGTTTTTATGGCGCTTTGGCAGCGGCGGGTGGAATGCTGACAATGAAAGAGATTTCAGATGCTATTACAGCCAAAGGGAGACAGTTGACAAAGTCTGCCATTGAATTCATTCGAAAAGAATACGGGCATTTAGGCTGGTTTGTTCGCGCAGGTGATACAGATAGTATCATGGTACAAATGCCTGTGTCAAAACAAGCTCGTGCAGAGGGAGAAGATGCAGTTCTTGCTGAAGCTTGGGCGAGAGGCGAGATTCTTGTAAAACGGTTTAATACAGAAATTTTTCAAGATCCCATTAAATACGAATTAGAAAAAGTTTTCATTCGCTCCATGTTTGTTGCGCGCAAAAAATATGCGACGTTCCAAGTGGAAGACGACTTGAATAACAAACCCAAGCTTAAAGCACGTGGGTTGACATGTGAGCGTCGCGACAATCCCGCGTTTGTTCGTCGGGCTCAAAAGCGCACGATGCATTTTTTGCTCCAGGAAGGAAACACGCGTGCAGCTCTCGCATGTGCACGTAAGTTTGCACGTGCCCTGGTTCAGAGACGTTTTGATTTGGAGGATCTTGTTATCTACAAAGAAATCAAGGGCGGAAAAGGATGGGGACCACCGCCCGCAGCGCACGTTGCGTGCGCTTTTCGCATGGGTCACTTACAAAAGGGCGGAATGCCAGCCTCAGGCGAGCGAATTGGGTATCTTGTTTCTACGATAAGCGATCCTCGGAACGGCATTCCGCCGGTTGGCGAAGATGGGGTGGCAAGTGCAGCAGCCTCAGTACAGCAGGATTCAGTGCCTCCACGTACATTATCATCGTGTGTAAAGTCTGGCTTTCGTCTTGCAGATTGTGGCATACGTGCGGCGACGGCACAGGCAAAGTTAGATAAAGATCGCATTTACACGCGCGTGCGTACCATGGAAGAGGTAGCAAGTAACCCGGAACTTCATCCATTGGACCTTGAATATTATTTGCTCAATCAGCTATGCAATCCACTTCTTGACGTGTTACCGGAGCCGGAAAAGATTGCTTTTCGAGGGTATGTATCGCGTCTAGTTTCTCAGCTACAAGGAATCAAGTCTATGGACGTGGATGTGGTTTGTGCGGACTCCACGGCTTGGCGACAAGGCGTTCGTGTGCATCAAACATATGCAAAAAGTTTTTACTCGAGGGACAAGGTTGAAGATCGAAAGAGACGTGCCGAACAAATGGTACCCACAAGCATTTCTAGTTTTCGACCGGTAAAATCCTCAGGTAAAAAGGTCAGAAAGTACCAAACGCAGAGTTTGACCGCGTCAAAAATGTGTTCCGGATTTTAACATGCGTTTTGTAGGTAGTTTAGAAAACAATGTTAGTTATGTTGGGATTTTTGATTGAGTGCGCTAGCGAAAGTGTGGAGTAAGAGGACCACAACATACAATATCACTGCTCATGGATAACACGGTCAGTTGCAATATTTGCTATTGCATATATATCATGAGTCAACCACTGTACGGAAGCAGTCCCCAGGTCTCGTGTCCACAAACCGAAAACGGCCAACAGACTTTGGGTGGTGTCTTACATCAATGCACCATTCCTATGCACACAGCGCCTACTTTAAACATTGATCCTTTAGACAGGGTTGCCATCGTCGGTGGACCCCGTAGTACGTTTGGTAGTACACCGCTGAGTCTTTTGTCCATGTACAGTGCGTACGGAGCGATGGAAGCGATGCATAACAGCTCGCAGTCGCAGACATCGGGTGATAAAGACACGGCTTTATACTTGCCACCGACCCTGTCTTGTGGTATGAAAGCCACGCCCGACAATGTTGCTGTTTTGGAAAAGGCTGGGCCAGTGGGGGTGTTTCGTATATTTGGTAGTACCGCCTTTGAACCAGCTAGTTTTTCGGGAACTCTGTGCACGCGACCAAACGAGGGCACGAATGTGCTCCTTGGAAAAACACCTTCCGACCGTACGTTAGGACATGTACAAGGTACCACGCTGTCTTTAGGCTCAGCTCCATCCAATGCGTTAACAGATAACCCCCCGTTGAACGCTACTGTGCAAGGACAATCTGGTCAACTTTTTTTTTGAATGAGGAGCAAGACAATGTGTCCAGCATACCTCCGGTCGTTCAAGCGACACGCACCATTCCAGCGGGAAGACAACTCGTGAACGGTGGTATTGGTATCCAGTCACAGCTAGAAGCTGGTGCACCCTCTGTATACTCACCAAACGCTAAGCAGGCCACGATTGCATCAAGTCCATTTGACTTTAGCACACACCGCCTCATGGGTGCGGAAAACGTGCCCTTTCAAGCAGGGCCTGTTGGTATCGGTCCAGTTCGAGGGATCAACGACACAATGTCTACGTTGGAGCGTAACGTGTGGCTTCCCAATTCGATATCCACAAACGCCTCTATCGACTTGTTGCCTCGTCGAGCGTTTACAAACAACGTGTCAGCGGTTACGGATGAAATTCAGGATTCGATTTACTACATGACCAACCGCATTTATCCACCTGTGTCGATGGAGTACGATAAAACGCCAGGCGGGTCTGTTATGAGCTCTGGAGGAAACGGTCAGCAATTCACAGCCCAATTCGCTCCTCTAAATGATAACGAAACAGGATTTGCACTACTATCAGGCCCCGTGTCCACCACAGCGGCCAGTGGAACGCCGAGTGTCCAAGAGATGATTTCTGTTCGTGACATTGAACACGAAGCAGAACGGACGGCATGCTTTTCCAGCGACCTCCTGCAAAAGATTGGCTTCATGTACAATCGGCAATTGCAGGAATGGCAACTCGGACATGACAATGGCGACGTGGGCAGTCCCGATTCAGGATATATAAACCTCGTTGCCATTGCATCGGGTGTTCGTGACGCGTCTCCCCACGTTCCCTTTGTACCAAACTCGGAGGTCTTTCAGGCCTTTGATCAAGGCGCGGCAGAAAAGTGCGTTGCATGCGCTTTCGCCACATCGCTTGCCATCATGTATGGATGCACAAACAGAAAGCACAAGGCAGTACGGTATAGCGCAAATTACATGTATTTAGTCCAGCGGCTTCTTGAATGCGGGCCCGTTGTAGCAAACGAGTCACGTGGTCGATGTTCCTGCGGTGAAAAGTGTGAAGGAGTTTGTGACGCTCTTTGTGGAGCTTTGCTGTCCGTGGTTGCATACGCGTCGTTGAAAAATGGTTTTATTCGTGACTCTGTATGGAGACAAACTGTAGATGATTGTATAGATGGACAACAGACATGCACACACGAAAGCCTAGCGGAACAAGGGGGTGAAGCGCGTGTTCAAGTGTTTGAGAAATTGCGAAACGAATGGCCTCTTGAGTCCCGTGGTCGTATTAGCGGATGGGCGCGTATTAATGTGTTTCAAACGCCAGCGGATTTTCTTACGTGTATTAAACGTTGCCTTCAGCAGCACTTACCAGTGTTGTTGAACCTCAAGATCACAAGAAATCAAAGCGCATTTTTTAACGCACTTTCCGACAGTGCAATGTGTTTTCCGGATGGAACGGCACGTGGAGTAAAAAACAAAGCGGTTGCAGGCATATTTAGTGCACCCGAGCCTTCATTTGCGGAAGTCCCGTGTACGTGTTCCATGGCTGAGGCGGACATCGACCCGTGTTTAAGCAGTGTCACACGCACAGATCACGAAGCCTTAAGTAACAAACATTTACGAGCGTTTCGAGTTCCCAGTTCGCTCCGATTACCGGGAGACGTGCAAGGGCGGGTAGCACAACGATCAATCAATGGTAGATGTTTGCAAAACGTGTATAATAAACGCTTCTCTTTTCCAGCACCACGAGGAGAATCTGCGGGTATGGGTCACTGTGTTGTTGTCGTGGGTTACAGCGATCTCTACGGGGCTTTACAAGTTCAGAATTCTGCCGGGCCATCCTGGGGGGCGCACGGGTTTTTCAATATTCCATACGCACGTTTCGGGGTCAATGCAATGACGCGTGAAAAAGGCCTTGCCAAGAGACTTGCACACGGTGCCATCGTGCTGTTAGGTGCCTTATAATGTGGACCGTAATCAATCTATGGAAAGGCTCGTCCACTGGCTTCGAATAGGAAGCAATCCCCGAAACAATAAACGAACTATATCAGATGAGCTGTCTTCACCATGACATGTTTTTGTGATGCAAATTGGGATGTGCAGAGCGCAACACGATCGTACAGAAGGAGCTCCGAAACCATGTGGTTTGTCGATTCCCTCCTCGGTACTAAGCAGTGGCGCATAGAATCACATACACGCTTACGTACAACAGTATTCTTGCTTGAATTGCTTGCTACCATGTATAATTCTCTCCACTTCAGCGTTTACGCTGCCGGGTGTCTAACGTCGTCTTCGATACAACTTCCGCACACGTGTCGGCCGACGCGTAACTTCGCATTTTTTAACACCCGGGTAAAGATCCCCTTCCTGCGCAAACTGCAACGCTTCTTTTGCCCATTGTACGTATACAGACTCATCATGATCAATGTCGCTAACGCCAGGCGAAGTATTAAATTCCAAGAGCCACACTTTGCCAAAGCTGTCCATAATAAAATCCCAACCTAACACTTGAAAACATTGTTTGTCAAACCCCGATATATCGAGAGGTGAAACAGACAGGTCTTGCTCGCGTGCACGAACATGGCAAGCTGTAAGGACATCGTGCACAATCGTGTCAACCTGATTCATAAAATCGTCATAAATGGGTAGACTACTAAGTCGAGAAGGCCACTCAAGTCGCCAGTCTCCCTTGGGTTGAAAGCTAACGTTTGTAATGTGAACGCCTGGGTCGATCACATTTGTTTCATCATAAGGATGAGACGAAAAGCGCAGTCTACCGTCTGGATGTAGATAATAGTAACCGTCTCCACGTAGCGTAACCCAAATCCGAACATCGTATTTATGTCCTTTCACGGTATGGGGGTTTGAGACTTCTTTTTGAACCACAAATTTTTTGGTGGAAAGAGAAGACTCCGCTATAATTTGGTGCACATTACCCGGGTTGTTCACAACCACTATGCCACGCCCCATCGAAGAAAATGCTGGCTTGATGAACCAAAGTCCTTTCAATGTTCGCGGTATTTTTTTCAAGTTTGTTGACGTAAATGTCTTTGGGATGTACGACTTCCCAGTGAGTGCGTCGCCCATGACATGCTTGTAGCCCATGCGGAGCATTGTTGGAAGACGTGTAAAAAATGCGCAATTCTTAAACAAAGGATGTACTGCGCTTCTGGTTCGATGGCTATAGCGTGGAACAGAAGCGAAAAACTCTCGTAAATGAGAAAAGTAACCATCCATGAAACAAAAAAAAGTGTCGGATTTCTTTGCGGATGTTGTGCAGTATTTTTGTACAGCGCTGTGCATTTGTGCACGACCGATCAGCTGACCATGTTCTTGCACGGCCTTTTCAAATGCGGCCCGACATGATACTCTGCATCTGGGGCGCGCATACAGTAAAATAGGACGTAAACTTGTGAGGTTGGTTTGCTTATGAGATAGAGCGCCTGATACTCCAGGTAATTTTACGTCTGCATATTCGACAGCGTCTTTACAGGTATCTGCGGGACTTGTTTTAACAGACTTGTTTAAGGAATTGAATACATGGGTGTCCATTGTCGACGTTTGAGACTCTTTTTTTATTGAAACATTTTCACCTGATTCAAGCATACGCGACATCATGCTGACGAATTCCAAGAAATCACGGGTTTTGTCTTCTGGCAACGTGCTGTTCATGTTTGGTGCACTAACGTCGGACTCCATGGACATACCAGCAAAATACCGTTGTATAGAAAAACGCTTAAACAGTTCCTAAACATGATGAACGTGATTGCGTCTGCATTACGGGACGTTAGTGTTCCAGTCTTCCAACAATGTTTTCAGCGGATTCCAAATATTTATTCAGCGAGAGTTGTCGACAAGCAAAGACGCTATCACGGCGATGGGATGCTCGAAGAACATTTACACTTTCAAAGTTTTGGTTTTTAAAAATGTCACTACGCAGATGTATCATACGTAGCAAATCATGCGCATCCTGTCGAGCTTGTTGTAAGATTGTGGTAACCATACCCTTTCGACTCGAGCGTGTGATCAACCAACATATTAAGAGCCGATCCAGCTGAGTTCTCCAGAGTACAAGGCATTGTAGAAGACTCATATAGAATATAGGCGTCACCTTATATTTCCAATAGTGAGTCACGAAACTTGCGTTCACGTCCTGTTCTAGCATTCTTGTTGAATTTTGGAGGGCTGTACACGACTCGACACAAGGATGTTCCCACACGAGGGTTGTCGCTACCATGTCGCACAAATAGGAGTGACAGGTATCGCGTGGTAAGGCTTTATACAGGTCCATCACCTGCTTCGCAATATCTCTACCTTTTACAGAATTCGGGAACCACAGAATACCATTGTTGTGAACACGGAAAGATCGAATATTGACGTTGCTGAATTGACGTATCTTATAAACACACTCTTCAAACACAGACATGCTCTGACACAAAAGTTGTTGCAAGGTTTGGTCTTCTCTTTCGTACGATACACAGATTTTGTTTTGAAAGAGGGTTGATACCGCTGACAGCCTTTTGTCATGTGGAGACTTGGGAGACAGCCATAACGTATCATTGTCCAGGTACAGAATGCCGAGGTAATCTGTCTGTCGAATTCGCTCAAGTTCACTCGGAATTAATGTAACACGAGTATGCCCCATGCCCCATGGAGAAAACATTTGCGTATCACTTGTACAATGAAAGCTTCCAACTGCAGGTAGCGTGTTCTTTGCGCTGTCACTACGCATGTTGAGGACTTCAATGTTGAGGAAAGTTGTGTATGGCTCGATATACACTGACAGCAGCTCTGGGTAGTGTGTGAATATTCGCACGTGTGCTGTCATGCCATCGGGTATGTGTTTGGCCAGGCTATGTATAGAGTACCGCAACATCGTTGTTGCGAGATTTGCATGCGCAAATGGTGACAGAGATTGCGCGCTTGTGGTACTAGTTTCATTTGACGTCGTGGGATCAAACGTGTACAAGACCAGGATCCTGCCCATCGAGTGTTGGTACAAATACTTTGTAGCGTCTGTGTAGTTGCTATCATTCAGCCGTAGCCCTTGGGCACAAGAATAGAACGTGACACACCCAAACCCCGATTTTATGGGTCCCTGTTTGTGCTGTCAGGGTGTTTTGTTTGGACATCGAGTTTTCCGAATGCACTTCGATTTGGTGAATTTATGTTGTGTTCGCCTGGACACAACGTTGATTCATTTTACGGTACTTTTTTTTGCTTTTTTAAATTTATCACACACATGAGCTCTTCAGACACAATTAACGCTAATATCCCCGCAAAAATAATGGATGCAATGGAAGAAGCTGTTCATAAATGGCTGTATTCCTATTCTTGTGTGCACGACGGCCGTGTGCACATTAGACCGGAACGCGCGGTCTCATTTATTGCGTATCTCATGGAGCTTGCCGAGGAATGCCCCATGTGTAAGGACAAGCCAGAGTTGGTACAAGAGCTACTACAACGAGTTCAAAAGCTTGTGCACGCGGAGCACATGGAGGCATACGAAACCTTAGTAAACATGTCTCCCAACCTGTGTGACGTGTTGTGTGCTTTTTCGAAAGGGAAAACCACTGTGAATGCTCAAACTCGATTGCAGAACGTGGCGACTGGGTGTTTTGCTTTTCTGAAAAGGCGCTAGCACATGTCCTGTATCTGCTTGTTTTCTACAAGCAATATTATCGTCTTGTTTATCCGAATCATTAGGTGCTGGCTCTGCGTCTTTGTTCCACGTGTACCCAAGTTTGTGCACGGTCTTCTTTTTTATCGCGTGTTTTGCCTGTTGTTGAGCAAGCTTATCAAGCTCTTTTTGATATGCCTGCTCCCGTGCTTTTTTAATCGCACTTGCTTCCGCATTTGACACGGCGTTTGCATATGAACCGTGTGATGCTGTTTGTGTCTGAGCTCCGGTGGGTGGCTCGACAAAAAACGTGTTCCGTACCTCTTCCAGAATCGACTGCTTGTTTTCGGCATCATTATCCGAAGGCAAGATCCCAAACTTATAACTTAAATACCACATTGTTGGGTGCCCTAAACGAAACGTCGGAGGATTTGGACATGCCTTGTACCAAAAAACACAGTCTTGCCAGTTGTTTGACTGAATACGGTTGCACGCGACGAGACATTCAAAGTTTTCCGTACAATTGTCCATTAGCACGTTGAACTGTTGAAAATCAGAGACAACACCAAAAAAGTTACGCCAGAGCTTCATGCGATTCTCGGGATTCATATCACGCATAATAAAAATGTAATCAATCTGATTCCGAAGACCGGGTGACATGTCCATAACATACTGTTGCAAGTTGACAAAGAACACGTCCTCGTGTCGTCCATTCATAAACACGTCGCGAATCGCTTTATGTGACAGCGTCTTTTTATCATACATACAATCATCCAAAATAATGGCAATGTGCCTTTTCTCGGGTGTTCTTGAAGAACGCTTTCTGGCGTGAGACTTGTTCAACCGCGAGAGCGCTCGCTTTGTTTTCATGAGCTTGTCTACTGCATCGGCTTCAAAATCCGTGTAGACAAGGGCCGGTGGCAAGAAAGTTTCAAACATATCCACACTGTCTTGTGTAGGTGCCATTGCAATGCCTGCATAAAGCTTTTTGTGCATGTGGTACATCAGATCAACTAGGAGCGTACTTTTACCTGTTCCTCGCTTGCCAATCAGCAACACGGTTGCGTCTGGTTTCATTTTCATTGGATCAAATTTGCGTACAGCAATCTCGACGGATCCTGCCTGCTCTAATGAATCCATTGCAACGAATTCAATGGTATGTGTTACGTAAGGAATTAGAAAAGTCAAGTGTTTTTTTTTTTAACTTGTACGTTTCAAAGCTTGTAAGAACGTCTTTGCGTTATCTTTCCACACGCGGAAACACACCAGCAAACCCGCTATAATGTTTAGAAGCTCACAGCCTACACATCTCCTAAAGGCATGTTAGTGCTTGACAAGCACACATCGTGTCATTATTATTCTTACCCATTACACAAAAAAATGCGGAACCAGAAAAAAAGTCTTCCGTATGTCATGTTGACGGCAGTAAGTATGACGTCTACCCTTCTAAATAACTAGGTGATGCCGGTCGAAATGCCGTGGACATCGAACCTGATGTCGTAGCATTGCTACTCACATGAGCATGTGCACTGCGAACCTGCAATGGACCATAATGCCCTTGCACAGTTGATAAATCCCGATCACCGCCTGAATGGACCATGTTTCCAGCAAGGTCTCTTACGGGTGCACCCTTCCATGGATCTGTGCGAGAAGAGGATGCGTGGGCGGCAGGTCTCCATGTAGCCGGTGCTGCAACATAGCGTGCTTTGGCCTGCTCAACATGTCCATTTGTTTGTCCCTTGCCATGCGCTGACACACGCGTCCATTCTTCGAAAAACACACCATGTACACCAGACAATTCAACCCGAACGTTTCGCAAACGAATTCGTGTTTGTTTTGCGTTCGCAGATTTCCAAGGTACAGGGTTTTGCGCCACATCATTGCGTTCATCGGAGCTCACCCGGCGTGTCCCAATATGCAGTGACATACATGCGCTTTCCACACGTTGGCTTAACACGTGAAGGCCATGAATGTCAACAAACTCAACTGTTTTACCTGGCAATCGCTGTCCCACGCGTATTAGAGCAGCTTCATTTTGTCGCCCAGATCCTGACACTTCTTTTAGATCAAGGGATGTCTCGCTAGCTTGTGGAATTTCTGCACCCTCGGCATCAACCAGATAAGAATGATAAAGTGAATTGTTTTCATACATCCGCTGCAACTGAGCTACGATAAGTGCCGTGTCAATCTCTGTTTCTGGTGTTACGCACGTCCCATGACAGGCTTCTTGAGCTTTCACAACGTTTAATCTTGCGTTTCTTACGTCGTTGCTCACCACAGCGTCCCGTGGAGCGACCGACGAGAGAAGAACATTACGGTCTTGAGGCTCCACCATTTCGGTTCCTCGTCGCCTTGCCGCTTCGGCGTCCTTTTTAGAAGCCCTAAACTTCATTGGCATTTTACGAGCAACTGCACGACTAACCTCGACACCAGTACGTACGTCTACGTTGTATGGACATGGCTCGCGTTCACGTAGATGCAGCAAATCGTTTTGTTTCATGGTTTCCGCTGATGTGTCCGTCAGTCGCTGTATCGCCACTGTGCCTGTTCCCACGGGGGTAACTTGCCCAACGCATATGTTTTCGGAAACACCCGCCAATTGATCGGTTTCTTCATATGTCGCTGCGTCTTCAATCATGTCCATCATTTCCTCAAAGCACGCCCGTTGCAGCACACCAGTATTAATACGATTAATACCATGGCGCGTGGCTGATAACATGTACCCACGAGCCGTCTGTGCATCCGCAATCAAGGCAGTGTGTCGGGGATCTACGTACGTCTTCAGGTTTAGCAATGCATGCAGTTCGTAATGCTGTACATTCCGAGCTGCTTCCACGCCCAACAGCGACAAAGCTTGGTGTGTGTCGTTTGTTGTGGAACGTCTCCAGTCAATAAAGGGTACCCGACTCAGGTCACTTAAAGTACTTCCTTGTGTCTGTATCACCCACTCCGTGCGCGAAACCAAGTCCCCGGTTTGATGGTCATGTACTTGAATGTTTCGTTCTACAGCATTAGCAAGTTTTAGCCCAAGCATGCCGTTGGCGCAGGCATTCGTCATAATGTCGCCTTTTAACGAGCGCGAATAAGCTTCCGTATGTTCGCAGTGAACGGGTCGAATGCGAATAATCCATGGATGCTGTGTCACATCACTAAACACAATAGTACATGGTATTTCTTGAGATGAACAGAATCGTTGGACAGCTCGTGCCATCAAAGAAGGTGTGCCCCCTCTTTCCTTCAACACTGCCCGGTCCAGCTTTAAGCGAATGACCCACGGACTGCACACCGCCTTTGCATCGTCCTCAAACAAATCCGATTCCCGTCCAAACACATTGGCGGTTTCACGCATCCATGTCGCATCTGTTACAAAGCTTGTTAACGCTTCCGGATCATCTTCGCAGACAACGGGATCATACAAAATGCGGTCTTCAGCAACCACTTCTCTTAATGTAAGAGAGCGAAGCAGTCTTGCAAACCGGTTTGCAGCCTTTTTTCGCGCAAGGATTGCATGCTTTCTTTCGCTCTCGGACGCATCTTTAGCAGGGTATGCCGGTAGCGCAGACTCTCGTATTGGTGCAATCATGCTCGGTGTACGAATGTCTACCGTAGCCTGAATAAGTTCACGCATCCGCGGAACTCCGGTCTGCAATGCGACATGTCGCTGCCCGGTGTTATGAAACGAATCTAACGACATTTGTGTACTAGGTGCGCCTGCGGATCCTGCTGCAAGTA
>LFIK01003179.1_pt1 | contig 13347 bp, 7 predicted proteins | sample 643401 | NCBI WGS metagenome assembly LFIK01 (sample SAMN03777447, study PRJNA286221) | soda lake metagenome | biome: soda lake; feature: Kulunda steppe; material: water; isolation source: sample T5-Br brine of Lake Tanatar-5 | place: Russia: Kulunda steppe | collected 2010-07 | reverse complement strand
TGCACCTTTGTTGCGTACCTTTTCGGATCCCTGTTCCTTCCACCTGTACGTACCGGATACGGCACCACTCCATCCCGCGCTTCTCCATCTGTCCCACGCTTATCCCTTCCACGCTCATCAACATTTGCACGGCATGTTGGACGATGTGCACCACCGTGGAACCATCTGTTCCTTGTGCACCTTCTGAGGTCAAGGTGATTTCACCCCAACCTTGATGCATGATCAGCTTATCGCTGAGTCTTAAGCTTTGTTCTTTTGGCATCCAACGAAGTAGGTGCCTGTGCTGCTATTCGGATGGGTAAGGAGCTGTTTGCTGAGTTGTTTCATTTGTACAATAATGACCGTTCGAAGCAATCGCCCTGTCTTAAAGAAGCTTCTCCCACCCGAGGGAGCCCCGGTCCTCGGAGTGATCCTCTCCCTAGGGGACACACAACGATTCGTCGTTTCGAGGGGCTGGCTGTTCGCTTTGTGTGAGAAGAGACTGTGTGTCGTATCGTCTTCGAGACAAAGTCACCCAAGGGAAGCTGGCGAGGGCTAACCGGTCCAACCGCCTGCCCCTTCGGCTCGGCTGAAGCCATGGGTTATGGTTTGAAGCGCCTAGGCCCTGAAATCGGACGTCGGCACGTGTGGTAACTCAGAGGCCGATGCTTTGTAGTACATAAGGTGATTTTGGCGCACGGCTGTTCCACGTGTCTTCCTCCTATCCAACGGAAGCCATTGCAACAAGAGGCAGTGAACACGAGACCATTAACGGGGGTTTTCAAGTCGCGAACAAAGAGGTGGTGCAATTGATGTGTAGACTAAAGACTCTACTGTGCATGTTCGAGCCTTCGTCGCTAGGATAGACGGACTTCTTTCGCATCCTAGTGGACGACACTTACTTCCTCAGTGCAAGCCAATCTTTCAAAAACAAAACTAAATTCATTGCACGAACTTGCGATGAACCACTTCTATACTTGGGGCAACTTTTTTAGTCTGATTGTGAAACATGTCACGTCTCTTTACATTGGCACCGATTATCGAGCATCTTGACTCGGAGGTGGTTTTTGCGAAAATCCCAAGCGGCCATCTTTTAGCAACAATTTCATGAGATTATGATTTCCATGGTCAATCGACAGTGTGTGGCCATTTGATCGCAGCAATTCCTCCAATGTTCACTGCTAATAAAGAGAAGTTGTGCCACCGCGGAGTGTTCGATTCGGGTAACCACACAGTCAACAAGGCTTGACCAAATTCCTGCCACTCGCGTTCCATTTCGCTTGGTGCAGATGGTAGAACCACCTCATCGCTTAAACTGGCTTGATTTATGCAAGGGGTTCGAGTTGTCCTTACATGCGCAAGTGCACCATTGCTTTTACAAGGTTCTACTCGATTGATAACATCGAGAGGACGATATGCTTGACTTGCATACAGAACTTGCACAAGCAGCCCCTTGGCAGTGAGTGCCGTTGCAAGGCAGAAGTCCTGCCTTTCTGTGCATTGAAGTAGTAGACGACGACAGAATTTTCTAGAACCACCTGTCCCTCCCGATACGCATCGTGCATGAGTAAGAGCATGAAGACCTTCTGCTGGACCGGACAGGATGCAAGTTCGTGGAATGTGGGCAGGCCTTGCTGGATGGTGCATGAGGTTCCCTGACTAATTAGGATTTTTTGAGTATAAATGCCATGCAATACTAAGCACATGTTCTGATCACAGTCCGTGGCCACAGAACACTTGTACTTGGAGAGGAAAATCAGCCAACAAAGCAGAATAGCAACAAGCTCTGGAAAAGCATGATTGCTGAAATACTTTGCAACATATTTGGACCACAGTTTGCATGTGATTGTGTATCTTCTTTGGTGATGTGAGGGGTTTCCATCGTGCAAACAAACACACTGCGAAGAGGATGCGAAGAGGATGCGAAGGTGTCGCACAAGCACATGCATGGCAAGTATCTTGCTGAAACTTGAAAAGATGTTCAAGCTAGACCCTGGAATCCTCTCAGAAGCAGATGCTGCACTCAACACTACAATGTCAACATTTTTTGCTTCAGCACCTTCGACTCTGGCCTCGAATATCCAAACAGATACTTTTCATTTGCCACGAAGGCATGCTGCATTGTGTCGATCCTCACAGAGAGTGCGGCACAGGAAGGACAGAAGCCTTTCACCAGATAATCCCAGCTGAAGGCCAGTACATAGAGACTGGGCATGGAGACTTTCTTGCTCATAATAGCCTCTTTGGCTTGCTTGGATGCAGCGTGAGGTCCCCGGAGCCTGTATTGAGAAGCTACTAGACCACCTGCCCAGACCTTCCAAAGTAGTAGAGGGCTGTGCCAATACTCTACGGCGCGGAATTCGCACCCGATTTCTTTCGCAATCCCATCCAGGAAACCCACTACGGAAGGGACCACGGCACGCAGTTCTGGAGAGCTTGAGACTGCACGTTCCTCGAGTTCCTTCTCTTTCAAGATGATAGCCTGCAGGTCGGAGGGCAAGTGGCATCGCCCACACAAGAGCGATGCAAAGTACCGTGCCACCATCTCTGAACAGCAGGGGATTCCTCCTGATACAGGTCTTGCCCAACCAATGAAAGCAAGCCGTCCCTCATGCTGAGCATGGAAGGCATGCTTAAAAAGATTTCTCACATCGTTGCCAGGAACCTCCACACCATCCAGAAATTCAAAGCTGTCCACATACCCAGTGCAACACAAGATTATATCTGGGGAGTACGCTTCTCCATTGTTGAATGTTACAAGCCCTCCTTTGACAGCCTTAATGCCACTAGCATTTACCTTGATCTTCCCATCCAGGACATTGTTGACAAACGTGCTATTTTTAGTCAGAAACTTGTGAGGATTCAGTATGTTATTGCCACCAAAATAGCGCCAGCTGGTGAGAAGAATATCTGCTTCCTTCTTGCGCACGGTGTTCAGGTCGCGCATCTTCATTCTGGTAAGAGGTTGCCCAAATTCATCCTTTCCGTTAGATGGAAGGGGCGAATTCATGAAGGGCCATCTAGCAATGGAGAATACAGTCATTGCAAGGCTAAGCATCACTAGGTAGATACGTATGAAGAAGGACTCAAACCCCAACATGGACCTTGCATTGAAACTGAAAACCGGAGCTATTGCATGGTGTGAACGAGTGCTGAAGCTATCTGTCGCATGAACATTGTCTTGAAGACGGTCAAGGCAGCAAGGCAAGCTCCTTAAGCCGAGCACACATTCTTCAGCAATGTCAGATACCTCACGGACAATGTCAGCACCCGATTCTCCCAGCCCAATGCACAGCACCTTTTTGTCCTTGAACGTCATGTTGTTCTTGTACCAGACGGTGTGCAAGACCGAAGGAAATGTTTGCAGGCCTTGAATCTGTGGGTACCTGGGCTTTTGATGTGTACCTGTGCAAACTGCTACAGCATCAAACCACTGCTTCTGGACATCGTCCTTGATCTTCCATTCTACAATCCACATGCCTTCCTGCGGGGACACGCGAGTAACAGTCGCCCCGAAGCAAATGTGATCCAATAGCTTGTAATGCTCTGCGTACCCGCGCAAATAGTCCAGGTATTGGCTGTGGTGCATGAAGAATCGTTGCTTCTCTGTGTAGTCCGAGAATGACATCAGAGCATTGGAGATGGTCAGAGTGGTGTTATCGTACACTCCATTTTTGTGAGGAGCCCAGTAAAAAACGCCTCCGATATGTTGTTCTTTTTCCAAGCAGATCGGCTCCATTCCCTCTTCTTTCAGCTGCTTGATGGTGGTAAGTCCGGACGGTCCAGCCCCTATAACCGCCACTCTCATCCGCTTCTCTCCATCGGGAGAGGACGAGTTCATGTCGCACTTGGCCTCGTCCGGTTCGTTGCTAGGCTTTTGTCGCACCAGCAACACCTCGAAGGACCTTCAGTGCGCTGCAAATGTCTGCTCTGAGTTACTTCTTCAGGATTGCTTGGTCTGCATGCGTTTCGCATTCGTTCGAACGAGGGGCTCGATCCCACCCAGATCAACCCCCCGACACGTATGCACGTGATCGGGCAGGGCCACGGGATACACCGAAATCACACAACTGTGGGGCAAACGACTTACGAGGCGATGCAAGGGACACCTGTCATTCCAAGGCCTGTGGACGGTCCGATCATCTGGTCGCTCCGTGGACTGGTCAAACCCCGCTCTTTCCTCGGCTTGGGGTCGAACACGAGTAGACGCAAATGTAGCTGATTAGGGGAATTGTGGGCATGGCGAAGGCAATTCGCTGTACCCGCTAGCGATAAACAAACAAGGGGAGCCGTTGACGGAGGGATCGCATGTATGGAAAACATGAGGAGTGTTGACAAGGACGAGTTTCCAGAAGCGCATGTACAAGCTATGGGACGGAATATTGGATAAGGTGAAAGCCACCGTGTAGAAATAAATCATGCACACGATAGATTGGTGTGAACAATTGATCGTTTCTGAACACGAACGACATCTACAAATCTACTACAGCGCTTGTTTCTTGAGGTGTGCCAATCAACGGGAAGAGAGAGTGCCGGAAGAGAGATGGAGAAAGACGAAACTTTTTACGACAATCTTTCACCATTCGAGGAGAAATCTTTTCGATTGGCTAGTTCAAGAGATTAATGGCAACTTTTAAATCCAATCTAAGTATGGTGAAACACTACTGGTGCTGTCCATGTACGTTGTGGAAACTTCATGTCCACGTCAGCCAAGTTTTGCATGTGGCTCCACTCGCTTATTAGCACAATTTTCTTGAAACTTGCCAACCATGTGTAGAAGCCCCGAATATTGCATGCGGGCATCATTCGCCTGAAGAATTAGTGATGCGCAAAGACAGTCAAAGTTGAATTCGATTGCTATGCCACTATACGTGTGTCAAAGATTGCTTTGTGCCGCGTGCTATCTTCGCCTTCTTCAATTCAAGCTTTGCATACTTTCTCCCCACATGCAATATCATCTCACGACTCGGTACGGTACAATACAGGAGAGGTTATGATAGAAGATGCTCCATTCCTACCATCGGACAATTCTGATTACCCCAAGATCCGACCGAGTAGTTTACCTAGCTCAACTACCAAGTTCAAGGATCGCGGTCCAAGGTTTCTCAAAGAAGATCTTCTTGTTGCTTTCCTTACTTTGCATCGTAATGGAAGGTTGTATCCTTCTAATGGATTTAAAGTTGGAGTAAGAGGGATTGCTTTGATGCCACTTTCCCATCTCCTTGGGAATGAACCTTGTCTCCCATGGATATTTGGATACAGGGCTTTGGCGAAAGACCTTACTTCGGATACCTCGAGGTGCAAAGGAGTTGGCATAAGTCAAGGTAGCACTCGTAAGACTGCAAGGACCAGAAGCTCTCCCTTGTGTAATCGCGCCTCGGATAGTGCACCAATTCATATCGTAGCCTCCCAACCCACCCCCCTAGGAGGCTTTTTGCAGGAACGTAGCAAGAGTTCCCCGATCTCCAACGTCTTACGTAGGAATATTCCTAGTTTGTAGCTAGATCACACTAAGTGGAACGTTCTATATGGCTTCAATTGACGAGCAGTTGGAAGACTATCGAGAGTCTAGTCGCAAGACTTCCAATGACTTTTTTCTAGGTTGAGCCCTCCTCGAGTCACAAGTATCCTTTGCATGTCCAAATGCATGTTGGCCTTTCGTGGACATCGAAGTACGATATTTAATTCCGTATCCATTTTCAACTTTGATGGCGCGTTGGAAGGATGACTTTGCGAGCTTTGTACCCTCCACATCGTCTCCAAAGATACGTGGTGTCGGGGCAAAATATGGCCGAAAGTTTTGCTTTCGACCCACTTTCGCCCTGTTCTTTTCGTCCAAAGAATAGAAGTCGATGACACTACCTTACATATTACGTTCCATCCCCATCCTTTCCACTAGGGGTCTATCAACCCATTCACACGACAAATTTTAAGACTGAAAGAACTCTAGTTGGCTTTCACAATAACAAGGCGATAAAATGTTGCAAAAAGTTTGAAAATTGGAATGTCTCGAACCTCTCTTTTCAAGAGGATTGCACTCCTCAATAAGTTTTGCATGGTGTACGACGTGCGTAGGAGATAGCTTGCAAAAGAAGTGTGTAGGTGCGGAACCCATCGGTGACTCATGCAAAGTCGTGATGCCGTTGCATGCGACTCAAACCAGCGAAGTGAATTTCATGGGGTCTAGTCGATCTCGCGTGGTAGCCGGCTTCTTGTGTACCATCCTAGTATCACGTGGCAATTGACATGTCCTTCTACCCCTTAGCTGAGCTCTTTTATGAACGATGCACGAGGCCAGTTCTTGCATACTTTGCAAAAGAACGCAATGAGTATTATTATCGCCATCTTGATGTAAGACGCTAGGTTTAAATTTTATCAAATCCTCTTGCGGGAAGATGAGAATTGCCCTTTCTTATAACCTGAGAACAATGGTGGATCGTGAGCATCACAAATTACTTGTAGTATTTTGGTTGACTTGTGGAGTCTTTTAGTGCAATGGCAAACGCATTTAATGCCCTTCTATTTGTTAGCAACCTTCTTACAGAGGAGTTCACATGTTGAGCAGCAACGGGCAGATACAGAAGGCAAACTCGCAAGGTGGTTTTGAGAAGTTTCTTACTCACGTTGGACATCCTCACGGGAGCCCTAGGTTGCTTCTCAAAGTCACGGCCATATTCTTACAACATTTCGTCGGAAATAGATTCTAGGGCTTGTTGGTGCCCACCCTTACAATCGAGGCATAGTATCCAAGAGAACTCGGGATGCTAGTGCTTTCTAGGTCATTTGGTACTCTAGTGACAAGGAATGTGTACTAGAGAAGCCTTAACACGATCCCCTTTCCTTTTGGGTTCGAAAAAGAGGCCAATCCTCAAGCAAGAACCAAGATCGAATCCACATTGAGAGGGGGGGTGCCGCTAGAAGAGATTCCTTTGAGTCAAGCTATGTCCCCCTTCAATTTGTCGTAAGTCTTGTGAAGGGGTTCAGTCCTCTTTTACTTGCTATTCTTAATAGTACTACGATGATTTGCTCTTGATGTGCATTACACTCGTAAAACTTCGTCTTGGCTTGTCAATGTGCTTGGAAAGAAAGATGCTCACGGCCGCAACTTCCTTGACTAGAATCTCCATTACAAGTCATGCACTAGGCTCTTAAACAGCGGTGGGTATTTGACTGCATCCAATGATAGAGCATTAACATAATGAGTAGCTTACGAACATAGTTCGTCATAGTCGAGTGTTCGCTGAGGACAAATGTATGTTGTATTTGTAGTGGTCGTTGGGTAGCCACATGCCAATCTCTCGGTCCCCCTCTCGAATTCGTCCTTCTAAAGGATCCTCTTGGGATGAGAGTTGTGGACATTCAAGAAGTTCAATTGCTTTTCAATGGTTACATTCCCTTATGCCAGAAGGAATGCTCTTGAGAAAAAAGCAAGAGTTCCACAAACTCCATACCTCGAGTGAGGAATCCAAGATAAAGGAGAGCATATGATCCTCTTTTGGGAGCTTGGGACCCATAGCACCTTGAAGGCGTTGTACGACATGCTCAACATCGCATTCAAATCTTCTTTGCTTTCATTGCCGTTGCCCTCTTTCGAGTCAACAAACCCACCGCACTTGCCCCTTATTCGCTTACAAGCGGTCGAGCCCAACTAACTCGAATTACACACGAAGGTTTGTTTGATTGGATGTATTGCCACGTTAGTGTGCCATCAATGCTCACCTTTTCGTAAAGGAAGTGTTTTGACGAGCACGTCTTATTCCTCTTGTGCTTTGCCATGCAAGATTGACTTTGCCTTCTATCATGTACCGTTGTGGCCAATTCGTGTCTTGATGAGTCGATGTCACTTGTTGACCCGCAAACTACAACTCTTCTATTGTTTTTATCTCAAAATGCATGAACATCTTTACAACTTAGTCCCTAATTGATTTAAGTCCGGGCGTTCATTTCTTGCGAAATACCGTACCTTACCGTGAGCCCTTCCTTGTACGTGCGAATGGATATGTGGTTTCAATGGCAATGATTACGCTTGATGTTGCATGATTCAAAAACTTTGGCATCATTTGAGGCATGCCTCTTGTGCTCTGAGCTCTACTTACGTTTGGTGGGGCGATTTCCGAGGATTACCGTCGAAATGAACGCGTATGAGCATGAAGGTATAGCACAAACGTGGATGGGATGGCTTTCAAAGGCGATTCAAGCACTCTTACCAAGAAGAATAAATTAAGTCCATGACGGAGAATAGAAGTTTTTATTTAGGCCAGCAGATCATTCACAAGACGCTTAGAAGATGCGTTGTGTCATACAATACCACATCCTAGTGAATCCTTGGAAAATGACAAGCTAGGTTTGAAGTCTTGGCAAACCATCAGAGTTATCCTTTTATGTGTTCTAGCAATAATCCCGAAGAACATGTCAATTTGGCTGACAACATTGTTGTTGTGCGTTATGCATGTCATACGATAGACAATTTCCAAATAAAGAATTTCACGTTGACGAATGGCGCAATTCGTTAAGGGCATTGTTCTTTGTTGCGAAGTCATTCAAGCTCATCCTATGATAACGATGCTCTATGCTATTATTCTTTTCATCAAAGACCTACAATTGTCCTACTTGAATGGCACTTCACACAACGGCCATCCTAAGCTGGTGCGGAAGTGACGAGGAACACATTCAAGTTGGAATTCTAAACCTCCGCGAACCCACGAAGCTCTAGGGCTCCCCATCTTGTCTATACACTTAGCCTTGCGTTGGCGAAAACCAAAGCCAAGAGTGCTTTTTTGTTTGATTACTTCTTGACACTAATAATTGCAGCGGTTACCTAGAGAAAAGCGAACGACCGATTAGAAATGCATCGCGGATCACTATGGTGTGTCGCGTGTATTTTGCCTACTATATACCCGCAGAGACTTCCTTAACAATATGTGAATTGAAACCTACGATGGCCACAAGCACCACCTTGCGTATTTATCGAGTCCCAATATCATTGCCTTTGTATGGAGGAAAATCAAGAAGAAACATCAAGCGCATGCTGCTCCGAAGAAAATGCGAAAAGCATGCAGATAGATGGTGGCTTGGCGTAGCAAGAGAAGTAAATTTCTTGCAAAGAAAGCAGAAACTAAACAGACCAGCGATCAAACCATTTTACTTCAACTGCACTTAGCTGCAGGCTTAAGTTACTAGAAAAGTTTGAAGCGATGGGAAGGCAAGGGATCTATCCCATGATCGAACATGTCAAATCTCTTTGGCCTTCATTTGTGAGGATGCTGTGACAGAAGTAAAGACAGAAGTCAATGCAGTTTCTACCCAACAAAGCTACAAGTAGTGTATCTCACCCGGAGAAGCAATTAGATTGGGCGCCAACCTCCCAATATTTTGTCATCGACAGGGTGGAACATGATATTCGGTGAGGCATGTGGCAGGAATGTGAGAAGTCATCATGTTTACAGATTACATACCGACTGATGGTTCACCATACTGTCAAACCATCTTCTACCCAACTAAGAGTATTCATCTTTGTAAGGCAAGATCTTTCACTTCCGCGGGCTTCTAGCGATCATTCCAGATGCATGACTTCAGCTATCAACAAAGGTGAAGACTGCACCCCAATAATTACCAGGTACTCCATCGGCAAGGGCACCAATGATCAGGTTGTTGTGCTGGATGGCAACGGAGTGGCCGAATTGCTGGTTGATGGAAGGATTCGGAGATACCAGCTTTTGCGTCTCTGACCAGGAAGCACTACAGTTGTTGTTGCAGGTTGAGTACACATAGGCTGCACCTGGACTGTAATACCCGTCGTCAACGGCACCAACTACTGCTGTTGTCCTGTAGAGTGAAATTGAACGTCCAAAGCCTTGCCCACGAGAAGCATCTGTGGGACGCAGCATCTGAACGAGACTCCATTCAAAACCGTTTTCATCAGAGCAAAAGACATAGACACCTTCTCGCTTCTTGGGCTCGTGATTGTTGACCATTCCAATCATGACAATACCATCACCCATTGCTACGGAGTAGCCAAACCAGTCGCCCTTTTGCTTGTCTGGCGCGATCAGTTTTTGAACTTCCCTCCAGGTGGTGCCTCCGTCCTCAGTTTTGAAAACATATGCAGATCCGGCATTGTGCACACCATCTGGACTGTCCTCGATTGCTCCTACAATGATGGTGGTACCGTGCACTGCCACAGACCAGCCAAAGCTGGACTTTTTCCTGGCATCACTAGGGACCAGGCATGCAATCTGAACCCACTCCTCTCCTTGCTTGCCGAAGACGAAAGCTTGCCCTGGTACTGAATTCCTTCTACTGGTGGCCATTGGTGCCCCAACTACTACAAAATCCTGGGATACTGAGAGGCTTTCACCAAAAAAAAGACCATTGCCTATGCTGGGCACCAATTTTTGGGTCTCTGTCCAGGTGTAGCCCCCATCGGTAGTCTGAAAGACATAAAGCGCACCCACGAGTTCTCGCCCTCCATTCGATGTTCTAGTGGTTGCAAAGAGTTCGTTCCCAGAGACACCAACCTTGTGTCCAAAAAACATCAGTCTAGAGGAATCGCTTGGTACAATCTTGCTCGTCTCCACCCACTTTTTACCACCATCAAGTGATACATAAGTGTAAACGGCTCCAACCTGGAATCCATGTCTCCTCGTGTCAGCAAAAGCAGCGGCGGCCATGATTGATCCATCCAATGCAACTGCGCTACCAAGTTCATCACCAAGGGCAAAAGGCCGCCAACGGCGTATAGCTTCTGCTGAGTAGGGATATCTCGTGCCAAACTGAGTGCCAATGGTCATCAGTACTGGTCTAGGCCTTCGTCTCAGCCTGGCATCGCTAGCAAGAAGGTACTCACTTGCACTAAACTGTGTTTGTGGTAAGCAGATGTTCTCTTCAATTACTGCCACCTGCTTGACTTCGTATTCTGAATAGGCCCCCTCCTCATCAAGCATACGGGACCATCCAGTAGCAGCAAGCCAGAGATATGCTATGAAGCGTATCATTGCCCTCGACTGGGATCAGTAAGGAAGGACAATAAAAGCAATTGCTGATAAGTTAACGGGTATCTCACAGGGCAATATCTTTCGCCTACAGCACTCGTCTTATATTCAAAGTTGATGATCTCTGGAGGGTTGAGGATGCAGTTGCACACTGTTCGAAAGTCTGTGCTGCAAGATATCCCTCCACTTTGCATGAACGATGCAGTGAATAGTTGCTTGTTGAAATGCCAGTGCAGCAGCAGCTTAACGTGAATTCTTTACAAGGCGCGAGGTTTGACCGCAAAGTGTTGTTTTATCCTTCTACGAAATTGGTGCCTTGAGCCTCTGACGAACTTTCTTGCACGAGTGGGAGGTGGAAGTGGCCGTTCCGTTCGCCTATTCTGGCGAATGCGCAAGTCCCTGCCCAACACGTGTACTCTGCTCCGAGACCATGCGGTGGGAAGACCATTGAAGTACGGGATGCACCCCCATTTTTTTCGGACCGATCACCACCAACACAACGCCCGGGGCTGTCACACCAACAGCGAATTACAATTGTGCAATGTCCCGTGTCGACGTGTTCTTGGCTCCCCCGACGGTGGTGGGGTGGTTGGGGATGGGATCGACCGTTCCCATGCCTCGGAGCTCCATTCGAACATTTGAACCGTCGGAATCACCCATCGAAGCGACGGCCCATCCCAACCTCATCCCATGGGATGGATTTCCTGCACCTACAAACCACCCCACCTAGTCTCACCTGGAAACTCCCATCGACGAACCATGTCGATGGGCAGTGGCGAGGGAAGAGGGAGTGAGGATGGTGGACAACCATAGACCAGGTGGGGCTGTGCAATGGAATCAGTTGCAAACCGCGCCTCCGTCGACGAGCGCCGAGACATTCCGATCGGAAAGTCGAAAGATGCTGGTGCCTCTGCTGCCTCGCTGGGAATTCTACCAGGTGATCGAAGTCGTGGTGGTGAGCATGTGTGCGATTCTGACGCTGCAACATGTGCTTGCCACTCGTAAGAAAGCCAAGAGAGAAAGGGCCCTCAAAGCCAGAGGTCCGGATGAGGGTGCACCGGCCATCCTGGCCATTGGCACGGAGACCCCACCCTATTGCTTCACCAACGAATACTACATGGAAATCCTGGGGCTGTGCCTACGGGGAAAAGGCATCGTCTCCGAAGCATGGATCGACTTCTTCCTCCCCCGCTGCCAGAATTCAGGCATTGCCCAGCGCCACTGCGTACACCCACACGAGGACTTTCAAGACGAGAATCTGTCCAAGCCCAGGAAAGAGAGGAAGGGACTCTTTCCCTCCGCAGAACTGGACTACAACCCAACCGCGGAGGAACGACAGGCTCTGTGGGCAACCTGGGCCCCTCGGTTGGGAATTGCCGCGGCCACCAAAGCATTGAAGCAGTGGGGAGGAGACAAGCAAGCGATCACGCACTTGGTCTTTCACAGCTGCACGGGGTTCAAAGCCCCAGGCGTTGAGCTGGACATCCTGGATGCATTGGGTTTGCAGAACGTGCGACGACGGTTTGGCATCAATTACATGGGGTGCTTTGGTGCTTTCACGGGGTTGGCGATAGCCAAGAGCATGGTGGAAGCGGAGCCGGATGCGGTTGTCCTCCTTGTTTGCGTAGAGATCTGCAGCATTCATTTTTCTCTCAGCAGCAACCGTAGTGAGTTCATCGGCAACACGGTGTTTGCGGACGGAGGTGCTGCAGCGATTGTAGGTGCAGGATCCCATGGGGACTGGGCCCTGGGGACGAATTACAGCCATCTGCTGGGCAAGAGTAGACGCTCTCACATGACATGGGCGCCTTCCAACTTTGGTTACTGCATGTACCTGGATAGGAGCATATCCACCAGTCTAGGCTTTTGTCTGTTCAGGAATGTCAAGCGATTCATGAAGAGGTGAGAAACAACAGATTCCTTGGTCGTTCATGCTGCAGAATTATGGAGGTGGTGTTGTTCATGGTCTTCAAGCCTGGGATACACTCCACAGAGGGATGTCCCTGGCTTCAACGAGTGCGACTCTATACTGGAAGTGATTAGCATCAGTGACTGGAAAGGGCAAGAGAAAACCCAGGGAGACACCATGGTAGAGCTGGCCGATTTGGAAAGAGCAAAACAGATCTTTGAAAGCTACAGCACGGTTTCAAAGCAAGCCGGCCTGGACAAGAAGCCATATTCCTCCTCTGACCTTCCCATTCCGGCTGGTTTTCTATTGCAATTGCGGGTCCTGACCATCCGAGCGGTGCAAAAGTACTACCGGGACCTTTTCAGCATTGTTGGGCGCATCGTATGCATGCTGCTGTTGGCGGCTTTGATTGGACTGGCCTTTGCAGAATCGAGCAACGGACCCTTCCAGCTTCTCAATGGTCTTTTT
>LFIK01003178.1_pt1 | contig 13347 bp, 13 predicted proteins | sample 643401 | NCBI WGS metagenome assembly LFIK01 (sample SAMN03777447, study PRJNA286221) | soda lake metagenome | biome: soda lake; feature: Kulunda steppe; material: water; isolation source: sample T5-Br brine of Lake Tanatar-5 | place: Russia: Kulunda steppe | collected 2010-07 | reverse complement strand
GGATCTGGGTGCTGGTGGACCGCTATGAGAAGTTCGGGCTAGAAGCTGAAATAAAGTGGTGTCGGGCAACCAATCGCTCAGCCAGAAATTCCATCAGCAGTCAGCCCTTGGTAGGTTTGTTCGGGTACCCTGCCTGGGACCAGAACGAGCGTTTTCGCCCGTGTTCGGCCTGCAGCTTTCGGATATAGGTCTGTGCGTTGTCCAAGCCCTGATAGTCGGTGATGCGTTTGTCGAGTGCCCGCAGCTTCCTGAAATATTTGGCACCGTGGTGATAGGCACGGCTGTATTTGCGGTCCAGAAGGTCGTCCAGCAAGGCTCGATAGCAGACCACCTGGGCCAACAAATGGCCTTGCTCGGCAAAAGCGTCTATCCAGTTCAGCAGCGTCGGGTACGGCACGGAGGTCAGGTTGCCTGCCTGTGACATTACAACAGTCTCCGCCCGTTGCCAGTCGTCCATGAAGAGCAATATATTAATCAGTCGCCCCGGTGCCTTGGGGTCAACCGACAGGTTGTCTACCTGCTTTCTTATCTTTGACTGTTCGGATTCGCTGGACAATGCCCACAGCTCGGTCAGGGTACTGACCTGAGTACGTTGGGTGAAGTCGATGAGCAACTCGCGTTTGAGCTGTTCGTTGTCACCGGTCTGGCGCAGCCATTGGTAGCGCAAGGTCTGGTAGTATTCATGGCGGCCAGATTTCCTGAGTTGTTCCAGCCAGTACGCGGCACGATCCAGTTCATTGATCGCCAGGGCGTATTCGATAAGATCCTTCAACTGAATCGAGTTGGGCTCTGGGCTGATCAGCAGGGTGCCTTGCTCATACAGCGTGATATCCTTTAGCGCTTCAGCCACAGACTTTAAACCGATGCAGGCATGCGCCGCAGCGTGATTGTAGCGGTCAGTCTGTGCGGGGTTTTCCAGCGCGTGCCGGGCCTTGGCCTGGAACAGTTCGGCCAGTTGCCTTAGTTCCTTTTCTCTCAGTACTTCGGCGCTGTGTGGAATCAGATCATCTAGCACGCCGTAATCGTTGTGATCAAAAAAATGCAGGATTTTTTCCGGCCAGCTCTCTGCGTCCGGGGTCTGGGCGCGTACATCTTTCGCGATGTCCAACCATTGATCGGCGGCCTCCCGAAACAGATCGCCGAGGTGACCGTCGGAATCATCGACCCGTTGAAACGCTTCTTCGGTCATCCCAAGGAAGGTTTCAGTCAGCGTCAGGGCAGCCTTTGGATCTTGGGCGCGCAGGGTGGTGTTAATGGCCGAGAGTACCGAGGCGAGTCGTTCACTGAAGTCGAAGCAGCCCTGATAGCCGTAAAAGTCGTCATGATACATCAGTTCATGCAGTTGCTTGGTGAGCGTCTTTTCCAGTGCCTGACTGCCGCGCGTGGCAGATTTTTTTGCGGCAAAATAGAGGTCTATGATGTCATCGACGGTGTTCTCTATCCCGTAGACGGATTGCACTAGCTGAATCAGTTCTTGCTTCGACAGTTTCTGGGCCAGGTTCTCGACGGTCATGATCGATAGGCTTCCTTCTGGGCAGTATAGATGGTGAATTGCAGCAGTTTATAGAACGTCGACTTGGATACCTTGAGATAGTAAGACAGTTCCTCCAATGTCATAACGTCACTTTTGTGATCGTTATTTACAACTATTTTCCGATTTTTGCAGTCGGGCACAAGGAACCGATCGCTGGCAAGAAGTGCAGCGCCCATATGCGCCGGGTACGCAGCAACACCCTGCACTCCGGTTATTAAGGCGTTTGCGCAGGAGACAGCCGATCATATCCGTCACAGTTGTGAGCACTTCGACCTCTGCCCGATCAAGACCCCTCTCCCACAACAGCCGGATTAAACCTAGGATGGGTCTCTTCCCCCAGCCACCAGACCAGCGCGCCGGACAGCATCATGGCAATGAATACGAACCAGAACCCTGCCGTCACTGCGCCCGCCAGATGTGCGGCGAGCCCGAGTCCCAGTGCGCCTATGCCATAGCCCAGGTCCCGCCAGAAGCGGTAGATGCCGATGGCCGAGCCGCGCCAGTTGGGGTGAGAAATGTCGGCCACGGCGGCGCTCAGGGTGGGGTAGAGCATGGCCATGCCGAACCCGGTCACAGCGGCCGACAATGCCCACCACGCGATGCCGTGGCCCAGCACCGTCATGCCGACACCGGCGCCACAGAGCCACATACCCGAGACAATCAACTTTTTGCGACCAATGTGATCGGACCATTTGCCGGTAAGAAACTGCGAGCCGCCCCAGACAAAGCCGTAAATCCCGACAATCCATCCAATATTGGCCAGGCTCACGCCGCGTTCGAACAGGAACACCGGATAAAACACCCAGACCAGCGCATCCACAAACTTTTCCACCAGCCCGGCCTGGCTGAAGGCAAACAGCCGCTTGTCGCGCCAGGACACCAGGGTAAAGACCTCCAGTGTGCTGGGGTTGTCGGATATCCGGGTGGAGAGCCGGGCTTGTGGGCCCGTCGAATGGCCGGCAGCGTGACGTGCGCTTTCGGCATGCGCCCAGTCAAGCGTTTCTCTGACCGCCAGAACAGCCAACAGGAGCGCAGCCACAATGACGGCCATGCCGAAGATGAGCAGGCCCAGACGGGGACCGTACCAGCCCGCGAGATAGCCGGTCATGATCCCGGCGACGGCGACACCCACATAACCGGAGAACTCATTGAGCCCCATGGTCAGGCCGCGTTCATCAGCCCGTGTCAGATCCATTTTCGAGGTTTGCGTCATCGACCATGCCAACCCCTGATTGATGCCGAGCAATATGGTTGCGACGACTATCCAGTTCCAGCTTGGTGCCCACCAGACCAGGAACGGAATTGGCAGCGCTGCCAACCACCCCAGTATCAGCACCTGCTTGCGCCCGATTCGCTCGGATAAACGCCCGGCCACGAAGTTCAGCGTACCTTTGACAAACCCAAAGGCCACCACAAAGGATGTCAACATCAGAAACGATCCCTGGGCCACACCGAATTCGGTCTCTGCCAGGGCAGGCACCACGGTGCGCAGCATGCCGATGGTCAGGCCGACAAAAAACACCTGAAGCAACTGATGAACAACCTGCGCCCGGTTGTGCTTTAACCCCATTTCCAGCGCTTCCGGCGTGGGTGAGTGAGGACTGGTTGCCATGACATAAACTCCAACAACAGGAACGATCCGAGGTAGGCTGACAGAACCTTTCACGGTGTCGAGGTCACTGAGCTGACCATCAACCTCGCTGTGAATCGAAACCCATCAATCCGTGGTCAACGCAAAGCTGAGCAGCCAGCGTTGCCCGCGCTCTATTCTTGATACCCGGTGCTGATAGAGATCAGGCCGGAAAAGAATGAACCGCCCGAACAGATTGAACATAGTTCGGTCACAGATAAACTCCCCGCCCTCTTTCGGCTTCACCAGAACCCAGTTGAATTTGTACAAGCGGCCCGAGGCAATCATGTCCTGGTGGGGCATGATGCTGTGGCCCCGGGAATAGCGCACCAGATAAATATTGAAGCGCCGGGACCGGAACAGGACGCGGTTTTTGACATTTGCTGCCATGGCAGGCGGGTCACCTAATAGCGAAAGATTCATCAATTGTGCGCCAACCTGGCGGACTTTTAAAGTGACATCACATCAGCCCCCGTCAGGCAAGCCGCTGGCGGATCCTTCTAACACCTGACGAGCCGAACCTAATGTTCTATACTTGGATGGATGTCCGGGACACGTTCCTTAACTGAAGTACTAGAAGTCTGTCTCTTATGAAAACGTTGTTATTGACGAGTCTCATGGGCTTGGCTCTGTTCGGCGCCTCTTTTACCTATGCTGACCACAGCAACGTACGTGTTCATTTTGTAAGCCCCGGCTTCGAGCAAGGGGGGTTTTGGCAAACAGTCTCCGATTCTATGCGGGCCTCGGCAGATCAACTGGGTATGGATGTCACGGTCAGTCACAGCGATCGGGAATGGCCACTGATGCGTGACAACGCCCAGCGTGCCATCGCAGATGCGGACGACCTGGATTACCTGATTCTGGTCAACGAACATCAACAGGCTGCTGATCTCGTGGCCCAGTCCGACGCGGCTGGTATCAAAACGTTCCTGTTGCTGAATACTCTGATGCCCGAGCAGGAAGAAGAAGTGGGCACGCCACGTGCAGACCTGCCCCACTGGCTGGGCAGCCTGACCCCGGACAACCACCTGGCCGGACGTGAAATGGCCGAGTCAATCCTGACACAGGGGCGTAGCCTCAAGCCTGAAAAAGACACACTGGATCTGCTCACGCTGGCCGGAGATTTCGTGACTCCCGCCTCACTGTTCCGGCTGGCCGGGCTGGATGAAGTGTTGGCGCAGAACCCGGAGATTAATGAACAACGTCGACTGACGGTCAACTGGTCGCGCGAGGAAGCCGACCGACGCGTCGATGCCTGGCTGCAGGCGGGCGGTTCCTTTGACCTGATCTGGGCGGCCAATGACCCCATTGCCCTGGGTGCCATGGACGCTGCTGAACGCTACGACCTTCAAGCGGGACAGGATTTCAGCATCGTGGGCCTGAACTGGTCGTCGGACGCTCTGGAGCAGGTCCGCAGTGGCGCAATGACCCTGACTCACGGCGGTCATTTTCTGGCCGGCGCCTGGTCCATGGTGCTCCTGTACGATTACCACCATGAGACCGGTTTCGGCACTAACACAGAGCCTCACCAAGTGTTCCCCATGTCCGCTATTACCCGGGACACTGATGCCGATCTGTTCGAACTGCTGGCCAATGAACATTGGGACCGGTTGGACTATCGCCGCTTCAGCCGGCACTTGAATCCCGACCAGACCGATTACGACTTTTCCATAGACGCGCTTGAAGCCGCCATCGTGACGGAGCATAGATAGCGTGAAACACAGGGACTCAAGGCTCAGCCTGACCAGAAATCTGTGCCGTGGTCTGAGCAGTCGACTGGCCCGACGTCAGGTCAAATGGGTATTGCTGGTGGCCCTGTCCATTGGCGTACTGCTGTCTACTACCCAGATCGCGACCGATTACCGCAGCCACCACAACGCGCTGCATAGCAGCATCGAGCAGCTGTTCAATGCCACGCAGAGCTCTGCCACCTCAGCCGCCTGGCATCTCAACCACTCACTGGGACAGGCTGTTTGCGAGGGCGCACTCGCCCATCCTGCGGTGTCCGGCTGCGAAATCGCCCTGTCCTCGGACTTCAATCTGGTATCGCTGGAAGCAGAGCCGCCGCAGGCCTCTGGTCTGATTGCTGAGCCACTCTTTGGCGGCGCCCAGTCTCTCTCGCGCACGTTGCATCATCAGGAAAGCGAATCGGTGGGCACTCTCAATCTGGACATTATTCCCGACCAGGCCACCCACGATTTTTTGAGAAGATCCCTGATTGTGGTCGGCACGGGCATACTTCGGGCCATTGTGCTGGCCGCGGCCGTATTGCTGGTGTTCTACCTGCTCATCACCCGGCGCGTTCTGCGATTGTCTCGACACCTTCAGTCATTCATGCCTGATGAGGCAGATGCGCAGGAACGCATCAAGAACCTTAAGCCATCGAACACCGAGCCGGACGAGTTGTCCTGTCTGGAAACATCGGTTGATGAACTCATGACCAGCCTGGACGACAAGGTCGAAGAACTGAAGCAAGGCAAATCGGAACTCGAGGCCAAGGTCGCGGCTCGAACCCGGGAGCTGGAACAGGCCATGGAAGCCTTGCGCTACCAGGCGCAAACCGATCCGCTGACCATGCTGAGCAACCGCCGGGCCCTGTTTGACGCTGCCCAGCGCTATCAGGACAACTGGGAGCGCTATGGCGAACGCTTTTCCGTCGTTGTACTGGACATAGACTATTTCAAAACCATCAACGACCGTTATGGACACGCCACCGGCGATGAGGTGTTGCGACAAATCGGCGAGTTGCTCAGAGAATCAATTCGACCCGGTGATCTGGCGGCGCGTGCCGACGGCGAGGAATTTGTGCTGATCATCAAGGTGGACAACCACCAGGAAGCCCTGAACATGGCGGAACGACTCAAGGAGAGCCTGGCCGGACAGACATTCGGTGAACAGGCTCTGAGTCTGACCGGCAGTGTGGGCGTGGCTACCGTGAGTGCTACCACGGGCGATCTTGACACCCTGATCAGGCTCGCTGACGATGCCATGTACGACGCCAAGCGAGGCGGTCGCGCACAGGTTCGGTCGGCCAATCAGGAGGCCTGACCGGGCGTGGCTCAACCCGGGTTCTGAAGTACCTCGGCTATCGGCGCGGGTCTGCCCAGCAGGAACCCCTGCCCGGCCCGACAGCCCATGGCCGTGAGTTGCTCGACCTGCGCCTGGGTTTCTATCCCTTCGGCGATAACATCCAGTTGCAAAGCACGCGCCATCGCTATGATGCCCTCTACGAGGTGCATACCTTGTGCATCGGACAGACGATCAATAAACACCCGATCGATTTTCAATACATCAACCGGCAGGTCAGACAGGTAACTCAGCGATGAATAGCCGGTGCCGAAGTCATCGATATGCACCCGAATGCCCTGATCAGTCAGTGCGCGTAGATTGTCCAGAGCAAGTCCCTCAAGGTCTACCAGCACGCCTTCGGTGATCTCCAGCTCTATTCTGTCCGCACTCAGTGAGCCGGTCGACAGGCTGTCAAACAGAAACTCACTGAACCCCGACTCGCCAAAGTGGGCGGCCGTGATATTGATGGCCACGGGTGCACTGTCAAAGCCTGCTCGATCAGCCGTGGCCAATGCCTGACAGACGTTTGCGATCACGTATCGATCCAACTCGACGCCCATACCCATTCGCTCAGCGATAGGAACAAATTCCGAGGGAGCGATAAAGCCCGTCTCGTCATGCCAGCGTATCAGTGCCTCGTACCCCACTAGCTGGCGATCAGCCAGTGTGTATTTCGGTTGCAGGTATACATCCAGATGCCCGAGATCAATGGCCACGCGCAAGCGCTGCTCGATGTCCAGCGTGCGCGTCATGGTTCGTTGGTGTGTGGGGCTGTAAAAACTCAGGCCGTCGATCACCCGGTCTTTGTAGATGATGGCGGATTCCGCCACTCGTATCACCTTATCCAGATCAGCACCGCCATGGGGATAATGAGCAATCCCCACACGTCCACGTACCTCCACCGTATTGCCATTGAGCTCATAGGGCGCCTGCTGTGCGGTCAGCAGAGTTGCTGCAAGGGCCGACGTTTCCTCGATGACGGACAGCGGACACACAACGATGAAATCGTCGCCACTGGGGCGGGCAATCAGGGCCTCATCGGGCAAGTTCTCGCGCAATCGCTGGGCCGCGATGATCAACAATTGATCTCCCACTTCGTGGCCAAACTTCTGGTTGATCAAACCAAAATGATTGCAATCGAAGTAGAGCACGGCAAAGGTGGTGTTGGCTGCACTCCGGGCACTGAACTGATCCAGTACCGATTGCCGATTCAGCAGGCTGGTCAACTGGTCGTGGTTGATCAGGTATTGGGCGCGCTCAATGGCTGCCTCATGCTCGGTCACATCCAGCCCGTTGCCCTGAATTTCAACGCCTTCGCCATCCGGCGCACTCAATACGATGAACGTCCAGTCCACTGAGCTTCCAACACCCGCGCCCCGCATATGCAGCATGACGTTCCTTTCATGGGCGTCACTGGCGGTATCCAGCAATTCACGGATTGATCGTTTGGCCAGCGCCCGTTGATCTTCATTTACAAAATCCGGAAACTGGCTGCCAATCAATTCACGTTCGGACCAGCCAAGTCCTTCGATACAGCTTCGGTTGGCGAACGTCAGCCGCAGATTCTCATCCAGACGGCAGATCATCTCTTTCTGGCTCTGCACGATGTCCTTGAAGCGTTTTTCCGCCCGAGCCAGGCGCAACAGTAATGCTTTCTGTTCGGTCTGATCGTGGCAGACGCCCACGAACATTCGTCCCTTCTCTGTCCGTGCCTCGCCCACGGACAAGTGCATGGGAAAGGTCGAACCATATTTGCGTTGTCCGGTCACATCCCGCCCAATGCCAATGATCTTAGCCTTGAAACCGTTCAGGTAGTTGGCGATGTACTGGTCATGGTGGGCGGCGTATTCCCGGGGCATCAGCCTGTTCACGCTGTGGCCCAGGACTTCTTCACGCCTGTAGCCGAACAGGGTCTCGGCCGCCCCGTTGAATGACCTGACCATGCCTTGTTCATCAATGGTGATAATGCCGTCAACGGCCGATTCGACCAGTGCGCCATATAGACTGTCATCGTGATCGTGACGTGAGTAACTCATATACTGCCTCTGTAAACTCACCAACAAGTCTAGTTGCCGCACCTCAACCTTGTCGACTTGCTGCACAGGCGATAAATCACCGCTATCGCCTTCTTTCAGATCCCCGCTGTCCAGGACCCCCAAGCGCCATTACACTACTGTAAGTCAACACCGAAAACCAGACTGACAACACAGGAGTGCAGCCATTGGATAAACACGCATTGCGAGAACATTTTGAGCAGGCTCTGGACAGCGCCGAACCGGAGTTCGGGCGGTTTTTCCTGGCCCGTTTTTATGGCCTGGCACTGGATTACGACGAAGACGCGTGCCGGGTTCACATGCCTGTATCACCCCATACCCACAACCCCGTTGGCATGCTTCACGGGGGAGTTCTGGCCACAGCACTGGATGTATCCATGGGGCACCTGATTCACCACGTGACCGGCAAAGGCGGGAGTACCGTAGAAATGAAAATACAGTACCTGCGCCCCGTGACCGAAGGCGCCGTGATCTGCGAGGGTCGGTTTCTGAAGCAGGGTCGACGGCTGTCTTTCATGGAATCCCGCGCGACCGATGAAGATGGCCGACTGGTCGCCGTCGCCACGGCTACCTGGGCGATGCCAGCGGCAGACTGATTCATGGGGCATTGTTGTCCTGATCCGGACTGACCGACCGTCGCTGTCGCCGGCAACGCTCGCTGCAGTAACGCACCGAATCCCAGTCTTTGGCCCATTTGCGCCGCCAGGCAAAAGGACGCTCACAGACCGGACATATCTTCTCCGGCAGATCCTGTTTGCGCGTCATTTTGCGCGATTTCATGCCCGATCACCCACTGGCGGGGAGTCACTCGCAGACTCGCCACTGACCTGATTGGTCAACAACTCCGGCACCAGCGCCTGAACGTCCGGCTCTTTGCGCCATCGCCAAAGTCGTTCACGGGCCTGACGCCCGGTCATTTCATGATCAAAACATCGGGCCGGGTAGACCGACGCGTCCCAGTCAGGTAGCCATTGAGCTTCCAGCGGCGTAATGGCCCAGGGGTGATGTATTACCTCGTTCGGCAGCACAGCCAGTTCAGGCACAAATTGGCGGATGAACACCCCCTCCGGGTCGTGTTTCTGTGATTGCTGCAAAGGATTATACACCCGCACCGTGTTATAGCCGGTATGGCCCGCCTGCATGTGAATCTGGGGATAATGAATACCTGGCTCGAAATCCAGAAACAGCCTTGCCAGATGCCGGGCGACCGGCTGCCAGGCCAACTGCAGGTGGTGGCAGGCAACACTGACCAGCATGGCCCGCATGCGGAAGTTCACAAACCCGGTCTGCATGAGCGCGCGCATGCAGGCATCCACCAGAGGATAGCCCGTCTCCCCCCGGGCCCAGGCCTGAAACAGAGGATCATCCTCCCCCCGTGACGGGTTCTCTGCCAACAGTTGCTCATACGCCGGGTTGATGGGTTGCCATTCCATCTCGCAGGCTGACTCGAATTTCTGGATGAAGTGACAATGCCAGCGCATCCGGGAGGTCACGGCCTGACGTTGCGCTGCTGCGCACGGCGACCGCGCCACGGCCTGAACCGCTTGGCGCACTGAGATACAGCCGTACGCCAGATAGGGTGACAGGCGTGAGCCATGCCAGCGGCTAGCCTCCGGTTTGCTGATACTGCGCCGATACCCTGACAACTGGTCCCGAGTGAAGGCGTGCAGCCGTGCCCTCCCCATCATTTCACCGCCAGGCTGAAAGTCGGAATTCTGACGCAACCAGGCGGTGGGCAGACGCTGACAGCGCAGTTCGCCCAGCGCGGGAGCGTCCTCCCGACCGACGGTACGCAGCCTCTCCCATTGCACAGAAGCCTCGGGTGACTGGAGAAACTCGTCGGCATGACTTCTCCAACCCTTGCGCCCCTGCCGACCCCGCTGAACCGCCAATTGCGAATATTCCCGCCAGATTGTTTGACGTTGTCGCAACACACGGGCCACCTGTTTGTCACGTTCGAAGGTATTGGCCAAGCCGACCTCCTGGTGACTGAAAAGGGTATTGATCTGAAAATTCCTCGCCAACGCCTCCAGGAGCGTTTGCATGTCCGTCCAGAAGACCCAAAGCGTGTGTCCCCGTTCACGCAACTGTCGAGACAGGTCTGCCAGGCTTTCAACCAGAAACCGGTAATGGCGCTCCGAGTAGTGTGGATCGTCCAGGTAGAGGGGCTCGATACAGTAAAACAGCAGCACCGGGAGGCTCTGGCGCGATGCAGCCGCCAGAGCCTCATGGTCTGTCAGGCGAAGGTCGCGCTTGAACCAGACCAGGTTGACCTCAGGTCGCTGCCGGGCCGCTGTCATGTACTCTGCACTCTCTCTGAACGGCTGATTGACATACCTTCAGCAGCTTTTCAGGGCCGTACCCGCACCAGGGGTGCGTCCTCGGCATCCACCAGTAGATAGAGATAGCCGGTGTCCGGATGCACAGCCACGTCGCGGACGCGCCAGCCTTCACCGCGCAGCATGCGATGCTCGAAGGTTATGTTGCGACCGTCACGCTCGAAACGCCCCAGATATTCGTGCCACAGGCTGCCCATCAGCAGGTCGCCCTGCCAGTCCGGGAACGCGTCGCCATGATAAATGGCCATACCCGAGGGCGGGAAACCCTCCACGTCATCGTCGTAGTTGTCTGTGGTCCAGAAATATATAGGGTTCACCGTGTCCTCACGGTCTGCCGGGGTATCACCTATGGCCGTACGCAACCCATAATCCCGACCGTAGGTCGCAATGGGCCAGCCGTAGTTGGCACCCGGCTGATCAACGATATTAATCTCGTCGCCATTGCGCTCGCCGTGCTCACCCTGCCAAAGCAGGCCTGTTTCGGGATCCACCGCCATACTCTGAACATTGCGGTGGCCATAGGTATAGATGGCATCCAGTGCATCCGGATCATCCACGAACGGGTTGTCGGAAGGGATAGAGCCATCCATCGACAGCCGCAGGGTTTTGCCCCAGTGGCTGCTCAGGTCCTGGGCGGCATCGGCTTCGCGGCGGTCGCCCTGAGTGATGTACAGGTGATCGTCCGATCCGATGGCCAGCCTGGAACCGAAATGCCCCATCTCATCGTCAAAGGGGGTCGCCACGTGCAGAACTTCCAGATCGTTGAGTGACTGATCGTCCAGATCGAGCCAGCCACGACCTGTGTGCGTAGCAGCCTCGGAGGCATCATCCGGGTTTTCCCCGGCCCAGGTCAGATACACCCAAAGCCGATCATCGTCCGGCGACTCCCAGACCAGCACATCGAGCAATCCGCCCTGGCCGTCGGCATAGACGTCGGGAATGCCGCTGACCGCGTGCTGATCGCCAGAGGACAGGTCAATCAACGACAGCCGGCCGGGCCGCTCGGTAACCAGGGCCCAATCCGTATAGGGTTCAAGCAGAATGGCCATCCCCCAGGCATGATCAAGCCCCTCCACCACATGATCAATGGTGAAATTGTCGGCAGGAACATCCCGATAATCCACCGCCACGTCGGGCACCGATCCGCAGGCTGCGAGCGACAGCACACCCAGCACTCCACCTGCAAGCCAGCCTTTGTGTCTATTCGAACAATAACTCATACCGGTTTCTCCCATCAGTATTATCCAGAACCTGTAACGCGTACGTCTGCGCGCTTGGACCAGTTCAGTCTGCCATGCGGTTCAGTAACGCCAGGGTTCGCCCCCAGGCCAAACTGGCGCTGCTCTCGTCATAAGCTGATCGGTGATCACAGTTGAAGCCATGGCCCGCCGGGTAAAGATAAACCGGCAGGTCGGGCTGCACTTCACGAACCAGATCAACGTTGTCTATGGGGATGGTATCGTCGGTTTCACCGAAGTGCAGAATGGTCGGGCATCTCGGGGTTTCATCCTCGGCAAAGTCGGGAATCAGGCGTCCGTAGTAGCAGATACTGGCGGCCAGTCGCTCATCCCGTGCGGCGGCCAGATAGGCCAGTGAACCGCCCAGACAAAAGCCCACCACTCCGACGCGGCCTTCGCCCTGAAACTCGGTGACCACGGCCGCCATGTCCCGGCAGGCGGCCTCGAAATCCAGGTTCTTGAGAAAAGCCCGGCTGCGGGCCACATCATCGTCGCTGTAGCCTGCCTCGAAACCGCGCTGCTGGCGGTCGAACAGCGCTGGCGCCACTGCAAACAATGCGGCCAGCAGCGAGCGCACCAGGGCTGCAGTGACTGATTCATCGACGTTGGTCTGCACATCGGCAATCTGTTGCTGCATGCCTTAAATCCAGAAGCCGGTGCCAACCATCCATCCCCGGTCATCGAGCATTTCGGCGTAACCCAGTTTGGGGCCCGTGGTGCCGTCCGGGTTGGACCAGCCGTATTCCACAAAATCACCACCGGCCATGGCGGCGTCCAACAGCTCCTGAAACAGGTAAACCCCGTTGGGGTCCTGAAAGTCGATAAGGTTCTCCCCTTCCAGCGACGAGTTGACGCCATGGGCGATGCTTACCCCCTGCTCGTCGTAGACAAACATGTAGCCGACATCACCCGCGTCGTCGAATCGAAGGTTACGCAGAATGTCTTTTGCTTCTTCCTGAATGGCCGGATCCGTATTGGCGTCCGGGTGTTCTCGCAGGTGCTGGATGGACGAGATGGCCAGCGACAGATAGTTACTCAGTTCGTCCTGCCGTGCCTGCTCGATCTGCTCGGCAAACTCTGAGGCCGCGGTTTGCCCGATGTCGCGCGCCTGAATCAGGTTGTAGGCGGTCAACAACGCCCCCAGGATAATCAATGGCACCAGCGCCAGGGCGAGAATGCGTACTTGAATGGTCAGGTTCATGGAGGGGTCCCTCGGATGCATTGGCGAAATGGCCATGAATTGTACATTGCGTGATAGCCGTTGAATCGGCCTCGGAATCAAGGTCTTTAATCTTTGCTTAAATCATAGGCAACCTTTTTTGCTGCTGCCAATTCCGCTTGCATCAAAAGCGAGGCAAGCCAGGGTGCCCGTGTTTTACGTGTACAACCTTCGACGGGTGTTCATCGTCCTGTACTTATAATAGGCTCGCCTTTTCATCTTATGGACGAGCATGTTGACCATGTTTTATCTTGCCCTGTTCTT
>LFIK01003177.1_pt1 | contig 13350 bp, 23 predicted proteins | sample 643401 | NCBI WGS metagenome assembly LFIK01 (sample SAMN03777447, study PRJNA286221) | soda lake metagenome | biome: soda lake; feature: Kulunda steppe; material: water; isolation source: sample T5-Br brine of Lake Tanatar-5 | place: Russia: Kulunda steppe | collected 2010-07 | reverse complement strand
TCGGGCGTGAAGCAATCGAACTTAGCCTTGTGCCCGGCGACCCGGTAGACGCCCTCGGCGGCCATTGCATCGGCGTATGTGAGCAGCGGCTGGTAGCGGAACTGCTGGGTGGCAAGCGCGACCAGCTTGTTGATCGGGGTGATGTCGTCGATGGCGAGAAAGGTCCAGTGATCGACCGACGGTTTCTTCTCATGAATGGACTCAGCAACAGCAAGCTCAACGCCGAACACAGACCGCAGCCCATGCTCCTTGGCCAGAGCCTCCCAGCGCACCCACCCGAAGGTGGAGGCGCGGTCGGTGATCGGCGCAACGGGCCAGCCATTGTCGACGACGCGGGCCATGACGACGGGCAATGTGCCCGCCGCCGACCGGAATGAGTAGCCAGTGCGCAGTCTCAAATCTCTCCCCTCCGCACCAGCTCGAGGTAGCACCGCGTCAGCGCCTCGACGTCCGCCCGCGCCCGGTGAGCGCCGGTGAACGGCTGGCCGAACAGCTCCTCATGGAGCGCCGACAGGCTTAGGCGATGGCCCTTCAGGTGCTCGGTCTGCTCGACTGTGCACACCCGGTCGGCGGGCCAGTTGATCGTCAGCCCAAGCCGCTTGAACTCGGCCTCGACCACCGCCTCGTCATAGCTCAGGTTGTGGGCGACGACCGTGTCAGCCGATTGAACCAGCAGCGCCACCTGCCCGGCGTAGTGGTCGAAGGGCCACTCATTGCGCACCTGCTCGTCCTTGATGCCGGTGATGCGCGTGACCTCCTCGGGAAGAGGCTTGCCGGGGTTGCAGAAGAACTCGAGCTCCTCGACGACCTCAGCCTCCTCATTGACGATGTGCCCGAAGAACTCGATGATCTGCGGCTGGTGTCGATCGGCCAGCAGGGAGTTGCCGATCAGCGCCGTTGTTTCTGTGTCGAAGATCAGAGTTCTCATTTCTCGCCCCCTCCTTCAGCAAGGGCCTGGAAAGCCCAGACAACGACATTGCGCGGAAGCAGGATGTCACTCCCGACCCAAACGCCATCGCGCTCTTCATCGTATCGGACGTCGTCCGACTTGATGTCCTTCTCCTCATAGCCTTCCATCAGAGCGGCACCTCCTGATCGCGACCATTGATCTCCTCGTCGATTGAATTGAGCATCGCCGCATAAACCGCCAGATCCAACTGGCTGTCGGCGTGTCCGCCCTTTTGCCAATTCTGGGCATAGCGCGTGAGCTTGACGACCTCCAGCATGAAGATGTGGAATCTGTTGTGATCGTCGATCGTGCTCAGCGTGATGCCCTCGGGGAAAAGGCCGGCCATGACCGCCCCCACCAACTTGTAGTTATCGCCATAGACCTTGCGCCGATCCTCGAAGGTGTCTGCTGCGTCTCGCAAAATTTCTTGCGCGCTCATGCCTCAACCCTCCAGATGAATTTCAGGTCCGGCCCGAATGGAACCGAATAGATCTCGTAGTGGTAAGTCCGCTGCTTCTGGACAATGTAATCGTTTGTGTGAAGGTCGGTTTCCATCAGCTGGGCCATCTTGCCGGTTTCCTTGATCCATTCGGGAACTTCTTCCCCCGGCTCCATGTGGAAGCCGAGGTGGCTGATGAACGGGCGGCCCGCACGGAACTCGGGCTTGTCCTCGTGCCAGTGCGGGCCGTCGAGATAGGTCAAGATTTCCAGCTCAATGCCAAGGTCATAGTTGAACCGAAGGCGCCCCGTGGAACGCCCCTCGACCCACGAGCCGTCCGCCAAGTCAATCTTGCCGACCGCCCCCTCTGCGGTGTCCTCGATCCACTCAGCGCATTGCAGGCCCATGGCTTCCTTGATTTGGGCAACCTGCTCGTCGTTGTGGGCATAGTATGCGATTTGATCCATTTTCATTGGTCATGCTCCGTATGGCAGGATGCAACCTGCGAGATATTTGTGGCGTTGGCGCTCGGACAGCAAAAAGGCGATGAGCTCGGCGCAAGTATCCGGGTCGGTTTCTTCGCCTGCCGGCAGAGCCGCAATTTGGTAGGCCTGAGCCTCTTCAGGCGTCATCCCTCTCAGATCACAGACCCGCTCGCCGATGTAGGCCGACATCTGCGTGCCAGACATCTTGTTGGGCGACACCCCGAACACCGTGATGTCGTGCCGCTTCTTCAGCTCGCGGTTCATCTGCAGCGTCAGGATGTGCGCCGCGCCCTTGGATGCATTGTAGGCTGCGCTGTTGGTCATTGGCATGTGGCTCGCATTCGAGACAATGTTGACGATCGTGGCTGGCTTGGCCATTGCCTTCGCAAGCAGAAGTTCCTTCACCACCAGCCACATTGAGCGCGCGTTGGTGTTCATCAGCCGGTCCCACTCGGCGATCGGGGTGTCTTCGTGCCAATCAATGTAATTGACGCCAGCGCAATTGACGACCACATTGAAAGGTGCCTCGTCGGAGGCTTCGTCGATCGCGTTGCGGATGCTGTCGACGTCCGTCACATCTACGCCAACCTCTTTTGACCATCCCACAAGCGCCCAGCCCATGCCTTCGAGGCGGTGCCACAATGCGGCTCCTAGCCCGGAGCTGTGTCCGGTAATCAGTGCTGTCTTCATTTTCTTCCTCCTAAAAGTTGCCCGGACGAACCTGCCAGCAGTTGTAACCTGCATCGCGCCATGCCTCGACGACCTTCTCCCGGTCCTCAAGGATGAAGACCACCCGGTCTTGTGGCCGCCCCTCAGTGCCGCTCTCGTAGTGCCATGCCTCGAGCATCTCGATCTTCAGCTCGTGGTCCGGGCGGAAGTCGGTGTCTGGTCGCATCAGCACGCAGTCGAGCAGCGCACCATGCTCCATGAGCCATCGCTCGGTGGCGATGCGGTAGCGCTCGTTGCGCCCGGTGCAGCCGATCAGTTGAACATCGTCCATATCCGTCGCATGGTGCAGAAAATTGATGAGCTGCAGTACGTCTGTATACGGTTTGTCCTCAGCCAGCAGCGCATGGAACTGGTCCCAGTCGCCGTTGCGGGCGTGGTGGTCGCGGTGCGCGCTGTCGCAAAGCGTCCCGTCGAGATCAATGACGATGGTTTTCATTCCAGCACCTCTCCATCAAGACTCGGATCAAGTCCGCGCTCCTCGGCGAGCCAGTCGGGGACCTCAATGTCGCACCACCGAACGCCGCCCGGCGAACGGCGCTCAGCGATAATTTCAATCTGAGACAGCGGGAGCCAGAAGGCATCGTCGTTCTCTCGATCTTGCCAGGAAGTTCCGCACAGGATCGCACGCTCTGTCTCGTGAAAGACGATCAGGGAATAGGAAGATTTGGTCATGCCGTTGCCCTCATCTGGTCGATCAGTTTGATCAGGCTCACACGCCGCTGGTCATCGTCGCGGCACAGGTCGCTGATGGCATTCTCGAGCTCATGCGCAGAGCGGTCGAAGGTCCGCCCAAAAAACATTGAAGTCCAAGGGTGAACCCGGAGAACCTCTGCCAGCATTGCGTCCATGACGTCTCGGTACTCGCCCTGCGTCCGCGAAGAAGCCCGCTTGCGTGCTGTGTCGGCGAGGGTGCGCAGGTCGAACTTGGCGACGATGTTGGTGTGGATGTTGGTCGGCAGGACGCCGCGCGCATCCTCGATCTTGGCACCATTGCTAATGAGCTCATCATATGTGTCGGCGATCACATCCATACAGGCATCATAGGATGAACCAAGCTCACCCTCTGCGACCGTCGGCCCAGTGCCATAGGTCCACCCCTTCTTGTTCAGCACGCGCATGGTCTGCTGCGCATAGCTGCCGGTCCGGGTCCGGACGAACTGGTGGGTGAAGGCGCGCGTCACATCGTTGATGAGGAAGGCGTAGTTGACAAACTCCCAAGAGCTCGGGATCGTGTTCGCCATATAGGCCAGCTCTTCCTCAACCTTCTCCCAAGGCCAAGCAGCGATGTCATCCATCAGCCCCGCCCGCATCTCGAGGCGTGTGTTCTTGGTGAAGACCAAGACATTTGCGGCATGGCGCGCCGGGTCGGGCGAGCCGCAGCCTGTGAAGTCAATCAGCTGAACGTCCATTGGTTCACTCCTTGATTTGGTGGGGATAGGATTCTCCCCGATTGTTGATGAGGCGCTGGATCACGCGCACATCGTTCACGACATCGTCCATCAGCAGGCTGGGTCGCCATGTGGCGAACCGACCCAGAGAGTAGATGCCGAACTCTTGGCTGGCCCACATGATGAAGGCTCGCCGCTCTTGCTCATCGATCGGGAGTATCTTGGCATAGGTCTGCTTCTTGACCTCGACCCGCCCGACCTGCGAAGGATGCAGCCCGACCTTCTCAGCGCACTTGGTTGCAAATTCTTCTGCCATGCATCCAGGAGTCCACCCGCCATAGCACTCGGCAATCATCTGATCGCCGGTGATCGAGATGCGTGCTGCTGGGAAAACTGGATCAGGCACATAGAGCGAGCAGTATGCGTCCACCCCCTCAAGGTCGACCAAGACGTTATTGCCAGAGCGCCAACGAAACTCGGAGCGCGGCTCCCAGCCCAACAGCTTCATCAACGACGGCATTGGCATGGTCGAAATCCAAGGACCAAGGCCAGAGTCGCGCCGCTCCTGATTGAATGGCAAATCGAAGCCGATCGGAGCCTCAACCATCGCCGCCATCCGCGTGATCAGGTCCGTCGGTGCGATGTACCGGGTCTGCGGCTCACCGCTCGCAGTCAACACCGAACGAAGCGTAGCTGTGCCGTTGGTCTTGCGCGAGTAGGCCATAGCGTCCGCGACCGGGTTGCGCCAAGCCTCTGTCGTCTTGATCGCTTTCACTTCCTTGAAGGGGATGTTCAGTGTATCAGCGACCACCGAAGAACGGAACCGCAGAACTGCAGAGTGGTTGTTGGGCAGCTCAGACGCAGCTTCATAGACTGCCTCGCAATCCTTGCGGAGCATGGCAGATGCTAGAAGTCCTGCCATGCCCGCGCCAATCACCTTAATGCCCATCAGCACCTCCATACTCGACAGGGAAGTTGGAGGCGATGTTCGCCGAGTGGCGGTAGTCGATCCCTGCGCGAGCAGCCTGATACTGCAGGCTGCGGATGTAATCGTCCTCCGCCACGACTTCCTCGAGAGGAACATCGCCCCAGTACTGCGGCTCCGAGTCGATCTGCAGGCCGCAGTTGGGACAGCACCGCCGGGTCATTTCTGCACCTGCTTCATCTTGGCGACCTTGCCGACGTAAAGGCCGAGCGTCTCGATGTCGAGTGGGTCGCCATTGCGGATGCGCTCGCGCGCGAAAGCGTGAAGCGTCTGAGCGTGCACGCCGCTCTTGACGTTCGGAGCCAGCCCCTCAGCCTCCAGCCGACCGGCAAGGTCCAGCGCCTCGTTGTGCTGCGACTTTCCGAAGGCCAGCGTCAGGTCGGTCTTGATCAACCCTCCCGCACCATGCTCCTCGAGCCAGCGAACTGCCTGCTCGTGGCGCTCGCCTTCCTTCGGCAGCGAGCCGGACACAAAGTCGTCGATCTTGACCTTCCAGCCACGGAACGATACCTCGTCCATCTGAAGCTCGTCCATCAGGTCTGGGATGCGCCCACCCTTCAAGCCATTCAGCGCCTTCTTGGCGACCTTTAGGTCGTCCTCCATCTGGGCCACTGCTTCCTCGAGCGCGACCGCTTCCTCGAGCGCCGCATTCAAAGCGTCCATCTTGTCGGGAGGAGCCGAAGCCCCTCCCATGTCGAATTCGTCGGCATTGCTCATCACATCGCCCCCTCTTCGCTCGAGGCCGCTTCACTGCCTAGGTCGGACACATCGCCGCGCGCCTCGCCCTTCATGAGCGATTCACGGAAGTCCACCGCCTCGTCCTTAAGCTGGCGCCAGTTGATGCCGTGCTCTTCCTCGCTGATCTCGGGCAAGGCCAGACCGCGCTCGACCCGCCAGCCGAACCAGTCGCCGTCGTTGTTGCTTTCCTCGCTGGTCGTCAGGTTGTAGGTGCGGTAGAAGAAGGGCGCGGTGAACTCGGTGCCGTCCGCCCGCTTCAGCTTCTCTCCCATCGCCAGCGTGTTCCAGCGCCGCGCCTTCTTGAGCTGCGAGCTTGTCATCGGCACATAGCACATGCGCCGCCCGCTCGTCAGATTCAGGCCGAAGAACTGCGCCGTCTCGGAGATGTAGTTGCCGTTCGGCAGCACCGGCTGATTGCGGTCGTTGCGAGTGCACTTGTCCAGGATCGCCGGGTCGGAGTGGATGTTCACCAGCCCCTTGCCGGAGTCGCGCGGTGCCCACTCGAGGTAGTCCTTGCGGTAAAACACCGGCAGGAACCAAGCCCCATCAGGGTAGATTTCCTGCGTGCCGACATCGGCGATCATGCCGACCTCAGCGCCCTCGATGTATTCACCCTTGCGCTTGTTGACCTGCGGGCTCAGCGCCTGCAGCACCGCGAGCCGGGGAACCAGCAAGTCGTCGCTGGTGACGTTTTCCATGCCCGCGCCCGCGAAGGCCTCGAAGTCGTCGGTTGCTGTTTGGGGGAGTTTGGCTTGCTCAGCCTCGGTGACCTGTTTGGCCATGAGTTGTCCTTTCACTCGGTTCAAGGTTCGCCGCCGGAGTCGCGGCCCGACCTTCATCGCCTGAAATCGTGCCCGCCGAAAGGGTTTTCAGCGAACTCTTTTGAACTTTTTTCAGCTGTCGTTGATTTCATTGAATATTTTCCTCAAAAAAACCCTTTTCTTTTGCGTGCATATCAGGCATAAAGGGTCTATCGGAAGCGAGGACGCGCCGCTTGGCCCCTCCCGCGAACCCCGACCGCCGGACCGGAACCGGAAGTGAGATAAACCAAACTCCGCGCCGTAAGCTTGAAAGTGCAGAGGTCGTCCCGCAGTAACGGGTTGAGCAAGACGAAACGGCGCAGACGCGCCGTCGCCGGGGATGGGACCCCGGACCTGATGAGAACCCAAGCTTAGGAGATTGAGCCATGAAAGTCGAGTTTTACACCAACACCTACGAGCGCAGCCATGGCGTCAAGCCGAAGGGCCGTGGCGGTTGGGCGTTCATAATAATGGACGGCAATCGCGAGCACGATACGGTTTTCGTTCCGGGGAGCATGACGCTCGCCGACGCCAAGAAGTGGATGCGCGAGCACTGCAAGGGGCGCGAGGAGCTGCAGGGCCTTGCATTTGTCGAGGTCGAAGTTGCGCCCTGAAATAAGTCGAAACGGGCCACCCGGCCCGTCCGCCGGACATGCCTCCCGGCGCTGATGAGACAGGCAACCATAGGAGATTTGAGATGACTCGCAACGAAGAAGCACTGATGTCGATGGTGAGCTCGACGATCGTTGAGTTCCACAACGCGTACGCCGCACAGCCAGTCAAGAAGTTCCAGGACAAGGCGACCGCCGTACGCCGCACTGCAGCCGTGCTCGAGGAGGCCGGGATGGAGTTCGACGAGTTCTGCCAGCTGCAGCCGAAGCCAGTCGCTGAGCAGTCGATCGAGGCTCGCATGGCGGCAAACTTGGAAGGCAATCGCGCTGAGGAGCGGCTCAGCGATGACAAGATGGCGCAGATCGGCAAGGAAATCATCGAGCAGGCTGACAAGAAGGCCCAGCGCGCCTCCGCCGATCGCCAACCCACCCTCAAGGGCCAGCGGCTCGCGGTCGTCGGTGGCAAGGACGCAGCCAACCCGTTCCGCGAAGGCTCCAAGAGCCACGCAGCCTTCGCCATGGTCCAGGCCAATCCCGGCAAGACCTACGAGGAACTGCGCGACATGGGCGCGCGGATGCGTACCATCACCCACTCGACCAAGCAAGGCTGGATCCGCGCTCTCTGAGCGCGGGCCACCACCCAACCCAAACAGGAGGAAGAAAGATGAATCGATACACCGTCTTGACCGGGCGTGACGCCTGCGAGAATCTTTACTGGACCATCTACGATCGTGTGGCGAGGATCACACTCCACCACAAGCCTGCCATTAAGGCAGAAGCTTGGGAAATCGCCGACAGCCTCAATGAAGGCTGCGAGTATTGCGCCTAGAGCTGAGGAGACAGACCGATGACCATCGACTTCAAAACCCCCCGCGAGCGCGAGATATTCGAGCGCGCCGTTCTGTTCACCGCTGTGCGCGGCGTGCTCAGCGTCCGGACCCGCGAGGAGTTCCCGTCGCTCGAGGATGCCGTGGCCTACGGCGCTGAGCACGGCGACCGCCGGACCATGATCTATGCAGTGGACGACCTCGGTGCCACTGCCCACATCTGCAATGCATGAGGCGCTGTGATGAAACGACTGCTCGAGATACTCGGAGACCTGATCGGCGCGCTGTCGCTGTTCTTCCTGCTGTGGGTCGGCCTTTGGGCTGCTCACCTTTTTGGGTGATGCAAAATAATTTGCCTGATCTGTGAAAAAACCTTTTCTTTTGGGTGCAGATCAGGAATAAAGGTCTTGTCGGAAGGGTCGCCCGACATCAGCGCCGACCCGCTCTTCTCTGGAGGTTCGCCATGCGCGACTTTTCTTCTTCCACCCTCAAGCTTCTCGCCAAGCGCGGCGTCCGCGTCATCGGCTCGCAGGCAGCTCCTGCCTTTGAAGGCGACCAGGCCTTCTCGGGCAAGGCATATCGCCTTGACGACAACGGGTGCGGCAAGGTCCGCAGCCACTCTGAAGTTCTCGAGATGGCGCGCTAAGCGCCATCTTTCCTCTGGAGGTTCGCCATGATCACCGTTGACACCAACTCTCCCGCCGTTGACACAACCCGAGGCTGGTTCGCCCGTCGGAAGGGCACCAGCGCTCGCACTGGCCTCGGTGCAGCTCGCGCATTCGCCAAGGAAAAGGGCGCGGCGTTCGTGATGCTCGCCGACGACGGACTCTGCATTTTCCTGATGAACGGCGACCGCCTGACAAAGCGCGAATACAAACCCAGCGACGTTCGCTGGGTCTAAGTCGAAACCCGGCGCTGCCGGGCCCGTCGGGGATAATCGCCCGGCGCTGATGAGACAGATCACCAACCTAGGAGAATTCAAGATGGCACACGAAGTTGAAACCATGGCCTATGCAAACCAAGTCCCATGGCATGGTCTGGGTGCGAACGTCAATCCCGAGTCAAGCATCGAGGAGATGCTGGAAGCAGCTGGCCTAAACTGGCAGCTCGAGCGCAAGCCGCTGCTCGCTGACATGGGCGACGATGAGGATCCGCTCGAGATCGAAGGCAAGGCTGCATGGGTCCGCAACACCGACCGCAAGGTGATGGCAGTGGCCGGCAAGCAGTGGCGCCCGCTCCAGCCTGCCGACACCCTCGGGTTCATGCGCGACTACGTTGAGGCTGGCGCGGCGACGCTCGAGACTGCAGGCTCCCTGCGCGGAGGCAAGATCGTCTGGGGTCTTGCCCGCCTCAAGCACGACTTCGAAGTCCGCCCCGGCGACCGGGTGAATGGCTACCTGCTGATCACCTCGCCCAACGAGGTCGGCCGGGCCATCACCGTGCGCACAACGACCGTCCGCGTCGTTTGTGCCAACACCATGGCGATGGCTGAGCGCGGCGCTGCCCAGTATCGGCAGAACCACCTCACCGACTTCGATGTCGCAGCGGCCAAGGAAGCGGTCGGCCATGCCCACGAGCAACTGGCTCAGGCCGAACGCAATGCGCGCATCCTCGACCGTCTCAAGCTGTCGGCCTCTGACGCAGTGACCAAGGTGCTGGCTCCGGTGTTCTTCCCTGAGATTGCCGAGGACGACGAGCTGCTGGCAGCGATCCACCTGCCTGAGAACCAGCCCAAGAAGCTGAAGCAAATCCTCGCCTCGGTCGAAGGCGCGCCCGGCAACAAGGAGATTGCCGGCACCGGCTGGGCAATCATGAACGGGGTCACCCACTGGGCCGATCACGTCTACGGCCACAATGCTGCGACCCGGATGATGCGCTCGTGGAATGGCGACAATGCCAACCGCAAGCTCGAGGTCGAGCGCCGCCTGCTGGAGCTGGCTGCGTAAAAGTGGAACCTACACCAAGGGGCGACTGCAAGGCTGTTTCCGCCCCTTGGCTGAAACCCCATTTACCAGAAATCAATGACTTAGCAGGTTCCAAGTTCGCGATATTCTGGGTTTTGGCCTTTCAGCCGGAAAAAAGACGGGGTTCCTCTTTACCCCTGTTCCCTTCTTCCGGGAAGGTAGAGAGAGAGAAAAGAAAAGACCTATAGAGTTTCCGTTTCCGGTGAAAATTCCGAACTTGGAACCTAGGCCGAAATAAAACCTTTTCTTGGGCACCGATCCGAAAGAAGATAAAATCGCGCCTCCCAAACGGCGCTATCCTCCCTGTTGGAAACTCCCCGGCGCTTCGGCGCTGGGGCTTTTTCCAGGAGCCATGGAGCAAGAGATGAAAATAGAGATCGCAGGCGACCGCGCGACAGTCCACACCCGCCCGACTCCGAAGCTGCTGGCCGTCTTGCCTCAGCTCGAGGGCCAGCGTAAATGGCTCAAGGCTGGTGGCCTTTCGATTGCCGCCTCGGGCCACAACCTCGACGTCCTCCGGTCGATCTTCCCAGACGCGTGTGTGGAGGAGCCCAGAGATGGGGCAGGAGAGGCCATGTCGGAGTTTGATGGGGGGTTGCCCCCGTACGAGCCTAAGACACCTCCGTACCCCCACCAGAGCGCCGCTCTGGCCAAGGCCCGGACCAAGCCGACATTCGCCCTGTTCATGGAGCAGGGCACAGGCAAGACCAAGGTCGCCATCGACCGGGCTGGAGAGCTCTACTCCGAGGGCAAGATAACTGGCGTGCTGGTTGTCGCCAAGAAGGGCGTCCACCGCCAATGGATCGAGAGCCAAGTTCCAGAGCACATGGGGTGCGAATGGCAGGGCAGTTACTGGGAGACGCCGAAGATCGTGCCTGCCAGCGCCGATTCTGGCTGCGGCCTCGAGTGGTTCGCCATCAATTTTGACGGCGCCAAGACCCCAAAGGGCAAGGCTGCTTGTATGGAGTTTATTGAGAGGCACAAAGGCAAGCTGCTGATCGTGGCCGATGAGACGCAAGAGATCAAGAACGCGCGCTCGGCCCGGCACAAGGCAATGGAGGAATTGAAGCGCGCCTCTGCCTCACATTACCGGATGGCCCTGACCGGCACGCCGATCGCCAAAGACCTCACAGACGAGTGGGCCCAGCTCAAGTGGCTGAATGAGAACATCCTCGGCCAGCGCTATGTCAGCGCCTTCCGGAACGAGTATTGCCTGATGGGCGGGTTTGAGGGGCGTGTGGTCATCGGTCACAAGAACATCGAGCGGTTCCGCGAGCGCGTGGACCCATTCACCTTCCGCGCCACCAAGGATGAGCTCGGCATCTTGCCCAAGGTATACCGCAAGTGGGATTTCTCGCTGAGCAAGGCCCAGAAGTCGGCGATTGTCGAGGTAAAGCAAGACCTGCGCTACAAGCTGCAGACAGGTGAGATCAGCACAGTGGCCAATGCTGCTGTTGCCATGACAAAGGTCCAGCAGATCAGCAACGGATTCTTCGCCTGCGAGGATGGCACACCCCTTCTGCTGATGGCCCCGAAGGACAATCCCCGACTCAAGGCTCTTTTTGAGTGCCTCGACGCCTATGATGGAAAGACAATTGTCTGGGCGCGGTTCCGCGAGGACATTCGGCTGATCGCAGAGGCGCTTGAGGCTGCAGGCATCGGATGTGTCCAATACCACGGGGGAACCAGCGACAAGGATCGTGCAAAAGCAGTTGAGAGTTTCCTCGATCCAAAGGGTGCTCGTGTGTTTTTGAGCAATCCACAGGCTGGCGGCACCGGGCTGAATCTCCAAGGCGGATGCAATCACGCGATCTACTACAGCAATGGCTTCAACGCGATTGACCGCTGGCAGAGCGAGGATCGGATCCATCGCATAGGCACCAATGGCGTCGTCGCCTACACCGACCTAGCCTGCAAGGGGGCGATTGACTATCACATCCTGAGCAACTTGAAGCGCAAGAAGGGCATTAGCGACTTGGCCCTCGGCGACATCATTGCTTGGGCAGAGCAGGAGGGAGAAATTTGAAGTTCTCGAAAATGGAAGAAAAGGCACGGCAGATCGTTCTCAATGCGAGAGGAGAAATCAGCATTGATGAAATCTGGCACAGGCTAGGGAGGATGGAGTCGAATAACTGGCGTCCGAAAGCCTGCGAACTGATGCGGAGGGTTTGCCTGAAGAGTAATGTTATTCCTCCTAAGATCGAACGAAAGACGCGCTTAGGGCGCAGCATCAAAGCAGCATATGGAAGGAACACACCATGACCAACGCCGCCCTCTATATCCGCAAGCTGCGCAAACTGCCACACGCCAACCAGACAAGCTGCGGTGACATGATCGAGATAATCAACATGCTCCGCGCAGGCGACTTGACTCACGTTGACGAAGGTTCGGAGGCCGCAAGCCGCGCGGACAGAGCGGAGATCGTGGACGCGCCAGACCTGTTGGATGGCGACACTATCGTCATGCACTACACGCACGGTGCCGCCCCGGACGACTTCAGCGCGACACTATCAGCCATTCGTATCGGTGATCTGTGGCTGACACGAGACCAGGCTGTTGCCATGCTTGGCCAGGAGCACGTTGAGCGCATCGACAACATCGCAACTCGGGAGATGGAGGAGAACCAATGACCACAATCGCCGAATTGATCGCTCGTTGGAATAGCGATGAGGGCAAGCCCTACAAGGGCAGCCTGATCGACATTGACGCATACAGTGCTGATCCCGATAACATCGGCTGCATGTGCGCACAAGGCCAGGTGCTGCACCTAATCGGCGGCGGGGACGCGGAAAGATTGCACCGTGGGAAACAATCCATTGCAGACGCAGAAACCGCCAATCTGCTGAATATCAGCCGCACCCATGCCATACTACTGCGACAGGTCAACGATAGCACGGACGGAGCGCCTGCGGTTGTGATGACCGATCCCGAAAGGGTGCTCGGCGAGCAATGGAGCAATCTGCTCGATTTCTGGTCATTCCTTGATGGGATGGCAGACCAACAGTTAGCCGCCGTAGAGGACGTTACGTGGCTTACTACATGGGCGGCATCGGGAGGGTACTCTGCATGGGATGCCGCACGGAATGCTGCACAGGATGCCGTAGGGAGTGTCGCACGGGCTGTAGCCACCCGCGCGGCGGACGGCGCAGGGACCGTCGCCTCATTGGCGTCAGTTGAAATCCAAGGTGCGGACGTAATTCGACGGCGCGGCTGTCCGTTTTTCTTCCTGTCTCGGTTTGGCTTTGACGATCCGTCTCAAATCCCGCCGCGCCCCGATGATTACGGCACTCAAATGGAGCAACAGCAATGATCGACGACACCACACACGACATTAACCACCGCTATGATGCGGCATGGCCGAAAGGGAATGATATGGCACGCCCGACAGATGAAGAACTGGAAGCGATGGCGGCGGACTTAGAGGAGAATGCCATA
>LFIK01003176.1_pt1 | contig 13350 bp, 16 predicted proteins | sample 643401 | NCBI WGS metagenome assembly LFIK01 (sample SAMN03777447, study PRJNA286221) | soda lake metagenome | biome: soda lake; feature: Kulunda steppe; material: water; isolation source: sample T5-Br brine of Lake Tanatar-5 | place: Russia: Kulunda steppe | collected 2010-07 | reverse complement strand
TCTCTCTCTCTCCTTCCAATGTGCCCAGCACAGCTTCTGCTTTGGACGCGTGGTTAGGAGAGTAGAGGCAGCTGCTGCCGCTCCTCCACTGCATGAGAGGCAGTGAAAGCTCCTCTTTCGAAGGAGGGACCGTAAAGAGTGACACAAAAGGTGAGTGCTGTCCCACCTGTGGTCCCATCTTCAGCCCCTTGGCTGCAAGCTTACTGTACATGTGCAGCAAAGCATGCCAAGCACGGCAGAACGGCCCCAGTCAAAGCTCCAGCAGACCACCTCCACACACCCACCTCCTCACGAGGACGCATGCTCCTCTGCTCAGACGATCGCCACCAGATAACACACACTGAGCACCCTGATGGCACACACTGAGCACCCTGCCTCAGCCCAGGTGGTGGCTATTGTTCACTTGGCCACCACCAGCCGGCCACAAAGTGCTGGCCGCCAAGTACTGGTCACCACCTGCCAGCCACCAAGTGCTGGTCACCACCTGCCAGCCACCAAGTGCTGGCCACCACCAGCCAGCCACCAAGTGCTGGCCACCACCAGCCAGCCACCAATCGCTGGCCACCACCTGCCAGCCACCAAGTACTGGTCACCACCTGCCAGCCACCAATCGCTGGCCACCACCAGCCAGCCACCAAGTGCTGGCCACCACCAGCCAGCCACCAATCGCTGGCCACCACCAGCCAGCCACCAATCGCTGGCCACCACCAGCCAGCCACCAAGTGCTGGCCACCACCAGCCAGCCACCTAGTGCTGGCCACCACCAGCCAGCCACCAAGTGCTGGCCACCACCAGCCAGCCACCTAGTGCTGGCCACAACCAGCCGGCCACCAAGTGCTAGCCACCGCCAGCTGGCCACCTGTAACGAAACCAGGCTTTTTCTTGATCATCAGGTCACCTCCAAATACCTCACCAACCACCAGGCTCAGGCTTCGGGCTGGACTGGGGCTAGGCCAGTTCATTAACCGGGATCGTTCCCTGGCTAGCCCATAAAAGACCCTCTTTATAGCGTTCCTTACACCACCACCACCTCAATACCGTATAGCAACCATGAAAACCCGCCTTTCACCCAGACGGCCACCACTCAAGCTTTCCCAGCACTTGGCCACCCTGATCATGCGTCCTCAACCCAGAGGGCCACCCACCTCCCCGTTTGGTGAGGCGCGCTCAACCCAGATGGTTACCCACCTCCTCGTTTGGTGAGGCGCGCTCAAACTAGATGGCCACCCACCTCCTCGTTTGGTGAGGCGCGCTCAACCCAGGTGGCCACCCACCTCCCCGTTTGGTGAGGCGCGCTCCACCCAGATGGTCACCACGCAGTGGCTGCGGCTGCTAGACTCGTTCATCTGCCAGGCAGGAGACGGGGCGGTCATACTTTGGCAACAACAATTGAAGTAGAAAGGTCTGCCATGACCCATTTGCACCCAGTTGGCGGCTGATGCCTGGGCTGTGCTGCACGCTAGTCTGCTCACCACAGGCAAAAGGGCATGGGGCGCTGAGGTATGATCGACTCAGGGCAGAGGTATGATTGACACAGGGCACCAGGTTGATCAAGCTGTCAAGCTTACAGGGAAAGGGTAGAGGTGTGCTATTTCAAGCTGACAGACAAACCCGCCATGTGTGTTTTCCCAAGCTGACAGGCAAACCCGCTAGGTGTACTATCACAAGCTGACAGGCAAACCGCCAGATATGCTATCCCAAAGAAAGGGGAACTTCTTGAGTGCTACGCTCTTGTACTTGGTTGTTTGCAAGCAGGCATCTGGTGCAGGCAGGCAGGCATACGGTGCAGGCAGGCAGGGATCTGGTGTAGGCTGGTTGCAAGCGCGCATCTGCTATGGCAGGCATTTGCATGGCAGACCAAAAAGGTGTGAGCAGACCATGCGTGATACAGACCGTGCATTATACACACCATGCATGAATCATGCAGCATGATACAGACCTTGGCAGCAGGCCTGCTGCAAAGTGGAGTGCATGCAACAAGACAAGGCAGCAGGTCTGCTGCAAATTGATGTACGCAATGAAGATCTAGGCATCAGGTTTGGCGTAAGTTAGTGTACGCGATGCGCCCAAAGCACACATGTATCGGCTTCCGACAAATTGATTGACTGGTCTTCCAAGCCATGCGTGAGCGCCTGCAACCTGGCGCAGGATCACCTAGAGGCCTTCGCCCATCTCCAACCCCCTATCGCCTTTGGTCACACACGCACCTTTGGTCACACTCACGTCTATGGCCACACACACGCCTTTGGTCACACACACACCTTTGGTCACACACGCACCTGCGTAGCCCCAACTGCACGTGTCGACAGAGCCGCGCTCATGACCCGCACCAGGTCATTCTCCCCAAAAACCTCCATTTCTTCTGCCCCTGCATGTGGTGGTAGGTGGACAAGCATGCTGTCGTGACAGGTGAGTCACGCAGGTCTGGAAACACAGGAGGGTTACCACGCCCACAGTTGCCGTAGGTTTGCCTCAAGAGCTTGAAGGTGCAGCTGGATTATCGCCTGCATCAGTTTTTGACTGATGAGTTATTAGATCCCCTTCAATCGTTTGTTAACCTGCAGGCTGGGTGAAACTAACTGCTTGAACCTGCAGCTGCTGCTGTTGCTCATGCAAAGTAATACAGCAGACCAAGACGGGATTCGGCCTTTCTTGTTGTAAGGCACACACAGATCGCGTGATTCAAGTGCACAAAGTGAGGTCTCCTCTAAAATTCAGAGTCTGCTGCAAGACTCAGCAGCCACAAGCATGTGCCCCTCATCCCCCCCTTCCCCTCTCCCTGCTACTTACCAATATAGTCAGAACATCTTACCACTGTCAAGTGATCAGACAACACAAAACACTCTTCTGGGAGTAACCCTTGGCATACCCACCTTCCAGGTACATGCCCCGGACCTTGTCTGTCTTAACCTGCACTCCCATACAGGCCAAAGCGCAAAGCGGTGATTGTGTATCTGTGTGTACTGGCATCGCCGCGCTATGTGTGAATCAGGCTGACCAAGAAGAGTTGCGAATGGGGAGTCAGCTTAATACTGCCAGAGAGCCTTTGCGTGTTTGCAGGCTTGTATATGGGCACAGGCACAGCTGGGACAGTTTGTCACAGCAGCATTGCACAATTTGACACAAAAAGTGAAAACGTTGACGCAACAGCCAAAAGCAGGAGGCGCAGTCCAGCAGCAGGTGTAAGGGCAATCTGGTAGTGAGCTTCAAGGCTGCATCACTAACACGCTATCAGTGGTCCAGGTACTTCAATTTGATAAGAGTCTCAGTTCTTCAGCTGGGCAGGTGGGGCACATTTGCCCACCTACCTGCAGATTGTCCTTGCCTGGTGCGCCACCGCTGAGCAGGCAGCGTATGCGTTCGCAGTAGATTTCCACCACGTTTAAGGTAACCTGGATGTGAGTTTGACTGCTGTAGAGCTTAAGAAGGTGCAGCAACCGCGATGCAGCAATCACCAAAATTGCTCCCCTTGCACCAACAATTTTGGGACATTGTCAAAAGACGCATTCAGATCAAAAGACGCACCAGCCAGGGCAGGCAGAGTCCTGCTCTGGCCACGGCAAGCATGCATGAGTTTCAAAGGTGAGATCCAAAGGTGATACAATAACGAAATATCTTTGGCATCTGCAACACAGTCAATACTGCTGTCAATCCATGACGATGCTCCCCTGCGCCCATTATCCCTCTGGTTCTCTCTAACTTGCAGGCGACTGGTGTGAATCAAAGGAAGAGTACGAGTAGGCATGGCGGCAACTAGCAGCGGAGCCCTCTTGAGATCAATGCCCTTATGAGGTCAAGATTTTGTACTAATGCCTCCCCGGAAGGTGCAGGGGCTGTGGTCGCTGGCAGGCGGTCAATTGGTTGTTTCTTCTTCCAGGCAATTCTTGAGATTGGCAGGCCTTAAAGACTAAGCTTGGCGTTTGCCTAAGCAGTGGCTTTCACCACTCTCAGGGGTAATTCATCACCTTGAAGCTCGCACCCTGCGCGGCGGTGGCGCTGGCGATGCCTCGCCCAAGGTGCTCCACTGCACGGGGCACAATGCCGGCGTGCTTCGCATCTTCCAGAGAGCCCTGAAATGTTCATTTCCAAAGGCGATCACAGGTTTCATGCAGTGGCCCTGGCCTGAGTCAACCACAAAGTTTGGATCAACAAAAGCCTTGTGTTTGGCCACCAATCCAGACAGATGCCACTGATCCAGCATTCAGCCTTGAGCCGCGTGGGCAACTGAATACAATGGATGAGAATCAATTCCTTCAGAGCCTGGCCCATAAAGCTGTGCTGCAAGTGTGGTTGGATGAATCAAACACTAAGCAGACCTTGGAACGGGTCAGCCAGACTCCAAGAACACTTCTTGTACCAGACCTTGTGTACCAGGCCATCAGATGAAGATCTAGCTGGCTCTAGAGGCCCATCAGGCAGCACACTCTCAACAGGGGCCCCAACCTGGATCAAGGCTCATGTCTGCCAAAAATCTGGGCATATTGAAGGCATATAGAAACGAAGGATGGTCCTTGAAGGGGGAAAGAGAAGGTTTATACAACCCAGAGCCGAGAAGAGATCTGCCTCATTGTTGCCTGTGCACCATCGTCAGACCCTGTGAGATTTGTGCGCAGCTGCACTCACAAAAAGTGTGTGTGTCTTGCCCGAGCCTGTCTGTCCGTACGCCAGCACCGTCCCGTTGTACCCAGAGAGCGCAGCGTCCACAACAAACGCAAGGTCTTGGAATAACTCGCTTTGGCTACACTTCTCACCTACAGTACAAAACACGTTTAATCAAGCAAAATGATTCTTGGCCTGTGCATGGCTGGCCAGCACCTAGTGAAATAAAGAGTGCATGCAGGCAATTAATGCCAGCCGCATGCGGCACCCGACAGAAAAGGGCGAAAAAGAAAATCATCCATATGCCAATAATATCAAGCACATCTCACCATAGACCTTGTCAAACTCATAATTAATCATTGAGCCATCATGGCTCGAAAATGTGACTGCACTGCTGTTGCCTCCGCTCTCCTTCTGCCGCAAGCTCAGCTGCAAGCAGCTCCTGTTCTTATCCTCTCGCTGGTTTGCCGGTCTGATGCGCACTCGTACCAGTGTGTTCACTGTATTTGTGACTTGATCGTCTACTGTTCCACCAGAGGCCTTGTTGTCAGGGCCAAAAGAGCCAGCTGGACTGGAGGGGCCCGGCGCCATGCTCCAGCTGGTACTAGCTGGTAATAAACCCACTGATTTTGGAATATTATTCTATCGATAATGCACAAAATTGTCCTGGGCGCTGTGGTGACTAGGTCTTTGTTCAAATTTGAATCACCAACTTGGACGACACATGAGTCAATACGCTCAAATATTTATCCAAGTAAAATAGATTTCAGCTTCAAATTTCTGGTGAGTAGAAGTCATTCGTACAAGGAGGATGGAAGACATCACACGTGAGACAACCAATTCAGGGATACACCGTAGCACCAGATGCTACGATCACCATTTTGTAGCGTAGCTGTATCCGTAGCCTAGCGTAGCCGTAAAAGTGGCTTCGAAACAGTGATTGCAATTGGTCCGACTGCGCGATCCCGCTGCCCACCAGGGCTCATGGTTGAAACTGGCCTTCATCATAATGTAGAAAAAATAAATTATCATTCACTTATTGGAGCAGGGTCAGGCCCATGGGCTTTGAAGTGCGTATACATACTTCAACAAGTTCGAGAGCACAGCCTTCAATCCAGGAGCAGGCAAATCAAGCCAAGGGTCTATCTCAGTGGAGGAAAACGAAGACAGCAAGCTGCATGCGCAACGTATAAGTTCATGCAGTTGGCGAAAGGTGGCGGTTTCCATGGCCAAAACAGCTGCTTGAGTGTCGACCAACACTGCAACTGTCCTGAGTCCACAGCTGAAAGGCATCATTCAGCAGAGGGCAGCATGCATGATTCTGTTTGCATACAGAGTACATATGCATACGCCACGCATACAGCAGAGGGCAACATGCTGAAAGGCATCATGCAGCAAGAGGGCAACGTCATGTCGTAATGCATGATGCATGGCGCAAGCGCAGCAGAGGGGCATCAGCCATGTCTCATGAAAATGCTGCGCAGCATGAATACAGCTGCAGCTGTCTGAAAGGCAGGAATGTGCAATCCTGCATGCTGGCCCAGAATTACAACTCAAGTCTCCACATTCTCAAGGCTGTTGATATCCTCTTATATCTATGAATTTTAACTTCTTCTGACACATGAATTTGATTTGAGCAATGATGTACATCATGTGCATGATGATTTAAGAACAGACGAGGCTGTCATGCCAGATCACTGTATCAGTATTGACTGATCAATTAATTGATATACACAGATTTGTCTTCAAAATCTCACCCTTTGGATCCCCATCACATACACGCACTGTTCGGCTGCCACGCCATTTCCCCCCCAGAGCCTTGGAACTTACGCTGCCATCTTGCAGCAGTTACCTTGGTTCTTTGTTTAGGTTGTTGAGTGTTCCACAATCAAAGCCAGAAAATAGGAATTCTTAAGAACTGGCCTTCCAATACTCCGGGCTCAGTAGAATATTTCCAACAAACAACTGTCTGATCAAACACAGTCTCAGACACCAATTCCGCAAAGACACAATACGGCGTGACAAGCTTTCGTTGGAGAAGTGTGCAAAACGTGTCAGGAGCAAGGCACATCATGTGATTTTATGCTTGCAAATGTATGCTCTTCCATGCAAAGTAATGAGCTTGTGCTTTAAAAGAGATTGAAAATAAAACAGAAAGAAAAAACTACGTAGGCAGTGAAACCACTCCCTACATCAAAACAGACGCATTGGCCCGAAGAGCCGTGATTCTCCTCCACCAGGGAGCTAGTGAGGATCTGGCGGGAGACAAGCCGCTCCCTGCTCCAGACCAAGAGCTCGACAAGCTCAGGTGCCCACTTTTATGTTAGCTGGCGCTGCTTTGAAGTGCTCTGACTCGTTTAAGTACCTTGGCATGACTTATCACCGAATACTGAACATGATAGCCTCGTCTGGGCATGCGGCCATACCTATGCTTGCTGCAGCTCATCAAATACGTGGATTTGTACGGGACACTGCCCTATGTGACAAACCTCTTGCTTCCCTTTGGCTTGCTAAGGCTTATGATGTGCCTGCTGTTATGTATGGCTGTCAGGTTTGGAGCTCAGGGTTTTTGCGCGAAGGTGATGTGTTTAGACCTTCCCTCCAGACATTGCATTTGAATTTTTTAAAGGGCACCCTAGGTGTGAAGCGGTCTGCGCCTAACTGGGCTATTTTATGTGAATGTGCACATGAACCCCTGCAATTCTATTGGTTTAGAGCTGCCATTCGGTTTTGCAACGGGATGTTGTCCTCCAGTAGTCACAGTGCCACTCTTAAGCAGACCCTTCATGCAGACCTGAAGCTGGTGCCTCGGGCTAAAACATCTGGGCCTCGGATATTTTACGCGCCTTTGAGGGATTGCGAGGCTGTAACACTTACACGAGCTTTCTTGCAGGGGCTCCCTATTTGTTACTCGGATTTCACTGCTGACCTGAGGTTTAGGATGAGGAAAGTTTGGAGGGACATTGCTGACATGAACCCTCTGGAAAGCAACAACAAACTGGTGACTTATCATTCTTGGTTTGCCTGCCCCCTCTTAGATCCTCAAGCTGATTCACGCGCACGAGTGGGGAATGGGGGTGCCCCCCTGATACCTCCTCGCTATCTGCACCTTGATTTCCCTAAGCATGTTATGAGGAATGTGAGCAGGTTTCGCTTGCGAGCTCATACTCTCGCAGTGGAATCCTCCATCTGGCGCAGTGGAAATGGCCACTGTTCCAACTTGAAGTGTTCCTGTGCTGCTGTTCAAAATGAGGTGCATCTTCTTTTTCACTGTCAAGACTTGTTTGTGTGCTCCTTCAGAAGAAAGCACTCTTTCCTTTTCTTCCCTTTCTGCCAATCCTCTTCTATGGAGGCCCCTTATATTCCACATGCCTTGCCTACTAGTAGTCAGACTGTCTTTGATTTTTTTTCTCAACGGCACAATAGACTCTGCCATTTCATTTCGGACATTATGGACTATTTTTTGGCTGGCAAAGACCAGCAACATACCAATCAGCCTAACGGCCTGGCTGGCGGTGTATCCCTTAACTTACCTTATTTCTCCCAAGCTTGTTCTGAAGATGTCTTCAATTTTTTCCAGAAACAAATTAATGATTCCTATCGTTTTATTTCAGAGCTCATGGATAATTCTTTATGGCTGGTGTTCTCCAGCAACCTGAACAGTCAAACTACCTGGCTGAAGGTCAAACTTAAACTTGTAAACTTGTTCTGACGTGAAAAGGCGGTCCATTCTGCATGGTATAATCGTAGCACAAAACTGTAGGCTGCAAATTGCCTTTGACCATCGCCCTCATGCTCGAAGGCCTGTAGCAATGCTCACAAAGAAGCATCCAGATGTAAAGACCAGCTCATGCACTGCGCAATCGGCAATCATTGTCTGCAAAGCCTGAGGCCAGGACAACTACCTCAAACTACTCTTCGATCTGCTCCAAGTTATAACAGATGAAAAAGCCTGAGGATGGAAGGGAGAACGTACAGTGCAATGTACTAGAGAACGAATCACAGTTTAAGGAAGCAACCCATTACGGAGTGCCAGAGTGAAATGGTGCAAGTGGTTCATGTCTGTTCTTGGTCAGAGTTGTACCTATGGTGAAATTATACAGCCCACATCTTGGTGAATAAGACACGTATAGGTGGACCTACTAGGCCTTCCCAGGGAACCGTATAAGCATAAAATTGGCTCGTGGTCCCATCCTTCCCACGAACACGCAGGCCAAACTATCCACCTGTCCTAATATCAAACTTGAGGTGCGGCTAAAACATTTCTGTGGTGTCCACCTCACCACATGTGCCTAATGTGCAGTCTTGAAGGGGTGATGCAGAAGTGGGTAGCGAGCAAGCGCGCACGCAAGGTGGTAAGGCTGGAGGATCGTGAGAGCAGGATGGTGGAGGGGCAGGCTTGCGCATTCAAGGAGCCAGGGTGATGGTGGGAGGGCTCCAGGGAATGGTTGTGCATGTTTGGGGAGCAAGGGAGAGGGCATGCTAGGGGCGGGCTCTACAAAAAAAGGTAGGCTGCCACGTCGCTTAGCGAGATCACGCCGTCCACCCGCCGGGTCTCTGGCTGCACCACCACCACGCGCCTGATGCCAGGCACTGACAGCCGCTCAACAACCTGCGGAGGGGATGGACGCAGGAGCGTGCAGCCACGTCTGAGCATGCCGGCTGGCACGTGCAGGCACAGGGCGCACACTCTGCTAGCTATTTAGTGCCTGGGGGGCAAAGTATGATAGCGTCATTTGCATTGCTAGTGGCAATGAGCAAAGTCCATTTGTGCACATAGCACCAAGGCATTCTCCAAGGCAAAACTTTGTTTGTGTAGCATGGGAGTGGCTGCGCGCTTCCCTGGATGTGGGTTTACAGGTGGAAGGTCACAGATAGATTCGTACGAACATCAGATAGATAACATGAGGTAGCAGCATACCAGAGTCCTGTAAAAATCCCGTGCCCCCCTTTTGTAAATGTAGTCTACTACGCCCATTCGCACAAGTTCGCCTACCCCTCTAGATTTCACTTCAACACGATAGCGCGCACTTGCTCAAGGCACCTCTGGCCCCAACATCACTGCAGCAAGCACAGCACATGGCCCTGATGCCCCCTTTAATGCCTGGATCAGGGCTACAATTAATTCATTTTGGAGGCTCCTTGGTCCATCATCATGTCATCAGCTGCTTGTGAGTCCCATGTTTTGGAGTGCCCCCTCTTTTTCATACACAGGCAGGCCTTGCTCCCTGAGCTGTTTGGCCCCACTAGGGGCACCATAGACGTGTATGAAGGGTCGCTGAAAGCTGTATGTATACCCTATTTCTTTTAGCAAATTAGCAAAGTGGTAAATTAGCACAAGAATTGGCAATAGAATGCGCACGTGTACTGTTTGTTACATTCTTCGATGCGCCTTCCCTACAATGGGCAAGTTGCTGGGGCTCCGTTCTCGTGGGGCGCTCCTTCATTGCTGCCACCCTGCCCCCCATTAGCCGTTGCTTGGCATCCATTGTAAGTCTTCTTCACAACAAGAAGATTGTAAACGGACCCCCCCCATGGGGCGTTCCATCATTGCTGCCTCTGCTAATCACCTGCTGCGTGCTGCTGCCTCAATGCTGCTGGCTGTTTGTTGCGTCCCTCCGCGACCTTTGCTGGATAACCATGCTCAAAGGCAAGCGCCCAGCTATCTGAAATGAAGAGCTGGGGCATGTCTATCGCTGCTGCCCTCAGGTCCTCCACCCCTTGCCCCCTTACTCTTTGATTCCGCTCACTTGCGCACATCTGCATGTGCCTCAAGACAATTTCAAAGCAGAGGCACGGGCTCTGCACACCCCTCACCACTTCCGGTGTCTGTGGAGTGATCCATTTTATACATGGCGTTTGTGCCCACACACAGCAGTGAATGGCAGCAGGCAGGGGCTTGTCTCTTCTGAACTGAGCCCCTCATCCCTTCACCCTACAGGCCCAGCCCCACCGAAGCCCATTCAGGCGTTTTGCAAGAAGCACAGCCCTGCAGAACAACAGCACATCCCTTTCAACATGCCCTTGGCACACTGTCTATTCAACATGCCCTTGAAGAATTCAAGTCTATTCAACATGCCCTTGGCACACTGTCTATTCAACTCGAACCCAGCCCACAAGTGCCACTTGTCACCCATGCTTGCCGAGCTGAGCAGGCACGCAGCAGCAGCCTGCACCATGCCCTCATATGCGCTGCACACACACACACACGCTCACACTGCAACTGCTGCACACGTGCACACGCACCGTCCGCAGGGGGTCGTCTTTACTGCAGACGCAAAGCCTGTTCTTTTTGCTGGCCGCACTGGACGTTGCCCGCTCTGACCTGGGGGTGCTGGGCGACATTTGCTGCAGGGCGCCATGGTGTGTGTGTGCGTGTGAGTTTGTGTGTGTGTGTGTTAGTGTGTGCACGCGCGCGCATGAGTGTATGCTCGAGTGCGCATGTGAGTGTGTGCAATGTGAAAACAAAAAAAGAGTGGGGAGGGGGGGGGCCAGTGGGAGGAGGGAAGATTTCATCAAAAGCATGCATTTGAGAGTGTGTGGGGGGGAACAGCGGAGGGTAGAGGGGGCGTCCAGTCAGGCCACTGGCCACGCCTGCAACAGGAGGATACAAAAGCCTGGGACCAAGCCCTGTGCGCACGGCATGCGCTGGCAGCCAACAGGTGACCCATATGCTTTGTGCACACCGCTTGGCACGCGCTCGTGCCCACAGCGGCGCATGCGCACACGCATACACACACAAGGATGTGCGCCCACGCAGGATGCCCTTGCACGCACATGATGCATCATGGCAGCGTGCTGGTGCGCCTGCAGCTCCGCAGTCAGGCCTCCCATGACTGGGTGGGTGGAGGGGGAGGAGGGGGAGGGGATCTGGAGGGAGGAGGAGGAGGTCTTGGAGGCTTGCACATCAGGGGAGGCCAATGCCAGTGCCTGCCCCACCTGCGAGCAAAGCACGCAAGCCCAAGCGTCAGGTGCGTGCTAAGTGCGTGGCTGCAGGTGCGTGCATGCAATTAGGCATCTGCAGCACAGCGCCTGCTTGCCTGCGAGCATGCAGGTGCTCTGATGTCGGGCGCGGTTGCGTGCGTGCGGATGTGCGCGCATGTCGCGCAGTGCCTGCCCGCCTGCATGCAGGGGTGTGGCAGAGTGTAGGAAAGTGCGGATACAGGTGCGTGTGTGCGTGTGTGTTAGCGTGCGCACGCATGCGCGTGTACCTCTCAACGCCTGCACCACCTGCAAGCAAGCGTGCAGCCTGTGTGTGCATGTGTGCCTGCATGCACGCGGTGATCGTGTGGTTGCGCAGCTCTGGCGAGTCCAAGGCACCAGTGGGGACCGCAGCGTGGCTCATGGGCATCGGCGCGTACGCGCAAGGTTTGGACATGGACAGGCAAACAGGCATCCCATCCGTCCCCACGCACATCCAAATGCATGTGCCGGAAGAAGCGCCGGCCACAGGCATGCCCGCACGTCCACACCCCGCGCCCGCGCGCCCGCGCACCGTGACATCCTCCCACTGCAGCTGGCTGTAGGCGTTGGCCTTGGCCAGGTTTGTGATGTCGCTGCGCGCGTAGATGTCCAGCAGGCAGCGCTTCTCGTCCACCACGGGCAGCGCGCTCACGCCTGCTTCCAACAGCAGCCCCAGCGCCTGCAGCGCGCATGGTGTGCAGCAGAGAGGCGCATCACGCAACCCCATATGGACACCCCAGAGCCTGCGGCGTGCACATGAAACACTGCACGCAAGCATGGGCACCCACAGCATACATGGCGGGCGGCTGAGGGGTGGGGGTGTGGGCCATGATGCCTTAAATAACCGCAGAGCGCCTACAGCGCGCATGGTGGGCGATTGAGCAGTGACCAGGGCCATGCGCGGCCTTGCTCAGGAAGCAGTGCCATGGGCAAGAGCACGTCCTCTGTGGTTGCGAGATAGCACAGGCAGAGAGCGACAGCATTAAGGGTTCGCCTGTGGGAAAACCCCCTGTGCCACGCCTGCAGAGGTTCTGCAAAAGTGCTCAGGCGCTCATGCGGCAGTGGCGCACACAGTGCACGCTTGACCACCAGGCCCTGTGGGAACCACCACTGCAAACGGTGCGTGCACGCCTGAACACCACAGTGCACGCTTGACCACCAGGCCCTGTGGGAACCATGCGTGCCCATTTGTGTGGCCCTGTCATGCACACGCAGTGGTTGTATGGAGGCCAAGGTGCGGACACTTCGAGCTGGAAGGCGTGTGTGTGTGTGTGTGCGTGCGCGTGTCGGTTAGAGGGGCAGCTGCCGCCGCCATCAGCGCACCTGGGTCAATGGTGTTGTGGGGGTCACGGTGTGCAGCGGTTGCAGCTTGCGCCACTGCCGCCGGTCTTTGCTGTCAGGCAGCACGTCTGCATGCGCCACACCTGCAAGTGTGTGTGTGTGTGTGTGCGTGTGTGCATGCACGCCTGCGCCTGTGCACGCACTGGATTCAGGCAGATCGTGTCTGCATGGGCCAAGCCTGCATGTGGGAGGGCTTGTGTGTGCGCAGCATGTCTGTGTGTGTACATGCCTGTGCCTGCGCGCGCACTGGGGTCAGGCAGATCATGTGTGCACGTGCCACGCCCTTACGCGCCGTGGGCGTGCTAGTTGGGGGGGCATGAGGGGGGACTGGCATGTGACTTGGGTGGTGGGGGCGAGGGGGAAAGGAGCGAAAGGGAGCAAGGGGAGGGGGCTTGCGACATGATGTGTAAGGATGGGCACCCAACTCGCCGAGGCTCGCCGAGGGCG
>LFIK01003175.1_pt1 | contig 13350 bp, 29 predicted proteins | sample 643401 | NCBI WGS metagenome assembly LFIK01 (sample SAMN03777447, study PRJNA286221) | soda lake metagenome | biome: soda lake; feature: Kulunda steppe; material: water; isolation source: sample T5-Br brine of Lake Tanatar-5 | place: Russia: Kulunda steppe | collected 2010-07 | reverse complement strand
AGTATCTCACTACAATTATTCATGACTGAAATAGAATACGATGTCGAAATTGATTCAATTTAATATAAATGCTTTTAATATTCCAAGTACATTTCCAGTTTTATTTAATAAAGAAACAGACTGGCTTCCTGTAGCATATTTGTTTAAAGATTCTTTGCCTAAATCTGATAATACAGCCAGGCAAAAATTATCTAATTTGGATCGTTTTATTAATGTAGAAAATCAAAATTCTTATATAAAGAAATCAGGAAGAACCCAAATAGATTTAGTTATCTATTCTTATATGTGGGCAGAGTTAATTAAAGGACAAAATGTTAAAATTTTATGGAGTTTAATGATCCATAAAAACTATATAGATTACCAAAAAGGATCATTACTTACAACTGGAAAATTAATACCTGAATACACTCAACTCCATGTGAGAGAAGAGTTTGCACGTTCTTCTTATATTTCCCCAACTACAAGAAGGTGTTTTATTAAAAAAGTAAAACCTCTTGCAGAGGAAGATGGGATTAAAATATATGAAAGAGAAGACTTTAGTGATGTATTCGAAAGATTCTCAACTAAAGTTGATTCATTAACTGAATTAAAACAATTAAAACAATATATATTAAATGGATTACAAGAAATTGAGTGAAGAGATTCATCAAAATGCTGTTGATAAAGGCTTTTGGAAATCAGACAGTAATCAAAGTGAAAAATTTATGCTCATTCTTACTGAATTAGGTGAGGCTGTAGAGTCTCACCGAAAAGGTAGAAGAGCTAAAGTAGAGGAATTTAACAATGCTATAGAATCAATGGGAGAAGATAGTTTCCCACAGCTTTTTTATACAGATATCAAAGACTCTGTTGAAGATGAACTAGCTGATGTAGTAATCAGGTGTTTAGATTATTTACAAAGATATAGAAAAGGTCATTTTGAAATTAATACTGTAGGATTCCAATGGTCAGAGAATTTTGCAGAAAATATTTTGAAAATTGTCAGAGATAACATAGATTATGAGCCAGATTACATCATCAGTTACGTAGAATGGTTAGCTAATTCAATGGATATTGATCTTGAATGGCACATAAAACAAAAAATGAAATATAACTCAACCAGGGAAAAGCTACATGGAAAATCCTATTGAAGTATTCAGGATAGAAAATCCTGATACAATGCACGGAATGTGGTATGAGAAAGATGGTACATTCAATCCTTTTATAAACAAATTAACAGAAGGTATATCTAAAGACCTTCCAATGGATTTTGATCCAGCTCATAAGAAAGGTGGTTTAGATTGGTATAGTGCAGGTAAATCTGTTGAAAATATGAATCAGTGGTTTAGTCCACTTGATGCATTAGAGCTTCATCAAAATAATTATAAGCTTTTCAAATTTGAAGTTAAACAATACCAGATGAGAGAAATGGAGTGTTTATTCACTCGTGAAGGAATAATTAAACAAGAACAAATTCCATTAGATGTAATATGGGATATAAATTTAAATAAAATATGAATAACCCAGAAATGACAGAAGCAGATTTTGACTATGTTCTTGATAAAAGGTTAAAACAAATAGAAGAAGTATTAGCAGTAAAAGCTAAAGAATATGTACGAAATGAAGACAGACTTCATAACTTTAACAAAGGAGCAGAGAAGACAGGGATGTCCAGAGAAAGAGTTCTTTGGGAAGGTTTTGCTTTAAAACATCTTATTAGTATAGATGATATGCTAGATGATTTAGATGATGGTAAAGTACCTTCAGAAGAATTAGTTGAAGAAAAGATAGGAGATATAATTAATTATGCTGTTCTTCTTGAAGCCTGTTTTAAAGATAGGATTTGGAAAAGAGATAAGATCGAAGAAACTAGAAATATTCAATTAAAAAGGTGAATATGGATAGATGGGATTATAAATTTATGAATCTTGTTGAACATATCTCTAGTTGGTCTAAAGATCAATCAACTAAAGTAGGAACTATTGTAGTCAATGATAGAAATAAAGTCCTATCTATGGGTTACAATGGGATACCTATTGGTGTGGATGATAGGATATTAAGTAGACAAGAAAGACCTGAAAAATATTTGTGGTATGAACACGCAGAACGTAATGCAATTTATTCAGCAGCAGAAGAAGGTATATCTTTGAAAGGATCTAAGCTGTATTGTAATTATCTTCCTTGTCCAGATTGTTCTAGAGCTATTATTCAATCAGGAATAAATGAAGTTATTTATCAACATGAAGATCCTAATTCAGGTAAAACTTCTGATAGATGGCAACATGCTAAACAAGTAAGTAAAAAAATGTTAACTGAAGCTAGAGTGAGGATAAGAAAATATGAAGTGGATTAGAAGATACATTGATAGAACAATCAAAGAACAAACACAACGAACTGTTCATGATATTAAAAGTGGAATTGAATCAGAAATAAGAACACAGCTACATAAACTTGTTGGTGATATTTATAATTCTGATAAAAGTTCTTATGAAGAACATAAAATTTATCAGTTTAGAAGAACTTTAGATAAGATTATTAGAGAAGAGTTAAGATCTGCATTAAAAGCTTATAGTGGAAGAATGAGTGATGCACAAAGTGTGAAAAAAAGTGCTTTAGATATAGTTGAAAGACAAACTAAAAAAGAAATAAATTCTGAAGAGTTTATTGATGAAATAGTTGAACGTATTAAAAGGAAACAATTATACAAATAGATAAACCAATACACAAGTTCAATAAAAGATTTATATTGCAATGACTGTAAAAGAAAAACTAATCACGCTAATAGGAAATAATTGGAAATGGTTTAGATTAAAATATTACAGGTGGTCAGGTGGTTTTACCTTGTGGGGATTATATCAATATTTAGAGGATACAAAAGAAAAATATAGTGATGAAGATTTAACGGCTGATTCATTGAGAAAAATAGTAAAGGATATATTTGATGTCTAGATCATATAAAGATACTCCTATAGTAAAATGGGGAAGAGCTATGAAAGAATCTTATTGGAAAAGGGTTCGTAGTAGATGGAAAACAGAAATGAATAGTGGAGTACATCCACAAGATGTAAGTGATCCTAAAACAATTGTCAATGATTATGAACATTGTGATGGATCTACTTACTGTGGAGATAATTGTAGGTGTGAACAAGAATATGGATTTAAAAAATGTATGAATAAATGATTGAAATTGAAATAAGACGAATAGGTGAATTTTTAGATGTTAAAATAATTTCTGATTTTCAAAAAAAAGAATTGGAACAAGGAGCTTTATTAGATATAGAAGAAGCTATAGTTATTAAAGAAGCATTTGAAGAGGTAATTGAAGAATTAAATAAATTCATAGAACAATGAAATTTGATAATAAAGATATAAACTATTGGTTTACTGGAGATAGTCATTATTGGCATAAAAATATAGTTAAAGGAGAATCTTCCTGGAGTGATAAAAGTGGTTGTAGAAACTTTTCTGATAGAAGAGAAATGTCTACTCATATAGTAGATCAAACAAATAAAATAGTAATGCCTAATGATGTATTATTTCATGTAGGAGATTGGTCTTTCGGTGGTATTCAAAATATTTGGAACTTTCGTAACCGTATTAATTGTAAAAACATTTACCTGTGTTTAGGAAATCACGATCATCATATTAAACAGAATAAGGAGTTACCTAACTGTCACGGTAAATCAAATGACGGTGTAACTTGGAACATTTTTGATGGTCCTCCTAGTTATAAAAATTACGATATTGATATAAAAGCCAAAAATTTATTTGAAGGCGTTCAACCAATGTATGAAATTCAAATACATGGACAGAGAATAACTCTTTGTCATTATTCAATGAGAACATGGTTTTTTCACAACAAAGGTTCTTGGATGTTATTTGGACATTCACATGGTTCACTTCAACCAGAAGGTAAAACTATGGACGTAGGAATAGATAACATTCATGATAATGTATTTGGTAAATATAGACCAATTAAGTTTCAAGAAATACAAAAGATAATGAGTAAAAAAGAAGTAAGTAAACCAGATCATCATAATGAAAAAACAAACGCTTAAAGCAGAACAAATAACAGGAGGTTATTGTACAGGCTGTTTAAAACCTTTAGATAAATGTCAATGTTTAGAAGAAGAATTAGCTGATAAATTGGAACAAGCATTAAGTAAAGTTAAAATTTTAAATCCAAAGAAAAATGAGTAAAAAATACAAACTTAAAAAATGGTATCCTTCTTTACCTATGAACTTTAAAGTAGGTACTGAAATGATAAAAGATCCTTCAAACAACGACTATGTAAGTTGTGATGAGTACAATCCTTTATGTCTAAGCTATAAAGAAGTAGAAAACAATCCTGAGTTTTGGGAACTTGTTGTAGAAAAAGATTATAAGATATTGTCTTTTAGATATAACAAAACAAACAAGGTATCAGAAGCTTTTGGTTTTGATCCTAGTTATGAGGGATGTGAACACTGGTCAATCCATTCAGTCAAAAGACTCTCCGATGGAGAAGTATTCACGGTTGGGGATAAAGTCATAGGAACTGTAAGTGGGATATACCATTACATAAAATCTTTAGAAATAAAAAATAACAAGATTCAGGTTTACTACGATGGTTGGGACTATTTAGAAAATATCGAACACATCAAGAAACCTCTCTTTACAACTGAAGATGGTATAGATATATATGAAGGTGATACTTGTTGGTCTATTTATAATTGGTGTGCTTATTTTCATACATTTGATAAATACTCTCATTCTTCAATGATTTCTGCCAATAAAAAGAAATATTTCTCAACCAAAGAAAAAGCTAAAGAATGGATAGATAATAATAAACCACAGTATAGTAAAAAAGACTTAGCTGATTTTATAAAGAAATATAATGATAAAATTAAATTAGAAAAGTTTTTTGAATATATAAATGAAGAATGGGAAAAAGAATGGCAATAGATAACTTTGAGTTAATTAAACCATTACTAGAGTTTCGATCTGATGATGATTTTTTCTTTCTGCAGATTATCCAGAGGAAGAAGGATCATCCAGGTGGAAAAGTTAATGGTACAAACAATAATAACAGATCAATTAAGCCATACTTTGTTCGATCATTAGAGTATCTGGACTTTATAGAACCAGAGATTAAGGAAATAGCAGAAATATTTGGAGCAAGAGTAGGTATAGATCTCAATCGAAGGTCTTACAAGTCTCTTGGTATAAAAACTGCAAAGAAAATCCTTTCTCAAATAGAAAATGGTGAACATAATAAGATATATAAAGCATACACCACAGTCTGTGGTAAATATGTAAATGAAACAGAAAAGAAATGGATTCTAGATATAGATGAAAAACCATTTAATAGTATGGGTCAACTATTAGGTATGTTACGTAAGATACAACCTGCTGGAGATAAAATTATAGCTGAAATACCTTCAATGAATGGAGTACATATTATTACTTCTCCATTTAATACAAAAGAATTTGATGAATGGATGAAGTTTACTTCTCTTCCACATATAGGTATACACAAGAAAAATCCAACAAATCTTTACATACCTAATTCATTAACTAATAAACAACAAACTAATTTTTCATTATGAGAACAATAAAGTTTAGAGGTAAACAAGTAGATAACGGTAAATGGGTTTATGGATCTTTAGTAATCCAGCCTGATGGGGAGGCATATATCATTCAGTACGATGAACAGGAATTTAATGATATTTATGGAATGGATGGTGAAGAACATTATATAGTTGACCCCGAAACCGTAGGTCAATACACAGGATTAGAAGACAAGAACGGTAAAAAGATTTATGAGGGGGATGTCATATCTATAATATGGGATTCTCCGTTAGAAAAATCAGAAGCAGAAATAATATATTCTGAAGATGAATTTGGGTGGAACTATATTAGTAGTGGCTGTAAACACCCCAGAAACCCTTTATTAGAGATTAAAGAAGAAGATTGGGAAATTGAAGTAATCGGAAACATACATGAGTAATAAATCTTAATGAAAGTATCATTTGATTTTGATAGTACTCTTGATACAGAAGAGGTACAGACTGCAGCTAAAGCTCTTATTAAGAGGGGATTTGAAATACACATAGTTACTTCTAGATATTCTGATGAAGCTAATCCAGGAAAAAATTGGAATAAAGATCTTTGGTTAGTTGTAAATTATCTCGGAATAGATGAACAAAATGTACATTTTATGGGCTTTGTTCCTAAGTATGTATTCTTTAAATCTAATCCAGATTTTGCTTTTCATATAGACGATGATTATGAAGAAATAGTTGATATAGATCGAAATACTGAAGTTATAGGAATACATTATCCAATAGCAAATGGTTGGAGAAAGATGATTAACAATGCAATAGAAATTGAAACTTAATTAAAATACTATGAAAGCATTATATAATATGCTTATTCCAAAAGAATCTAATTATAGAGATTATCTTAAAACAAGAAAAAAGGAGAAAATGTTTGTACGACATCTTGTAAGATATGTGTATTATCAAAATGGAATGACTCTTAAAGAAGTAGCAAAAGAAGAATCAAAATTATCAGGTAGAGTACCTGATCATACTACAATAATGAATAGTATTAATGAAATAAAGAAAATGTTATGAAACCAATATTATTTATTCCCAAAGGACTGCCAGCTTCGGGAAAAAGCACATGGGCAAAAGCAAAAGTTAAATCATCTAAAGGTGTTTATATAGTAAGTAGAGATTCTTTTCGTGAAATGCTTGTATCAGACTATTCTGATTTTCCATTTGGACACAGTAAATTAGAAAAACTTATAACTGAAGCTGTAATTCTAATGGTTTCAAAATTGATATCTTCTGGATATTCGGTTATATTAGATGAAACCAACCTCAATCAAAAAAGATTAGATAAACTCATCACCAATATTGAACTCACTATTCCACACAATGATTTTTCAACTCAAATTGTATATTTTACACAAGTTGACTTAGAGGAATGTATTGAAAGAGATAAAAACAGAACTCCTCCAGTCGGTGAAAATATCATTCGTGGAATGTATAAAAAATACTTATATCATGAATAATATAGATCAATATTTAGATGCAGAAGCATCAAAAAGCCTTAATAAAATTAAAGTGGAAATGGATAACATAAAAGAAAACAATAAACTTATTGCTGAATTTATGGGTTTTAGGTGGATAGAAAAAGCTCAGTGGTTTAAACCTACAGATGAATATAATTCTTTTCAAGCTTCATTTTTTAAACATGAGTTGAAATTTCATAAATCATGGGATTGGTTAATGCCTGTGGTTGAGAAAATAATGGACTTAGATAAAATGGAAAAAGGAGTCGGATTTAAAATATCAGGCGGGGAAATTTTTGTAGGAATAATGAATCCAAATAGAATTGGCTATAAAATTGCTATACATCACTCCAACTTTGATGGAATCAATGATGTATGGAATGCTTGTATAAAATTCATAAAGTGGTATAATGAAGATAAATAAAGAAGACATAGGAATTGAATCTTATCCAAACTATAAAGGAAAAGGGGGACAAATAGCTAGTGTTCCTATTAGAGGAGTAAGATTATATTATCCTAAAGATGTAAATTATCCTATTATTGACATTAGGCTACAGGTTGAAAGGAATCAATGGAAAAACAAACAAATAGCAGAAGCAATAATTGAATTAATATTGGAAGGAGAATTTAATGAGTAAATCAGACGCACAAAGATTCGCACAAAAAAGAAATACAGGTGGTGGAACATTAAAAGGTGTAGTTGTTAATCTTCAAAGAAACATACTTCCTGTAGCAACTGAAAAGGAAAAAGAAAATATTAGTTATGCTCTTAAGCTTCTAAATGAAACGTTATATGATTGGAGTAATAATTACATGAAAGCAAAGGAAGAAAAATTATGAATAAAGGCAAAGAGTTAAATAATATAATTAGAGGTTTAGTTAGAACTATAATCTTCTTAATCATAGTTATATCTTTTGTTGTTTCTACAGGAGTACATTTTTTATTAGCTTATTTGGAGACTTTATGAAAAAAATAAAATATTTTTGTGATTTATGTGGTAATCAAATTTACATGACTTCTTGGGAGGAACATTTAGAGCCTCTAAAAATTATTAGTTATGTTAGCAGTAGAAATCCATTAGGTAATATTTTTGGAAACTATCAAACAGTTAATGAAACATTCGATGAAGTTTGTGATGAATGTCGAAGAGAATATTCTTATGTAGTAGCTTTATTTTTAAAAGATAAATTAAACAAGAATCCAAACAAATCTAAAATAATTAAAAAGGTTACAATACGATGATTAAAACAGCAAAAGAAATAGTTAATGAACAAATGATAAAAGAATTAAATATCACATCTCAGCAGTTACGTGTGGTAATAAATGATCTTGAAGATCAAAAAGATTCTAGACTTGAACAAGTTATTAATAACTTAAAACAAGAAGAAGAAAATCTTGATTCTTTGATAATGAATATGGAGGATGATAACTGATGGGATTAGATATGTATTTATATCGTGAGACTTATGTAAAAAATTGGTCACACGATACAACAAAATATAAAGTTACAGTAGAAAAAGACGGACAATCTTTGCCACATATAGGTGAAGAAGCGATATCTACAAGTAGAGAAGAAGTAATGTACTGGAGAAAAGCTAATGCTATCCATAATTGGTTTGTACAAAATGTACAACAAGGAGTGGATGATTGCGGTAATTATGAAGTTTCAATAAAAGTCTTAAAAGAACTTAAAAAAACCTGTTCTACAGTATTAGATTTATTAAAAGATAAACCAAAAGGAACTAAGCGTGTTTGGAGTGGATTTGCAAATGGTAAAAAAACATACAAAACAATAGATATATATGAAGACACAGATGATCTAGATGAACTTTTACCCCCTACTGCAGGATTCTTTTTTGGTGAAGCTTCTTATACAGAATATTACAAAGAAGAATTAGAGAGAACAGTTGAAGAATTAACTAAAATTATTAATGACCATCCAGATGATTTAAATGTTTGGTATGAATATTCATCTAGTTGGTAAATAAAATATTATGATACCAGAAAAAATAACATTAAAGTATTTAGAAGATCAAATAGAAAGTGTAGAACATATATTTGATGAAAGCGGTGATGATAAATGGGTATTATGTGTAATTACTGTAGCAAATGGTTACAAAATAGAAGGAATAGCTCATAGACAGTTCTCTATGGGACATAATAGAGATATAGCTAAATCAGCAGCTTATCAAGAAGCAGTAAATAATATGTGGTCTTATTATACTTTTCTTTCACATTATAAATACAACCATAAAGATGTTCAAAAAAGTAAGCAGTTTCCAAAGAAGATAAAACTTGGAGCAAGATATAAAATAGGATTAGAATTAGATGAATATGCAGAGACCTATATATTTGCTCAAGTAGATAAACAGGTATTTGCTTTTATAAGCTTAAATGACGGAAACAGATGGTCAGATCCTATTGAGTTAACCAATTATGAAAATGGTACTATGAGATTAACTGAAAAAGAATGGAATAGTTTAACAAAAGAAGGAGAATGGAAAGAGCTATAAAAATTTGGCACTTTGGAGATACTCACGGGAACCATAGAAAGTTAGAGGTTCCCGAAGGTATTGATATTGCTATTTTTAGTGGAGATGCAGGTACTTATAGAGATCCAGCAATGAATGAGCCAATTGTAAGAGATTTTTTAGATTGGTTTTATGGATTAGACATTCCACATAAAATAATGATAGCAGGAAATCATGATAGCTCTATTGAACAAAGACATATAACTCCAAAAAAGATATCAGAGTATGGTATTGAATATATGGAAGATGATCTTATCCTAGTAGAAACAAAGGGGGAAAGTATAGTTATATATGGTTCACCCTGGGTTCCCACATTTGGAACTTGGTCTTATATGAAAGCTAGACATAAGATACATAAGTATTGGGATCAAATTCCACCAAATGTAGACATACTTGTTACTCATGGTCCACCACAAGGTATTTTAGATACTGTAGAAGTTTATAATGGTTTAGAAAATGCAGGTTGTGGAAATCTTAGAAAGCAAATAGTAAATAGAATTAAACCTAAATATCATATGTTTGGACACATTCATAATCATATCAATCAACCATATACAAATGCAGGTATAAAAACAATACCGAACTGTAAAACAATCTTTAGCAATGGATCAGTTGTGAAAGATGGAAAAATGGATAGTATTCACTGTAATGGAAATATCATACAATATGGCTCAGGAAATTAATATTGGAAGTAAAGCTAAATTCTACAGATATAGTGAATTTGGTAAATCAATAGTGGAAGGTAAGATTACAGGCACAAATGGGGAAATGGTTGAGATTGAATTAGATAGAAAACGATATCCCAATTTACCTCAAAAAGTAAAAACACATCGAACTAATTTAATAAGTGATGAGTAACACAGGTGAAATAATAGCAGGAGCTCAACAGCAAGATTTACAAAGAATTTACTTTAGAAATAAAGCTCCTTATTTTCCAGACTATTATACAGAGAATGAACCTTATGGTAAAGATAATAGAATCTACTATTATACTTGTATAGTAAGACATAAACATGAAGGACTTTGGTATAGAAGACATCATCTTTATTCAATAATATCTGATGATTTTGAAAAAGGATTAAAACATTTTCTTCGTCAAGTTTATTTAGATATTAAATTTGGAGAAATAAATCCAGGTTTAACAGATATGGGCGGTAGAATATTAGATCCAATAGATACTATTCAAGAATCAGAAGAAAAAAGATTTAGTTTATAAATTAAAATTATTATAATGACACAAATTCAATTATATAATAAAGATATTTCTTTTATAACTAAGATGAAATATTGTATAAATTATTGTTTAGAGCAGATGGAAAATCAGGCAGATACTATTGTATTAGGAACTTATTTTTATAATAGATTAAATTCTTTAATGGAATATTCATTAGTAGAAATAGCTTATATTCCTGATAAAGAATATACTAGGCATATGAGTGTAGTTAAAGAAGGAAACCATCCAGCTGCTGTTCCTATTAGAGTACATACTAAAAAAGTAAATAGACTATTTCTGTTTGGTTTAATAGTTGAACAAAGCAATAATTTTTTTGAGTTAAATATTAAATAAAAAATCCCCTACACCTTTCAAAATGTAGGGGATAACTCATCATCCAGTGAAAGGAAAACGTTAGTAGTTTTTTTAAACTTATCCTAAAATAGTTGTGTATACCATTTATAAGATTCTTCAGGCGAAGCACTTTTCTCAATAGAGTTTAACCCTGGTATTAAGTCTACAATTCTCCAATAAAGTTTAGAATCACCTTTCTCTTTCTGTCCAATACTTCTTTGATACTCAGCTAAATCCTCTCCTGTAAGTAGATTTCCTAAATCTCCAAATGCTGTTACCATAAATTTATTAAATTTGGTAATCATCATCGTATTAGCAGCAGGAGAACGTAGAAGTTTTTGTCCTTCTGTTACAGGATTTAAGAATATCATAAGCTCAGACCGTAATCTGTGTGACCAATAAAGTGTATAGTAATCTGCTTGAGTAAATTCTTCATCTTCACCTCTGTTCATTAGTCCAATAATAGCCATTGTAAGAGCTACAGTTCCCATATGAGCAATAAACTTTTTAATATTGCGTCTTTCTACTTCAGACATTTTTCTATATGCATCCATAGAGAATTTATCTGCTCCAGCAAACATATTACGTAAAAATCTGATTCCTGTAATATAAATACCTTCTCTTACTGAGCCCATCTCATGATCTAATCTAAAGTCTCCATCGTTATAACCCCAAAATCTTCTATAGGTTGGAAGTAACCAGCTTCTAAATAAGAGTAGTGCTTTACCATACCATTTTTTCTTGAGGTGTGAAGCATTAAATTGATCATAAATACCCTGCATGCTCCTATTTAGAGCATTTACCTGATTGGTTATATCATTTTGTTGCTCTTTTGTAAGATTTATATTGTCCTTAAGTATTAATTTACCATCTGCACCAAGAGTAAATGCATCATAAAGGCTGATATCATTTCCTGATTTATCTTTTACTTTAATATTGTTCATTATAGCTAAGAACGGAGTAACAGCCATTTGAAGTTCACCACTTCTCTGCAAAAACATACTTTGCTCAACTGTAGTCATATTCTTCAATCTGTTATTGAATACATTTGAAGCTATATTTTGCATGGTCATTCCTTCCTGCACATCAAACATATCAATAAGCTGACCTAATTTACTAACAGGCTGTGTTCTACCCATATCATTTAGCAGTCCAGGAATTGCTTTACTTAAATTAGCTTGTGCAACTGCATAATCTTTTTTAGTAAAGTGTTCTCCTGCAATAGCTTCTTCAATAATATATGTATTACCAATAAGTACGTTAGCAACCCCTTGAAGGAAGTTAAATGGGAATACATTATATGCTGAAATCTTATTTAAGGTTCCCATTACTTTATTAAGTTCAAAATTACCAACCATCTGAGGATCACTTGTTTGTCCAAAGAATGTTTGATCTACCCATGATTCCCACTGTTTAAAATGTTTGGTCTCTTCTGCAGCAGTTTTATTTGTGATATTTGATTTCCAGTTAAACTTGGAGAATGCTTTATCAAATAATGGAATACCTTGTGAATCAGTTTCTGTAATTTGTCTATTTTCAAGAATATTTCTCATTACATAAACGTGACCCAAGGTATTAGATAGTTGTTCGTACTCCATTGCCTGCTTAGCAAATAGCATTAAACTTGACGGTATATCATTGGATATATCTTTTGCTTCAACTGCATTTGCATAGTAAATAGGAATTCGCTTTTGTGTATCTACATATTGAGCATAGATATCATCTGTATCAAGTATTGTTAGATCACGCTTAAATTCAGCTGCTGAATCTCTAATTCCATTCTCCAATAATCTATCCTTATCAGTTTTACGAACTGAAGGTACATAATAGCTGTAATCATCCCATTTATTCATTTGGAAATTATATTTACCATATACATCCTGCATCTCTTTAAAATATTCAAAGAGTGTGTCGTAATATTCTTTATATGCTTTGTTTTCAGGACGTTGTAAAGCTTCCCATTTAGAGTTTGTATAATCTTTTTGTCCAGATTGTTCTCCTTTAGCTGGTCTGGATAACTCATTCATTGGTTTTTCATACTTAGAGTCAGCAAAGTTAGAAGAAAACCAATTCTCTAATCTAGCTTCTTCCTGTGAAAGAGAATCTACTTGTAGCCTATGTTGCTCTTGAGTAATTTCTCCTTCTGCAAGTTGTTTGTCTAAAGCAAATACTTGTTCTTTAACTTCAGATAGTTTGTTCCAATGTTCATCT
>LFIK01003174.1_pt1 | contig 13352 bp, 16 predicted proteins | sample 643401 | NCBI WGS metagenome assembly LFIK01 (sample SAMN03777447, study PRJNA286221) | soda lake metagenome | biome: soda lake; feature: Kulunda steppe; material: water; isolation source: sample T5-Br brine of Lake Tanatar-5 | place: Russia: Kulunda steppe | collected 2010-07 | reverse complement strand
TTTGACGTGCTCAAATACAGCTATAGCTGAACTGAGCAAGGGATCAAATACTCCTCCAACTAACTCAACCAACCTCCGGCTCACAATGCAGCATAAATCTGGCACTGCATAAATCTGGCGTGACATGGTGCAAACACCAGGCAAATCTCCACCATCAACTAGATAGAAGGTCATTAGTGGGGGTCGGGAGGGGAGCTGGAGAGCTTGTATTATTTCCAATCCAGAAATCTTGTTGCTTAACCGCTCTTAAATTTCATGAGGCTGTCCTTTTTTTTGGACTTGCTCATGAACTTCCTTTTCTGTTTTATAAAAAGCAAGCCAACAGTCGAACTACTTGACTGAGGCCTTGTCCTTGTAACCTTGTAGCCTTTGCTGAGCTGCAGCCAACTTAAGCCTCCAAAATGATGAGCTGCGCACTTTGGTTGCCACCGATACCTCTGGAATTAACGTTTCATCTTCACCTGGGTTTGACACAATTACACCAACCTTCATTATTTGTGCTTGTGAGTGTGTGCCCAAACACAATGAGAGAAGTTGGGAAAATGTCAATGTGCTAGTCCCTCACATTGCTGCTCTCTTCAAGCTGCCCATCGCGAAAGCCACCATCCCCAGGTCCAGGAAAGCATCAAAGCTCACTCCCATACACAAGAAGGGGCCAGTGACACAGCCAGGGAACTACAGAATGATTGCAATCAGTGGTACGTTGTATAGACTTTACTCCAATCTGCTACGCTCCATGATTCAGGATTGGTGCATCCAACACGACATGATTCCGGACACGCAATACGGGTTTTACCCAGGCAGAAGCACCTTGCAACCACTCTTCATTCTAAGATACATAATGCATGCCACACAGAGAATGCAAAGTGGGTCATCACGGTTGTATGCTGCATTTATTGACTTCGAACAAGCTTATGATTTTATTCCAAGACATAAGCTTTGGGGCCATTAACGCAGTTGCCGGATGCCCGACCATATCCTATCCATCTTGAAAGACTTGTACCATGCTGATGAGTATACATTACTGGATGGGGATAAGGCAGCTTCTGTACAGCCATCTTTCGGTGTTAACAAAACAAGGATGTCCCCTCTCCCCTCAGCTGTTCGCCATCTACTTGAATGACATTGATAGCATTGCAAACGGGGTGAAAGGTGAGCTCACTGGTACTCCAAATTTTTTGGTGACCCACATGCTGTTTGCAGATGACCTCTGCCTCATGTCCAATGATCCTAACCACATGCAGACCATGCTGAACAAACTAGAGCGTATGCACGAAGAAAGTCTCTCACTGTCAATACACAAAAGCCTGAGGTGATGTGCTTCAACTCTTACACCAGCAATCTGCGCCCTCTCTTTTATGATGGGGCGCAGCTCCCCTACACAGACTCCTTCAAATATCTGGGCATGGTTTGTGACAGACATATCAACTTGAATACTGCAGCTGGTGCAGCGCTACGTCCATTCACAGCTGGTACTTTCCGCATCAGACAGTTCATACGGGAACATGACCTTACAAACAGGTTACACATTTGCATGTGGCTCCTTAAAACGCACACAATTCCTGTTGGTATGTATGCAAGCCAGGTTTGGGCCACCCCATTCTTACGACAGGGCAAAGAAATGGACAATCCTCTGCAAAAAAGGCTGATGAGAGTGCTCAAGAGGATTCTGATGGTCAAGGACACAACTCCTTCTTGGTGTGTCATGCGCGAGTGTGGTCTAGAGCCTATACAGTTCAACTGGTTCCAGGCGGCAGTGCGGCTATACAATGCTTTAACCCAAAGCAATAGCTCCACTGCGAGAAAGATCTTACATGCTGACATGCAACTATGCTCACAATGCGATGATTGTTGGTCATCCCACATCCTGTCTGCTATGGATGGTCTCACACAATCCTACTTCAAGTTGTTCAAGGAAAGGCTGCTGAAGTGTGAAACCATTGATCTTGGTCATTATTTTTGTTGAGGACCTCAGGGAGAGGCACTTGGATTGTTGGAAACATCATTTTGATATAAATCCACGAGAGTGCAACAGTAAACGCTCCACTTACCATCAATGGTGTGCCCTCCCTACCATGAGGGCCCTGGTCACACATCCGCCATACACCCTTCTCAGATACATGCTTCTTGATCTTCCTTGCGACGTTATCCGCAGCGTGGCTCACTTTAGACTTTGTGCCACAACCGGCTAAGCTGCCCTCGTTTGGCGGATACAGCCTTGAAACCTTACCCTTACCCTTAGACTTTGTGCCCACACTCTACGAATTGAAACTGTGGCCTGGACTCACAATACCTCCCCTACTTGTGACTTGTGTAATGCTCATGATGTACAGGATGAGCAACACGTCCACTGCAACCATCCACACATGGTCTCTCCAAAGGACTTATGCTTCCCTGTTTTCTTCCGCAGGCTTAAACAATGTGTCTGATTTTATGGGCCAGGAAAACAATAAGCTATATTTCTTCCTGCATGCACTGATCGTTTTTTATGAGCAGGCTATGTTTGCGGCTCCGGATACTCGAGCAGGCAGCGGGGCACCTGAGATGGAGAGTCGATTATCCACCCTCGCAACCTGTGGGTTCGGGGTTTGAACCTCACTGGAGGTCACAACCGGCTAAGCTGCCTTTGTTCGGCGGATACAGCCTTGAAACCTTACCTTACCTTATGAGCAGGCTAGCAGTCGCACTTCTTGACTGAAGGCCTTTTTCTTGTGACCTTTGTAACCCTGAAGCCTCCACACAAGCCTCCTGAGAGTGGGTGTCACCATCCACAGCGCTTATACCTTGGAGCTTCTGAAGAATCTTCTAGTTTCCAGACACTACCTTTCTTCTTGAGTTTGCGCCCCTTTAGATTAGGCCCAGGTTGCAGGCCTTCTTGGTTTCAGCTAAGCTGCCCTCGTTCGGCGGATACAGCTATGTAACCTAACCTAACCTTTGGAGCTTCTGAAGAATCCCAATCAAGATCCTCAGAAAGGTGCTAAGCTTGCCGTGAAGCTCGATGCTCTAAGGAAAAAAGGAAAACTATGAAGGCGGTGAAACACCGCCTACATCAACTAAGGAAAAGGAGACACATTGGTCCAAAGTACCGCATCTCCACCCCAACCAGCTCATTTGGTGTGGCATGCTTATAAACTTGTTAGTACCAGACGCGCTCTGGAGAAAACTTTTGCCACCACTCATCATCAAGTCCAGGAGTGGGATACTGCTAGTCACCCTCCTTATCCCCATTGACTTTTATGACTCTACCTCGCTTATGGAGGGGGGTCACGTGCTGCCTAGGTCCTAAGTGACCTCTTTTCCTGAGCTGATGTAGGGTGTTTTTCCATTGCCTACGTAGACGCATTTTCTTTCTTTCCTTTTCTGGGGAGCTTGCACTTCCCAAATGACATGCCGCTGGCTGTCCATGCATGATCTAACTTTCCATTGCACACACACTGCAGTTTTTGGAACAGATAATACCTTCTCGTATTGAACACAGTATTCCCAAACTCATTCATCTTGCTGGTTTTTGCTGGGCTCAGCGTTTCCTCGGCTTCCAATTTTTGTGACGCCTTTAGTCGCGTCAGTACCTGCACAGGCAACGTTTTGGTGCTTATTTTTGTGCAGTCTTTCTTTTTGGGAAGTGCTCCCAGCAGGGATAGGCAGTTTCATCTTGCAATTTGTGCATGGCCAAATTTACATGTTTCATAGCAATATAACTTGTCATTTAAGTCAGCCGATGGCACCTAACAGCTGGCACCTATTAGGAAAAATGCTAGACCGTGCCTTTGTGAATTTAACAATGTCAACCTTATTTGTAGGAGTTAACGCCTCACAGTGTAATTGCGTAACTCACCGTGATGAACTACCGCGCCCGCAGCATTGACAGTGCTGGTCCCCACACTTTTTGTGGTATCGAAGGCGTAGCCTGCAGCCTTTTCCGTCCTGAAGAATAGATGGAAGATCAACTGCACATTTGTTCCTAAGCATGGCAGAGAGTATGATAGCAGTGTGGACTGAGACTTTTTTCAAGTAAAGGGATGTCCAAGATGCTTCTAAGGGTCACACACTATGTACTGCAATAATGCTGGCATTGATGAAAATGCAGGGGGCACAAGTGTCTAGAACATCTGTCGCACATTTGATCAGGCTCGTCAGTGCGTTCGAGGAAGCAGGGCACACCATTGGCAATGCTGCTACTTAACATTCTGGCGTACAAAGGCCAAAATCGCGTTACGTGGATATGAATTTTAGGGGTAAATCTGAGGAAAATCAAAAGGACAACTTAGCGAATTACCACCAGCCTTGTTTGTTGACTGATTGTCTGGCATTGCAAGCCAAAAATCAATTCATGATGTCTATGATGAAGGAATATTGACATTATGGATCTTTTAAAGCACCTGACTGCACCATCTTGTTCTACTTGAGCTTTGTTGAGAAGCACATGAAAAAGAATGGGAAAAATAAGTGGAGTTGTCGATTAGTTGCGTCTTTCAGTCATAATCTTAGATAGAGGGGTGGTTATGGTATCCAGACCGGATTGTTTTCCTCCCAAACCTATTTAGGGGTGCGTAGAGGTCCACAATGAACCTACTTTGATGTAAAATGGTTGCCTGTTGGCCTTGAGCCTTGCTTGGATGTAAGAAATACAACAATTTCTAGGATAATACTTTCAATAAAAAATGTAGCTCATAAAATGAGGAAAAAGCAAGTTTCTTGTTGTTCTGGTTGAATGATGCAGGGAGGATATCACTGCCTATGTACTTCTCCTTATGTTTTCTTGGTCTGAGAAATACAGCTTTTACCAGCTTCCAGCCCTATTGCCACTTACAAGGGCCAAATTGCTATCAATCGAGCAAATAATGAGCTTGGCTTCAATCAACTGAAGGTTGAGCGGACGTTGAGCCCTGGAATATTTTGGCATCAAGAACCCTCCCTTCATGGATGGACTAGCGACACCCTCAGGGCCCCTAGATTGCATGCTGTCAAACAAAAAACATGAACAATTGCATGCCCCTGTGTCCAGATAGGCATCTTTCAAAGCCACTTACATGTTCATGGCTGAACCTGTCGCATTGCCTGCAAGCTGAGATGGAGAAATAAAAAAAGGTGGATGTGTGAAGAAATTTGTCAAAAAGCTTCTATTGTTGAAGTAACTTGCCAGTCAATAACTTTTTTTGCAGCCGTCATTATGTGCTTCGAATTTGCAGGAACTTGATAAATTAAGTGCAGCTTGTACTCCATGTTAAAGCTCAGGCTGGGGCAGAAATGAGTTTTCTTACCTTCAAACCGTCCTGTGCCACACCCTTTGACACATTTAGCCCTCCTTGCGTGACATCCTGTGCAATGCATGACATGCTAATAAAGGTCAGCCAGTGGGCTAATATCAACCTTGACATACTTGTTCAACAGCAATTACAAGTGCACACGTGTGAAGGTTACACTTGCAATGCTGGCGCAGTCTTCTCTAGCTCCTACAGTGGAAAGGAAGCAAGGCAGCAGGATGCTGCAATCGCAATGCCCTTTTGTTGTACAATGCTACCGCACAATCCCAATATTCACGCAAGCGAGCTTCAGGCTACAGGAAGGAAGATCCCTAAGGGTCCCTGCACAAACGGCGCTGATATCTCCTGTCAGATTTGGCTCACCTTAGACGTTTCTACCACATTTTTGAGACCCTTTCCAATCGCATCAAACACCATACTGCCAAAATCCAGGACCTGCACAGCAAGTTCTGTCCAGCTCTGAAAAGTTCACAACACCTCCAGCAAACCCCTCAAGGAATTGTTGAAGTACACAGGACTGGTCATGTTAGATCTTGTGTCAAACCTGATAGTAGTGTTCAACAAACTCCACGCGGGAGTCAGTAGCGGGAATGCTTGTTTCGCTCGCTTCAAAAAGTTAAAACAGCTAAAAATGCATTTTTTTTCAAATGAAATTTCACACACATCTTGGAGGCGCGAACCTTGCTGTAGGAAAGGTAAGAACGTCATGTAATAGATCACAATTCATGGACGTTACTATTTTTGGGAGAAGTCAAGGGCTGTGAGTCATGTACCTGCTAGGCCAAGGTGTTCGGAGTGTATGCGTGTGCATGTATGTAGGTACATGTAGCGTGTGGACTTTTAAAGGAAGCACTGCAAGTAAGGAGTATCTAAGATTCTTTATCTGTGCATTATCTATCTTGTATCTTAAATCTTATCGGGCATTGAAACGCAGCTGAGTGCTGTCAAGGTGTCCCAAGTTCCCTGCCATCAGGGTGTTCATTGTGAGGCGCTCAGTGGCACACTTCAGTACCCTTCATCACATAAGTTTGAAGTCTACGTATGGCTGCACAAACTGCTACCTGGATACATAAACATTGTTATCACATTTGCCTGTCATTGACACCTATTTTTGTGTGATTGACCCAAAAATAAGGGTTACAATAATAAGGACTGTACAAAATGAAGTCAAGGACACCCTTGACAAATGGGTCAAAGATCATCACAAAACCAAATTGCAAATACGGCTCTCAAGATTCTCACGACCTGTCACCTTGACGAGTGCTGTGGCTCATATGGCTCAGAGTTTGCATCAGGCAGCAAAAGCAAGCAACAGGCAACAGCAACGTCAGCTTTAAAAAGGTTATACAGAACATCTGCCAGAACACCTGCTAGAAAGTAAAAAGCTTAATTACACAAGCAGTACAGCTTACAGCGAATCAGTTGGTTGTACAAGCAACAACCTTGGCAACTTGTTATGGGCCTACATTTCAGTTCCTGGACATCATCGAATCTGCGACCAGACAGTCTAGCAGCACAGAATGTACGTTAAATGATGAATCCCCAGCTGAAATGATTCAAGCAAGCTGAATACACACGTGAAGCACACCCTTTTGCGTCACAGGCCAGCAGTCATAACTTTTTCAATGCTCAACTGCGTCATCCACATGCCTTGAAAAATTCTTACCACACGGCGAATAGCTAACATACAACGCAACTAGCAGTACATAGAGCAAAATTCCAGACGCAAAATTTCAGACAAATCAGGTGATGGAACAGCCCCATCTTGTGAATCCAGCATGCAAAATCTAAGCACACACTGAGCCGCCATCCCTTAACTTGTGCGCTTTCATGTTTTGCCATGCTAGTGAGCATTGTGTAAGGCATAAGGAGTGGGGCTCCTTGCTTTTGGAACGCCAGCTTTAACTGAAGCAAGATCAGTTTATCAAGCAGGAGATTCCCAATGACTGCTGTTTGCTGCACATGGTTTGTGTACACGTTGTACAAGCTTGAAGCACACGAGCATGCTCAATTGCTATGCAATTGAGCAAGCACGCATTGTCCACCTCACTTGTCATGTTATCCAGATGGAAGATTGCAATTACAAGAGCACCTGTGATAACTGGTGTGCATGAGCAGCTCACTGAGATGCGTCATTGTTATATGTCTTCCAATGCTGGGTGTCTTCTATAGGAGTGTAGCCCTTGTTCATTTTGCTCTTCAATGGGGGAGCGACCCATCCTACCTGCATAGGCAATGACCAATGCAACATACGTTCAAGTTCTCTCACAGTTCCACTTGCCTTTGACTGCAGCCATTCACAGGCCAAACTTATCCAAAAATAAATCATGCAGCAGTTTTTTCATGATTTGCAAGGGAATACAAGCATCAAAATGGACTGAATGGCCACTTACCAAGTCTTTGCCACCTTTGACAATGGGCTTGCCAACAGCGTTTACACCATCTGCCCCAACCTGATAGGTACCTGAAGCAGCACGCCTAATCTTCTTGCCCATGCTACTGCTCCTGAAAATCATGTCGACCGATATATCTATGATGAGCGAGGAAATTTGCTAATTCAAATGCAATGAAATCCAATTCTTTTCGCACTTTTCTTCATGTACTGCCCTATCGTAAGACATATGGCATTGCAGGCTCTTCATCCTCTCACAAAAATTCAGGGTGCCTTACCTTGTGGAGGATTTTCCATAAGGCTCACTGCTTGAGGATGATGACCCCACTGTTGCATTCTTAATCGTTTTGCCTCCTTCGTAGACAGCCTGCAGATTGGCTAATACATGTTTGTCATGGATGCGTGGAACAATACGCTGCCTAATTTTCTACTAAACTTCCTTACTGCCCAGTTCTTCCTGTGAACACACACAGCGGGCTGCCAGCAGCACGCACCCCTCCAGTGTACATGACCGCGTCCTTGGTCAAGTTGTAAGTACCTTTACATACACCCTGCAATCAGGTAGCAGGCGAGAAGTTTTAGACTTGGTTACGCTGCTGCATTGACTGCCCAAAAATGCATGCTCCACAGGTCCAGCTCTACCTTTGTGACGTCTAAAACGCCATTGCCAAACTTCTTTGTACTTTCCATTCTGGAAGCTTTCCAGGCCCTGTGAAGCGTCACGAAGGAGATTAGGGACTAGATGAGACTTCAGTTCCTCTCCCAAGCAACGGCGAGGGATTAGGGTCTTGTCACGCATACGTTATGGGCACACCGTGTGAAGGGAAGCTATTGCGAAGGTCAACTACGAGGTACAGGGTTAGCTGGAGCCGGAAATGCCCGTTCAAGGCAACAAGATTGCTTGAAATGACTTTTTTAAAATTCTCCACAAGCTCCTACTGCTGAGTTGCACTGGAAGTGTGAGCGCCAATCTCACCAATACCGTGAACTTCGAAATAAACGACAAGTAAAAGCTCAAGAAATATCTGAGTGGAACAAAGTGGAACGATGGAAGCTTCGAAAACACAGAGTACAGTTATCAATCCAGGTTGCTTGCTACTGCCATGTACTCTGCTCCAGCAATAGATAGAGCCAATGTCTACTGCAGGGTGCTGCCCGAACTTCCTGCCCCACAGTCAGTACTGGACCGTTGAGGGGTGACTGGCATGTCCTCTAACTTATTATCACTTTCTCTCTTGCATCTTCCTTGCAGCCTGCTCTGCCTGCTCAGCGCGCTCTCTTGCTGCATGGGCTGCTGCTTCAGCATTGGACGCTGCTGTTTCCTTGGTTGCCTCGCCTGCGGCGCGAGCCCTGGAAAATGCCCGCACAAAAAACAGGCAATTGTTGCACCAGATTGGTGGAGGCATGACAAGTGCTCTTGTTGCTTGTTCACCCCAAATTAGCTTGCGAGAGCGAGAGCACGTGTGAGTCAAAGTGTTCCGCCTGACCCCTTCTTCCTAATAAACAGGTAGCCATGTGAAGTGTGCTTCAACAGGATTCTTCCACCTCCCATACCCGAGCCCAAGCCTCTCTCTACGGCAAGTGGCCGCCACCAAAAACGCACGCTTCAGGCGCCTGCGCAGGGTCCCCTAAGCCCCTCCATATCCCTGTTCATCCTCTAGTCATTTGAAGCAGGCGGCACCCGCGCCTCCCGCAAGCTGGGTGCCCTTGGACCCGCACCCCTCCCTCCTCCCCATGTCACCTGTCCACGCCAGACTCGCCCACTTCAGCAGCCCACTGTGTGGCAGCCTCCCGGGTCTCACGCGCTTTTGCTGCTGCTGTCTCCGCGGCCGTGCGTGCCGCCTGCACTTGAGGCATTCAGCATTCAAGCCTTTTAGTGGGTGGTTTTCATCTTAGCATAGTGCATGCCCCCATGATTCTCACTCAGCATTTGCGCCTTTCAAAGTTGGCCCGAGCAATGTGAACCCTTGAGGTCATGGCGCAGTTGATGACTGGAGCGTGTCGCATACGTAGTGCCAAGGCATGGACGCACTAGAGCACAACTGTCCCCACGCATGTGGGGGCAGGGCTTGGTGACATGCAGACAAGTCATCAACATCATGATGTGTTGGAGGATGTTAACCAATATATCAACCCACTGCATCTTCTGTGTCACCTCGCCCAGCAGCCTTCCCCTCGCCTCTTTGGCACTTGGCGCCCTGTGCTTCACTGGACGAGCTGCTCTCTACTGTGCCCGCCCCCTCCAAATAAATCTACAGTCCACAACCTAAGCAAGCCCTGGTCGGCAAAGGCCGGTCTCAGACACAAACGCAACTGGGATACCAGGGGAGGGGAGGGACCGGCAGCCCTCTGCCTGCAGCTTTTGCTCAAGCTGCCAAGCCTCGCGGCTCACGCCCCCAAATGCGACCTCAAACTGCACAGCAGAGGCTGCACTGGCCTGCAGGACATGGCTGCATCACACTAGAGCATATTGAGCAGGGCAGCTGCAGCATAGTTTAAAATGACCCTTTTCTGTGCCTGTGTGCTGTGTGTTAATAGCGCCATCTCACTCAGCACTCAAATGGGCACAGGCTCCCCACCCAATACTTTTTCTGTGCTGTCCTCCGCCGCCCTAATGCTGAGCTCAGGTCCTGCCCCCAGAGGCAGGAAGAGGAATGCACATCATGCATGTCATACACCGGCTGCCCACCTCAGCAGACTCGTTGGCCCTGCTTTTGACAGTCTCGTAGGACTCTTTTGCCGCCTCCTGAGGCTCAAACACGGGGTGTGGCAGGCATTCCAGAATTTGGTGGTCGGCCCATCATGATGGATTGATCTCAGCACGGTGATGCTCATCCCTAAACTGTACTTACCTGCGAGCTCTCCTTGGCCTGCTCAGCGGTGCCTGCAATCTTATCCTTTGCATCCTGGGTTGCCTCTTTCATGCCTTCATACACGTCCCTGAAAAGTGTGGGGAATCTGACTGCGAGGGGAAATTTGAAGCTGCGCGTGCAGATCTGAGCTACTTTTATTGGGAAGTGCCTACTTACTTTGCGCCTTCCCTCATCTTGTCGGTTCCCTGCAGGAGTGAGTGGGGATTTGTTGGCGGCTGCAGCACGGGTCTCTTAGGCTGATCTTACAATTGGGCTGATCATGATCATGATGAGATCATGGGGGCATCCACTCACCTCAGCAAACATGCGGTGGGAGCTCATATTTTGTGCAGGGATCTTTCTGAGCACAGGGGATATGATGCGCTGTGAGCTCACAGGTAGGTTTGTCCTGGTGGGCAGGCTCCTTACTGCTTGGCACCGAGAGAGTGACAAGCTTGTAGCAATCATCACAAAATAATTAAATTGAAAAGGTTAAGGACGTTCAAAGTAAATTGAAACAGGGTACTTGGCGCCTATAGTAGCTACATCTGTCGCTTACCAAGTGTCTGCACGCAAAAGTACATAATTTTGAGTTATGCTTTGCTAAAAAATACTAGCGATGTGTTATGACACGTGCTTGAGAGTTCAGCGTGTGATTCAGGGGCGAAGCCGTGAGTTCCCGCTTCGAATTCGGCGAAGTTCGTTCGAGAAGCCCGAAGCTCCGCCTCTCCTTTAAAAAGTTAGTTAGCACAATTCTAGCTAATATTTCAATAACACGACGCGCCTGAGCCCGTACCGAAGCAAACAGCAACAATGGCATTGTCACTTTTCTCAGACCCCTACCTGACCGGTCTTGAGCGTGAGGTGAGAGCAGGTGCTGCTTCAGACATTGATTGCATGTCTGGCCTTAGGTACCAAGGCCGGCCGGCCAATATGGCTGGCCCCATGGTGCTAGAGTCAACTCTGGCACCATGTCGACATGGACGTCCAGACGCCTCAGCAGCGCATGCGCAACATGGACATGCTGTCTGGGGTTGTAATTAAAGCGTGAATGCAATGGGGTGTGGCTGTTGTGAACATGAACCTACGAGAAACTGGACAAGAATGGGCCCGAGATTTCTGGGTTCCCCCTGCCCTGCAGCTCTCTCGCGCCTTCATGCCCACGCTGAGCGTGCGCAACCCAGACCACCCAGGCATGATGATGGCGCCATCCTTCCATCCCATGGATGTTGTGGAGCATCCTAACCACTACGCTATCACTGCAGGTATGTCTGCTGGCCTTGGAGCTGGCTGAACTCTCCCAATCTCCCAGGGCTCTAAGCTCCTATCAACACAGAATGCTAATATCTAGACATGCGTTCCTGGTGTTTCTTTCAGCAAAGCTATCTTCAATATGAGTGCATGGCCTTGTTGCTTGCTTGCCAATGTGGCCTGGCACTGATTACTTCTCCAATTTCACATGCTCCATGTCCTTCCTGCTCCTGCTCGCAGACGCACCAGGGATGGCCCCTGACGATGTACGCATTGAATTTCAGGATGGTGTGCTCAAGGTATCTGGAGAAAAGAAGGGTGGAGGGCAGCGCACTGAGGAACATGCCGGTACAAGAGTGCACCGCAGCGAACGCACCTTCTCTAGCTTCACAAGGTGAGTGTTCACATCAATCACTTCCCCTCAAACTTAAAGTCGCTTGAATGTCAGGAATGTAATACAAGACAGTAATGCCAGTGCTTGGACAGAGCTATTCCATTGGACAAGACATATTTATAAGCCCAGCATAAACTTTGTTGCAAGCCCAACGATTTCCACATCTCACTGTGTGCTGGGTTCAAACGTATGCAGATCCTTCACTTTACCAGAGAATGCAAAGGAGGACAACATCACTGCCTCGTTGAACAACGGGGTGCTCAATGTCATTGTGTAAGTGATTACATTATGAATTTGCAGTTTACTCCTTTACAGCTTTGCAATGTAAGGAATTGGAACTGTTGGTTAACTTGTCTTACAGCTATGCTATAACCATTGCTTATCATCACTCTATAACAGTAGAATGAACATTACTGCCTGGCAAGTTGCATGGGCACATATATTCCCTACCAAAACTATGTTACAGTGCTGCTGAATATTGTCCTCAGCATTGAGTGTGGCTAACTGATTTGTACTCCACTGTGTGCTGTATGCAGGCCTAAGGAAACAAAGCAAAAGCAAGCAGAGCCTCGGAGGGTCAAAGTTATCTCTAACTGATTCTGATAAGTTGGTTAAATGCAACTTATCAAATTCTTATGACTGGTAGTCTAGCAGAATGATAGCGATAGTCTCGCATGTTTATGATAAGTGACTGATAGTCTGACAGAGCAACATTGAGAGTGAATGATAATTTCCAGCCAAATCTGTACCTCAAATGCTCAATTCATTACACAAATTAATACACAACCGCTATTAAATGTGATGAAAAAAAATGTGTACAAAAATATTGCCCTTATGGCATGTATAAGGAAACGAAAAATGCCTGGCGCTATTAGCAGACACCATTCCATTAGAAAAGGTTATGCTCAATGGGGATTAGAGTGAGTGCAGGTCGGTATCCTTCTGTCCTTGTGTGCAAATTTGTTGATCAGTTAATGCAAACTCTTAACCCCTTGCTGGTGAAGTCTTTAGATGTATCTTTATTAGTTGGTGCAATTGAGTGACAACTCAAATGTGCAAGAATGCTGCCAGTGTGTAAGGAACGCTATAAAGAGGGTCTTTTATGGGCTGGCCGGGGAACGATCCCGGTTAATGAACTGGCCTGACCCCAGTCCAGCCCGAAGCCTGAGCCTGGTGGTTGGTTAGGTAGTTGGAGGTGA
>LFIK01003172.1_pt1 | contig 13359 bp, 10 predicted proteins | sample 643401 | NCBI WGS metagenome assembly LFIK01 (sample SAMN03777447, study PRJNA286221) | soda lake metagenome | biome: soda lake; feature: Kulunda steppe; material: water; isolation source: sample T5-Br brine of Lake Tanatar-5 | place: Russia: Kulunda steppe | collected 2010-07 | reverse complement strand
CAATTGCTGGATGAGGGGGCGGGCCCCTACCCGTCCGACGCCTATCAGGAAAAGCTCGCCGAAGCGGCGATCGAGCTCTCCTTCAATGCCGGCCAGGATTCGATCAGCGGCGGCCTGCGCACGCTGACGCGCAATCTCGACGCGGCGATCGGCCTGACGCGGCTGGCTCTGGTCGAGCCGCGCTTCGACGAGGAAGCGATCACGCGGGTGCGGGCGCAGACATCGGCGGGTATCCGCTATCAGCAGAACGATCCCGGCGTGCGCGCCACCAAGACCTTCTTCGCCACCGCCTTCCCCGATCACATCTACGGCCTGCCCAATGCCGGCACGCTGGAGAGCGTCGAGGCGATCACGCGCGACGACCTCGTCGCGGCACACGGCAAGCTGATCGCGCGCGACAATCTCAAGGTCGCCGTCGTCGGCGCTCTCGACGAGGCGCAGATCATCGCGCTGGTGGACGGCGTGTTCGGTGATCTGCCCGCCAATGCGCAGATCACCACGCCGCCGGCGACGACACTGGCCGGGCTCGGCACGCGCAAGGTCGTCGATCTCGACGTGCCGCAATCCGTGATCCGTTTCGGCATGAACGGAATCGGCTGGCGCGACCCTGATTTCATCCCCGCTTTCGTGCTCAACCACATGCTGGGCGGCGGCGTCTTCACCTCGCGGCTGTTCCAGGAGGTGCGCGAGAAGCGCGGCCTGGCCTATTCCGTCGGCACCGGGCTCGTCAGCCTGCGCGGCGCGGCGATGACATGGGGCTTCACCGCGACCAAGAACGAGCGCGTCGTGGAGGCGCTGGAGGTGATCGCGGGCGAGATCGAGAAGCTCAAGACGCAGGGACCGAGCGAAGAAGAGCTCACCAAGGCCAAGGCCTATCTGACCGGCTCCTACCCGCTCGCCTTCGACACCTCGACCAAGATCGCCCAGCAGCTTGCCCAGATCGCCTTCGAGGGGCTGGGCATCGATTACATCGCCCGGCGCAACGCGCTGGTCTCGGCGGTCTCCCACGAGGATGTGATGCGCGCAGCCGAACGCGTGCTCGGCGACGGGCGCATGCTTGTCGTCGTGGCGGGGCGGCCCGAGGGGCTGGCCGCAATCTGACAACGGCGCTTTCGCGTCCGACGATCGGATCATGCATCCTTTGCCGCAGGCTGGCGTTATCGATTGAAGAGCTTTGCGATTGACGGGTTTTCCCGCATTGGCGGGAGCCCCGCGAAGCGTCACCATTCGCATCCGTCACAGGAGGTTCTCAGATATGGCTTTGCGGCAATCGATCGAGCAGGCGATGGGCAATACGATGGGCGGGGCGGGCATCCCGCGCACCGCCATCGAGGCGGCGCTCTCCGTCACCGAGACCGAACTGAAGCGCCTGCGTGAGGAGGAGGCCTCCGGCAAGCTCGCACTGCTCACACTTCCCGACGAGACCGGCGATTTCGCTGCGGTCGAGGAGACGGCCCGCAAGCTGCGTGACGGCGCGAGCGACGTGGTCTTTCTCGGCACCGGCGGGTCGAGCCTCGGTGGCCAGACGCTCGCCCAGCTCGCCGATTACATGGTGCCCGGGCTCGGGCGCCTGGCCGAGGGGCCGCGCGTGCATTTCTTCGACAATCTCGACCCAGCCACCTTCGGGCGCGTGCTCGAGGCGCTGCCGCTGGCCACGACGCGGTTCGTCGCGATCTCGAAATCCGGCGGCACCGGCGAGACGCTGATGCAGACAATGGCAGTGATGCGTGCGCTCTCGGATGCGGGGCTCAAGATCGGCGAGCATGTCTTCGGCCTGTCCGAGCCGCGCAAGGAGGGCACGAAGAACGCCCTGCGCGATCTGCTGGAGCCCGAAGGCTCGCCCTTCCTCGAACATCATACCGGGATCGGCGGACGCTATTCGGCTCTGACCAATGTCGGCCTCCTGCCCGCAGCAGTGATGGGGCTCGACATCGCCGCGATCCGCCGGGGCGCCGCCTCGGTCTATGCGCCGATCCGGGCCGGCGAGTTGCCGGCTGCGGATATCCCCGTGGCGAACGGCGCCGCCTTGATGACGGCGGCCGCGCTGGAGGGTAAGGCCGTCTGCGTCACCATGGCCTATGCGGACCGGCTGGAGCGTTTCACGCGCTGGTGGGTGCAGCTCTGGGCCGAGAGTCTGGGCAAGGACGGCAAGGGCTCGCAGCCGGTCGCCGCGATCGGCCCGGTCGATCAGCATTCGCAATTGCAGCTCTATCTCGCCGGTCCCAACGACAAGATCTTCACCGTGATCACCACCGATTGCGCCGGCAAGGGCCCCGCGATCGACAAGGCGCTGGCCGAGCGCGCCGGCGAACCGGGCTTTGCCGGCAAGACCATCGGCGATCTCGTCGCGGCACAGGGCCGCGCCACGGCGGATACGCTGGTGAAAAATCATCGCCCGACGCGCACCATCCACGTCGATCGCCTCGACGAGGAGCATCTCGGGGCGCTAATGATGCATTTCATGCTGGAGACCATCCTCACCGGCTATGCGCTGGGCATCGATCCGTTCGACCAGCCCGCCGTCGAGGAGGGCAAGGTGCTCGCCAAGCAATATCTCGCAGAGGGCCACAAGGCGTGATGCGGGCCGTGCGATGACGCATCTCGTTCTCGTCGGCGGCGGGCACGCGCATGCGCTGGCCCTGCGCGGCCTCGCGCTTGATCGCGAGCCGGGTTTGCGCATCACCCTCGTCGCCCCGGAACGCCACTCGCCCTATTCCGGCATGCTGCCCGGGCATATCGCGGGGCTCTACGGCTTTGAGGCGATGCATATCGATCTGGAGCGCCTCGCGGAGGCGGCGGGGGCGGATTTCGTCCGCGCCCGCGCCATCGGCTTTCATGGCGCAGAAAAGCGCATCGCCCTGGATAACGGCGAGAGCCTTTCCTTCGACATCGCCTCGATCGATATCGGCATCACGCCCGATCTCGATGCGATTGACGGCGCGCGCGCGCATGCGCTGGCGGTCAAGCCGATCGGATCGCTCATCCCGAAGCTCGAAGGCCTGATCGCGCAGGCGCGACAGCCCGACGGCCCGCGCCGGGTGCTCGTTATCGGCGGCGGTGCGGCGGGCACCTGCCTCGCGTTTGCGCTGCGGCACAGATTGCGGCGCGAAACCGGTGGCCGCGCGATCGACGTGGCGCTGGCCACGGCGGAGCAGATCGCCCCGGAAATCAACGCCGCCGCGCGCTTCTTCCTGCGCCGCGCCCTGCGCCGGGTCGGGATCGCGCTGCATGAGCACAGCCCCATCGCGCATATCGGCCCCGATGGCGCGCAGACCGGGGACGGGCGCCAACTTGCCGCCGATGCCATGCTCGTCGCCTCGCATGCGAAGGCGCCGGCGGTTCTCGCCGAGGGCGATCTCGCACGCACGCCGGAGGGGTTTCTGGAAATCGGGGAAGATCTGCGTGTGCGCGGCCAGGACGCCGTCTTCGCCGTGGGCGATTGCGCCACGATGACCGCGCATCCGCGCCCCAAGGCGGGCGTCTTCGCCGTGCGTCAGGGGCCCGCCCTGGAGCGCAATATCCGCGCGCTGGTTCGCGGCGAAACGCTCCCCCCGCATATCCCGCAGAAGGACTGGCTGATGCTGATCGCCACCAGCGACGGCCATGCCATCGCCTCACGCGGACGCCACTTCGTCTTCGCCGGCCCCCTGCCCTGGCTGGCCAAGGACAGGATCGACCGGAAATTCATGGCGCTGTTCGATCATGACACGCTTCCGACGAAGTCGTGAAGCGCGCGGGCCGGTTCACTCTTGACCTGACGGCGCTCCCGTTTTCCAAAGGATATGAAGCTTCATCTGCGACAGGGGTCCTCGCGTGTTCGAATCGGTACTCATCGCCAATCGCGGCGAAATCGCCTGCCGGATCATCAGAACGGCGCAAGCGCTCGGCATGCGCACCATCGCGGTGCATTCGCAGGCGGATGCGGATGCGCTGTTCGTGCAGATGGCCGACGAGGCCTACGAGATCGGCCCGGCGCCGGCGGCAGAATCCTATCTGCGCATCGACAAGGTGATCGATGTCGCGCTCGCCAGCGGCGCGCAATGCATCCATCCGGGCTACGGCTTCCTTTCCGAGCGCGCAGAATTCGCAGAGGCCTGCGCCGAGAACGGCATCGCCTTCATCGGCCCGCCCGCCTCCGCCATCAAGGCGATGGGCCTCAAGGATGCCGCCAAGGCGCTGGCGCAGAAGGCGGGCGTGCCCGTCGTGCCGGGCTATCACGGCTCGAAGCAGGAACCCGATTTCCTGCGCCAGAAGGCCTATGAGATCGGCTATCCGGTGCTGATCAAGGCGGTCGCCGGCGGCGGCGGCAAGGGCATGAAGCGGGTCGACAAGGCCACGGAATTTGACGACGCCCTCGCCTCCGCCATACGCGAAGGGCAGGCCTCCTTCGGCGATCCGCGCGTCCTCGTCGAGAAATACGTGCTCGCCCCGCGCCATGTCGAAATCCAGATCTTCGCCGATCAGCACGGCAATGTGGTCCATCTGAACGAGCGCGACTGCTCGCTCCAGCGTCGCCACCAGAAGGTGATCGAGGAGGCCCCGGCGCCGGGCATGACGCCCCAGATGCGCGAAGCCATGGGCAAGGCCGCCGTGGAGGCCGCCCGGGCCGTCGGCTATGTCGGTGCGGGAACGGTGGAATTCATCGCCGATGGCCGCGAGGGCTTGAGGCCCGACCGCTTCTATTTCATGGAAATGAACACGCGGCTGCAGGTCGAGCATCCGGTGACCGAGGCGGTGACGGGGCTCGATCTCGTCGAGCTTCAGTTCCGCGTCGCCCATGGCGAGACGCTTCCCTTCACGCAGGAGGAGGTCCGCCTCGAGGGCCACGCCGTCGAGGCGCGGCTCTATGCGGAGGATCCCGAGAAGGGTTTCCTGCCCTCGACCGGGCGCCTCTGGGCGCTGGAACTGCCGGAGGATTTCGGCATCCGCGTCGATTCCGGCGTCGAGGCCGGCGACGAGGTCAGCCCGTTCTACGATCCGATGATCGCCAAGATCATCGCGCGCGGGGCCGATCGCGACGAGGCGCTCGATCGCCTGTCGCGGGCTCTGGGTGAAACGCTCGTCGCGGGCCCGCGCACGAACGCCGCCTTCCTGAAGAAGCTCGTCGACGCGCCGGCCTTCCGCGACGGCGCCTTCGATACCGGCTTCATCGACCAGAATCTCGAACAGCTCGGCGCCGTGGAGCGCCCGCTTGATCCGATCGCCGTCGCGGCGGGGGCGCTCGCCCTGGTGCGGCGCGACCATGACCGCAACGCACTCGCGGGCAGCGTCGCCGTCGGCGATCTCCCCGGCCCCTGGTGGGCGAGCGACGGCTTCCAGCTCGTCGGCCAGCGTCAGACCGGCCTGCCCCTGATGGTGGACGGTACGCGCATCGAGGGCGCCCTGACCTGGGACGCGGAAGGCCCGGCCTTCGAATTGCCCGGCGCGGAATCGGCCCCCGGCGCCGTCGAGGCGAGCATCGTCGAGGCGGGCGAAACCATGCTCGTCCTGCGCGAGGGGCGCCAGACACGCGTCGAGATCTACGATCCGACCGCCGTCGATCTCGAACATCTCGATGCGGGCGGCCTGATCAAGGCCCCGATGCACGGCAAGCTGGTTGCGCTCTTCGTCGAAACCGGCGAAGCGGTCGAGAAGGGCCAACGCGTCGCAGTGGTCGAGGCGATGAAGATGGAACATGTCCTCACCGCACCCCTCGACGGTGTGATCGGCGAGATTGCCGTCGCGATCGGCGATCAGGTGGGTGAAGGTGCGCGGATCACGGTGGTGCTCGAGGAGGGCGATACGGCATGAGTAAACGGCTTGCGATGGTTCTGGGCGGTCTCGTGCTTGCGATCGGCATCATCGCCTATGTCGGCTACCTGCTCCAGCAATACGGCCAGGAATGCGATTCGACGCTCCGGCATTGCGACGTCGCACAGGAGGAGATCGCCTTCCTCGAAGGCCAGTGGTGTGCTGCCGTCGATCCGCAGGCCCTGCGCGAGCGCATCGTCTTCGAGGAGGAGCGCATCATGCTCCTGCGCGACGGCGCGCTGGCGGAACGCGACGACGACTGGCGCGAGATGCGCGTCTTCGCCTCCATGGGGGCGCTGGTCTATTTCGAGCACGATCCGCAGACCGGCGCCCGGCTCACCGGCGAGCTGACGCTGCGCGTCGACGGACCCGACCGGCGCTTCATGGTCGACGGTCCCCATGAAATCGAATGGGTGCGCTGCGCCGAAAGCTGAACCGCGCAAGCGCGAAGGGATGCATCATGACCGAGACACCTGATACGAGCTTCGATGCAAACGGCACGCCCTTCACGGAATATGCCGAGCCGCAGGCCGCGATCGACGCACTGAGCCGCACCTACGACGACGCCGCCGAGACCCTGCGCGGCGCGATCACGCGTTTCGTCAAGGACGGCATCCCGCCCGATCCCGAGACGCGCGCGCGCTTTCGGTATCCGGAATTGCGTGTTGTCTATACGGAAGGGGCCAAGCCCCCACGCACGCAGCGCGCCTTCGCCAAGCTTCTCGGCACCGGCATCTACGCCACCACCCTCACCCATCCCGAGGCGTTTGCCGGCTATCTTCTCGAGCAGCTCACCCCGCTCGTTAACGAATACGGCGCGCGCCTTCAGGTCGGGCCGGGGGCGCAGGAGATCCCCTACCCCTACGTCCTGGATCGCGGCGACGAACTCAGCCATGGCGACGTCAGCGCCAGTGCGCTCGCCCAGCATTTCCCCATTCCCGATCTCACCCAGGTCGGCGACGAGATCGCCGACAGCGTCTGGGAGGCGCCTGCCGATGCGATGCGCCCGCTATCGCTTTTCGACGCGGTGCGGGTCGATTACTCGCTGCGCCGGCTGGTGCATTATACCGGCACCGACTGGCGCACCATCCAGCCCTGGATCCTGCTGACCAATTACCACCGCTATGTCGACCAGTTCGTGCAATGGGCGCTGGAGGAATTGCGGCGCGAGGATAGTGTGCACGCGCAGCTCGTCATGCCGGGCGGCGTCAGCGTCAGCCGCGAACAGGCAGCGCATACCGACGCGGAAACCCTGATGGCGCAATCGCCCTGGCATCGCCACCAGATGCCGGCTTACCATCTGACGCGCCGCGACGGCTGCGGCGAGGGTGTGACGCTGGTCAATATCGGCGTCGGCCCGTCCAACGCCAAGACGATCACCGACCATCTCGCCGTTTTGCGCCCGCATTGCTGGCTGATGGTCGGCCATTGCGGTGGCCTGCGCCAGTCGCAGACCATCGGCGATTACGTTCTCGCCCACGCCTATCTGCGCCAGGACGGCATTCTCGACAGCCTCGTCCCGCCGGATATCCCGATCCCGGCACTGGCCGAGGTGCAGATCGCCCTGCAACAGGCGGCGGGGCAAGTCACCGGAGAGCGCGGCGAGGCGCTCAAGGGGCGGCTGCGCACCGGCACCGTCGTCACCAATGACGACCGCAACTGGGAACTGCGCTGGAGCCAGGAACGACGCCGCTTCAACATCTCCCGCGCCATCGCCATCGATATGGAGAGCGGCACCATCGCCGCTCAGGGTTTCCGCCTGCGCGTGCCCTACGGCACGCTGCTCTGCGTCTCGGACAAACCGCTCCACGGCGAGATCAAGCTGCCCGGCGCGGCCAATGCCTTCTATCAGCGCGCCGTCGGCGAGCATCTGATGATCGGGCTGGAGACGCTCGAAATCCTGCGCGGCCAGCGTACGGCCCTGCATTCGCGCAAGCTGCGCTCCTTCGACGAGCCGCCCTTCCGGTGATCGCGTGCGCACGCGATCGGGCAAGCTGCGCTTACCGATAGGGCAGCATGCCCGATTGCCTGGACGGCGCCGCTGCGGCAGCCTCGCATCCGGTCATATCCGGAGAGCGACGCATGAGTGATGCCCCCCTTCCCGCCACCCGCACCGGGCGCCTGGAGCGCCCCGACGGCGCGACGATCCATTACGAGGTGACCGGGAGCGGCCCGGCGCTGCTCTTCGCCCACGGGCTGGGCGGCAATCATCTGAGCTGGTGGCAGCAGATTCCGGCCTTTGCCGGGCACTTTACCTGTATCGCTTTCTCGCATCGCGGCTTTGCACCCTCGACCTGCCCGGGCGCTGCACCCGATCCGCGTGATTACGCGGGCGACGCCATCGCGCTGCTGGACCATCTGAAGATCGAACGTGCCGTCTTCATCGGCCAGTCCATGGGCGGCTGGACCGGGGTCGAGACGGTTCTGGCGCACCCGGAGCGGCTCGCCGGGCTGGTGCTCGCCTGCACCACGGGATCGTTCTCCTTCGACGGGTTCGACGATCCGGATGTCGCTGACTGGTATGCGCGTCGGGAGGCGATCCGCGAAAAGCTCGTCGCCGACAATATCCACCCGGCGACGGGGGCGGTCTTCGCGGCGGCAGAGCCCGGTCTGCACCAGCTCTACGGCATGATCGACCGGCTCAATGCCGGGCTCGACAAGGAGGCCGTGCGCGCAGCCATCTGGAGCATGCGCAAGCGCGGGCCGGAGGATGCCGCGCGCATCGCCTGCCCTGTGCTGATGATCACCGGCGAGGACGATATCGTGATCGCGCCGGCGGGGATACGCGCCGTGGCGCGCCACATTCCGGATGTGCGCGTCCACGGTGTGCCGGCGACCGGGCACTCGGTCTATTTCGAGCGCGCTGCCTTGTTCAACGCGCTCGTGGGTGATTTCCTCGCCGAGATCGGCTGGCGCTGATCAGGTCCCCACCCGCAGCGGCGCGCCGAGCTTTCGCAGGGCCGCGAGCGCCGAGAGCGCCGTGATCCGCCCGGTCTTGGGATTCTCGGAAGGGATATTCTCGATCTCCAGCGCGAACGATGCGGAATCCGCATCGACCTCGATGCGATGGCAATTGCGCGTGACGCCGGGATCGGCCCAGATCTCGATCGTCGTCGCATCCGGCCCGATACCGGCAAGCGAGAGCGCCGCGGCGACGTTCACATTGGCGGGAAACCCCTTCGCCGCTTCACCAGCGCTGCCCTTGAAGACGAGCAGCGCCTCGCTCAGCCCCTCGACTGAAATGGCATTATCGACCAGATGCGGCGCCCCGGCCAGGCCGCCGGGCGGCTTGCGCGTGATCATGCGCACCGAGCGGATCTCGCCCTCGGCTGCGGCACTGACGGCGTCGAGGCCCAGGAGCGCGCCGGTCGGGATGATGATCTGGCCACCCTTCTCGCGCGCCAGTTCGACCAGTTCGGGATGCGGCAGCAGCGCGCCGGCGGAGAGGATCATGACCTTCCGGCCGGCACCGAGCATGATCCTGCACAGATCGCCGACCACGGCGGCAGGGGCGCATTCGACGGCGATGTCGCAATGGGCGGGCAGATCCTCCATTGCGACGATGGGGCAATCGATCCCCTGCTCGCTCAGCCAGGCCTGTGCCTTGTCGCGTCCGCCGACTGCGACACAGGACAATTCCAGCCCGTCGATCCCGTCGCTCAGCGCCTGCGCGAGCTTGCGCCCGATCGCCCCGAGGCCCACGATTCCCACCCGAATTCCGCTCATTGTCACTCCTTCCGTAATCGTCGTCGGGAGATTGACCGGACATGCCGGAGTGTCAAGCCCGCAGCATAAAGCGGCGACCAAGTCATGCTGCAGCGCAATACAGGCGAGGACGACTATATTTATAATAAGTTTACCAACATTACGGATTCATTTGCCGTAGTATCAAGCAAAATGGCATATTACGGAACGGATACATGCGCTCGTGCTTTGTTTCTGCCCTTGATCCAATGAAAGGAGGGCGACATGGCGACATGGATTACAGTCGGGATCGTTTTCGCGATCGGCTTCTACGCCCATTATGCGCGCCTGAAGAGCCCGCTCGTCTTCGTGGCCTGTCTGGTGCTGCTGGCGGTCGGCCTGACCATCGATCTCATGATCGAGCAGCCGACGTCCCGCTTCGCCGATTGAGCCGTCTCACGGCTGTTGCGGCGCCGGCGCGGGCTGCCTCGCGCGGGCGAGCAGCGCGATGATATCGCAGCGCATCCCGGTAATGCGATAGAGCCCGACCGCCGATCCGGCCAGCCAGAACAGCCAGGCGACGAGCACGGCGAGCCCGGCGCCCATCAATCCGAAGGACGGGACCAGCGCGAAATTGCCGAGTGCCAGCACAATCGTCGAAGCGATGCACAGCAGCGCATTGAACATCTGCGCACCCGCGATCGTCAGAAGCTGCACCACCGGCCCCGCAAGCGCACGCAGGACCTGACAGGCGACGAGCAGGACCAGCACCCAATGCGCCTGCGCGAAATCCGGATGGAATATTGCGAGGATCATATCGCCGAACAGAGCCGTCGTGATCAGCGCAGCCAGGGTGAAGGCAATGGGGAAAGCCGCGGCGGCACGCATGGTATCGCTGGTACGCCCCAGACGCCGCGCGGCGCGGGCATCGGCGAGATCGGGGAGGATGACCTGATGCGCCACCTGCACACCGAATCCCACAAGCACCGCCAGCTTCAGCGCGATGCCGAAAGCGGCGAGCGCCGCCGGATCGAGCACCGTCGCGGCCAGCAGAATGGCGAGATCGGCGAAGATCAGGGTGTAGATCCCGACCGCGATCTGCGGCGCGCCTTCCCGGCGCCAGCGCGAAACCAGGCGCCGATCCGCATGATCGCGCCCATCGGCGATCCGCGGCAGGCGCGCGCGCAAGAGCAACCATTGCCCGGTCGCAAGCAGCCCGGTCACGGCGAAGAGCGAAATGACGACGATCCGCACATCCGGGCTCGCGCCCACCAGGATCATGCCCCCGACGATGGTCAGGAAGAGCACCGGGCGCAGAAACGTCTCCGGGCCATAAGCGAGGAAGAAGGCGCGCAGCGACAGGGCGATGCCGGAATTGATGCTGAACAGGGCGAGGACCGGCATGAAGGCCGCGGTGATCGCAAACAGCGTTCGCTCCTGCATGGTCGCGCCGGGCCACAGCATCGCAGCGGCGAGGATCAGAAGAGCGAGGAGCAGGCATAAGCGCAGCGCATCAAGATGGCTCTGGCGCACGAACGCGGCGAGCGTGCCGGGACGTCCGCGCTCCTGATAGCGCGCAATGAAACGCGGGGCGATTTCCGGATAGCCGAAGGAAACAACCGTGGCCGCAACGATGGCAAGCGATGTCGCGGCGAAGAACAGGCCGAGATCTTCCGGCGCAAGCAGCCGCGCCAGAACGAGTTGCGTCCCGAACCCCGCCCCCGCGCCGCCGAGGCGGATCACCAGGAGGATGAAGGTCATCGACGTCAGAAGCTTGCGCAGACCCGCCAATCTCTAAACCCGTTGCAACAGGAAGTTCCAACGGGTGATAGCACACAGGAATTGAGGAATGCTGAACCCGCGCGCCCTTCCCGGGTGCGCGGGCGCATCACGCTTTCGCGTGTCAGCTCTCGTAGTGATCGGCGACGAGCCGGTCGAGCAGGCGCACGCCGAAGCCCGAGCCCCAGCTCTTGTTGACGTCGCTGGCCTCGGCGGCCATGCCGGTGCCGGCGATGTCGAGATGCGCCCAGGGCGTATCCTTCACGAAACGCTGGAGGAACTGCGCGGCGGTGATGGCGCCACCGTACCGTCCTCCGGTATTCTTCATGTCGGCGAATTTGGAATCGATCAGCTTGTCATAGGACTTGCCGAGCGGCAGGCGCCAGACCTTCTCGCCGGTCGCGTTGCCGGCTTCACTGAGCTTCTCGCACAAGGCGTCATCATTGCTGAACAGACCCGCATGGTCCTTGCCGAGCGCCACGATGATGGCGCCGGTCAGCGTGGCGAGATCAATCATGAATTGCGGCTCATAGGTGTCTTCGACATAGCTGAGCAGATCAGCCAGGACGAGCCGCCCTTCGGCATCGGTGTTGATGATCTCGACCGTCTGGCCCGACAGCGTCTCGACGATGTCGCCGGGGCGCTGGGCCTTGCCGTCGGGCATGTTCTCGACGAGCCCGATCGCGCCGATGACATTCGCCTTCGCCTTGCGCGCGGCCAGCGCATGCATCAGGCCGACGACAGTCGCCGCACCGGCCATGTCGCCCTTCATGTCTTCCATGCCGCCGGCGGGTTTGATCGAGATGCCACCCGTATCGAAAACCACGCCCTTGCCGATGAAGGCGACGGGCTTCTCGCTCTTCTTCGCGCCCTGCCAGCGCATGATGGCCACGCGCGCCGGGCGCTCGGAGCCCTGCGCCACGCCGAGCAGCGCGCGCATGCCGATCTTGCCGAGCTGCTTCTCGTCGAGGATCTCCACCTCGACCCCGAGCTTCTCGAGCGCAGCGGCGCGCTCGGCGAATTCGACGGGGCCGAGCGTGTTGGCCGGCTCGTTGACGAGATCGCGTGCGAGCATGACGCCGTCGGCAAGGCCCGCGCTCTGCTTGGCCGCCTTCTTCAGCGCCTGCGGATCGGCGCCGGCGAGGGTAAGCCTGCCGCCCTTCTTCGGCGCATCGTCATCATCGTCCTTCTTTTTCGACTTGTAGTGGTCGAAGCGATAGGCGCGCAGTCGCGCCCCGAGCGCGAGCCCGGCAATCGCGGCATCGTCGCCCTGGAAACCGGGGAACTCGGTCACGAGCATCGCCTCGCGGCCCGCTGTGGCGCCGGCGATCGCAGCGCCGAGGGAAGGCCAGTCCGGCGTCTCGCCCTCGACCGGCTTGCCGAGACCAACGATGACGAGCCGGTCCACATCGAGCTGGCCCGGCGCGGTGATCTTCATAACCGATTTGAACTTGCCCTTGAACTTCTCGGCCTTCGCCGCGCGGGCGATGATCCCGACCGAATCGCCCAGCAGCCGCGCAGCCTGGGGCCCCGGTGTCAGATCTTCACCGACACACAGGACGAGATCGCCGCTTTCCGGTACCTGCAGTGATTCGAAATCAAGTTTGAAGCCGTCGGACATGGGCATTTGCCTTTCATTATCGGCGAGACGTCGTTTTTTTTCGCGCCCCGCATCGCCTGCTCATCGAATCCCAACATAGCGGCTCGTTGCGCAGACGGAAGAGGCAGCGCGCGATTGCGCATGACACATACGTGCTTTTGCGGATATTTCGCCTCGTTGCGACGGCCCGAAATCGCGCGCTGATTCGTGTCTGCAACCTAACTCTACGTCACCCTTGAGCACGAATCCGAGATTAACCAGAGTGTCTGCCCAATCTTTGCATATCAGTCAAAGAAGCCGTAGTTCGGCAAGAAACGTCAATCGATGACGGGATAAATCGAGCGCCATGCGGAAAACCGCGATGATTTCGTTTCGAAAGCTTCGCCGAGGAGAAATCTGAAATTTGGACGTGATTGCACAAGACCCTGAGAATATTGACGCTAATTACAATTATAAGTACATTTTTATTAAGCGATTTTAAGAGAGCAGCAGGTCTCGGCATGAAT
>LFIK01003169.1_pt1 | contig 13365 bp, 19 predicted proteins | sample 643401 | NCBI WGS metagenome assembly LFIK01 (sample SAMN03777447, study PRJNA286221) | soda lake metagenome | biome: soda lake; feature: Kulunda steppe; material: water; isolation source: sample T5-Br brine of Lake Tanatar-5 | place: Russia: Kulunda steppe | collected 2010-07 | reverse complement strand
CGCTCCGCAGAGCGTAGCGTCAGGAACACGAAAAACCTGACAAACCATATCGCGGGGTGGAGCAGCCCGGTAGCTCGTCAGGCTCATAACCTGAAGGTCGTCAGTTCAAATCTGACCCCCGCAACCAGATTCCAAAACAATATCAAAGACATGCGCGCCGCCCACAAGCGGGGCTTTTTGCGTTCCGCCACCCGTGGAAGCACTGTGGAAGCAAGATGGGCCGAAATCCTTCATACCGCTTCGTAAATCGGTGTGAACCGCGCCTCGTACCGCTCCGGATGTTTCTATCGAGTGCCCCAATTGACGCCCTGCAACTGTCCAGAGTAACCGCACAGGCATCAAGACGCGTCTGCCAGGCGGCATGATCGGCATGTTGCGCACCGTCCGCATTGGCCAGCAACCGCGGGGCAGACCCGGACAAGGGCGCCCACACATGCAGCCACGCAAGCGATGCTTAGCCCAGCAACCGGTGCTGCACGCCTGTGAGATGACGAAACAGAAGGTCGCGGCTATGGGCGCGGTCGCGGTTGCACAATGCCTCCACGATCTCCTCGTGTTCGCCCTGATAGATTTGCCAGTTCTCCGGCGAAAAATCCCGTTGCTTGAGCCGCTGCCACGCTTCGCTGCGGCGTTCGGCCGCGATCCGGTCACCTAGTTCGCGAAACAGTTGGTTGCCGGTTGCGTGGAAGAGCAAGCGATGAAACCCCGCGTCCCACGCCTCGCAATCGCGCCAGTCGCGGCTGCCCCGCCCGCGCAGCACGAAGGCGCGCAATTCTTCGAGTTGGGCTTCCGCTGCGTTCAGGACGATCAAATCCGGCAGACGCGGCTCGATCACCGTGCGCAAGGCTAGGATCTCGGCTGGGCTGGCATGAGGCGCGGACGCGGTGCGGGCGGACTCTGCGGCCGCCGCACCGTTCCCAACCCCGTCCGCCGCGAAGGTGCCACGCCCTACCCGGCGCAACAGCAACCCCTCTGCCGCCAGCTGGTCGAGCGCCGAGCGGACCGCCGCCCGCGAGAGCCCCGTGTGCGCTGCCACATTGCGCTCTGTGGGCAAACGACTGCCGACGCGCAACTCGCCCGAGGTCAGTGCCTGGCGCAGCGCCGAGAGCAACTGCGCCTTCGAAGCATACCGGGTTTCGAATACAGCGGCGGTGCGCTGAGGCAGGGGGTCACCCCCGCCCGTAAGATCGTCTGATTGAACCATGTCCTGCCCGAAAGTTGAGCGACGCGCCCGGACTCCGATGTCAGCCTTGATAATGGACACGATGGGAATTGACAAGCCAATTTGGCTGCGCAATGATCATATTGGTTGGCGAATGGTCGACCATATCGCATACACAGGGAGCCCATCATGAAATCCGTGGTTCGAGCGTGCGCGCAGGGTTTGCGGCACAATGTCCTGTCTCGGCGCACTGTACTGGGGGGCATGGCTGCGGCTGGCGGCGTGCTGGCGGCGCCAGCCGTCCTTCGGGCCCAGTCGCGCCAACTGGTGTTCGCTACCTGGGGCGGTTCGTGGGAAGCGGCCATGCGCAGCGCATGGTTCGACCCTTTTACCGCCGCCACGGGGATCGACATCGTGAGCGTCAGCGGCAACACCTACGGGCGTGTCCAGGCCATGGTCGAGGCCGGTCGCCCGGAATGGGATGTGGTCGAGGTGCTGCCCGATTTCCAGTGGATCGGCGCCTCGGCCAACCTTCTGGAGCCGCTTGATTTCTCGGTGATTGACACCTCCGGGGTGATGGAGGGCGAGGATCTCGTGACGGAGTTTTCGATCCCGCAGGTGCTGTTTTCCAGGGTTCTGACCTATTCCACCCGCTTCGAAGAGGTGCCGACGGATTTCGCGGCATTCTGGGACATCCAGCGCTTCCCCGGTCGCCGCGCCTTCTACAACCGCGCCAACGGCGGGATGCTGGAGGCGGCGCTGCTGGCTGACGGGGTCACACCGGAAGACCTGTATCCGCTGGACCTTGAACGCGCACTCGCCAAGCTGGACGAGATCCGCGACGATATCCTGTTCTACGAAACCAACGCGCAGGGCGAGCAGTTCATGTCCGACGGGCAGACCAGCATCGGGTTGCTGCCCGACGGGCGGGCGCTGAACATCCGCAACACCGGCGCACCGGTGGACATCCAGTATGCCGCAAGCTTCCTGACCTGGTCGACGATGGTTGTGCCCCGCGGCGCGCCCAACGCAGCAGCGGCAATGGAGTTCCTGGCCTACAGCCTGACGCCCGAAGCGCAGGCGGCCATCGCCGAGGCCTATACCTACGGGCCCGTGGTGCCCGCAGCCTTTGACATGATCGACCCCGAACGCGCCGCCATCCTTTCGGGTGGGCCACAGATGCAGGGCCAGGCCGTCCTGGTCGGCGAAAAGTGGTGGGGTGAGAACCTGCCTGAAGCCAGCGAGCGTCTGACCGAGTGGATGCTGGGCTGACGCCGACAGCGATCGGGGAGGGAGTGGCGTGCGAAATCTGACAGGGGGCGGGGCCTGGTTGGTCCTGCCCGCCGTCCTTCTGCTGACGGCATTCTTCCTTTGGCCGGTGGGCGAGTTGGTCGCGCGCAGTTTCCGCGACCCGGCCGGCACATGGATTCACTATCAGCGGATCTGGGAAGTGCCGGCGTATCTGCGCATTCTCAACCGCACACTTGTCATCAGCGCGATGACCACCTTGATCTGCGTTGTGCTGGCCTATCCGCTGGCCTACCGGCTGGTCACCGCCAGCGCGATGGGACGCGCGGTCATTCTGGTATGCGTGCTGATCCCGTTCTGGACCAACCTGCTGGTGCGCTCCTATGGGTGGATCGTCATGCTCAACCCGCAAGGCGTGATCAACTCTGCATTGACCGGGCTTGGGCTGATCGACGAACCGCTGCGGCTTGTCTATAACACCACTGGTGTGCTGATCGGCATGTCGCAGATCATGCTGCCGTTCATGATCCTGCCCATTGCTGCGGTCATGGCGCGCCTGGACCCGAAGGTTACACACGCTGCGCGCAGCCTTGGCGCCACGCCGGTGCAGGCATTCTTCAAGGTCTATCTGCCACTGACGATGCCGGGGGTGATGGCGGGTTCGGTTCTGGTCTTTACCATCAGCCTCGGCTTTTTCGTCATACCCGCGCTGCTCGGCGGTTCGCGCGAGATCCTGCTGGCGCAGCTGATCGAATTCAACATCAACCAGGTGCTCAACTGGGGCCTTGCCGCGGCGCTGTCCACGGTGCTCCTCATTGCCACGCTGGGGCTTTACTGGATCGGCGACCGCTGGTTCGGACTGGGCCGTATCTGGGGGCTGAAATGAAACCACCACGGCGACTCGACATATTGCTGTCTGGCGCGGTTGTGGCCGTATCGGTCTATCTGGTGCTGCCCACGCTGGCGATCATCCCGATCTCTTTCAGCGACACCGACTTCATCATCTTTCCGCCGCAAGGCTTCTCGCTGCGCTGGTACGAGACGTTCTTTACCCAGCCCGCCTGGCGCAACGCCGCGATCACCAGTTTCATCGTGGCGACGCTGGCGGCGGTCCTGGCCACCGTGCTGGGAACCCTGGCGGCGCTGGGGCTGGCGCGCATGAGCAGGCGGCTGGCGCGGGGGCTGGGCGCGCTGTTCATCCTGCCCCTGATCGTGCCGACGATCATCACCGCAGTGGCGTTTTATGGTACTTTTTCCCGTCTGGGCATGGTCGGCAACATCCCCGGTCTGGTGCTGGCACATACCATCCTGGCGCTGCCCTTCGTGGTCATCAACGTCTCGGCTGTCATGCAGAAGGTGGACTGGCGCATCGTCGACGCCGCCCGCAGCCTGGGCGCCACACCTTTGCAGGCGTTCTGGAAGGTAACCCTACCGGCCATCCGGCCAGGTGTGCTGGCGGGCGCGGTTTTCGCCTTCCTCACGAGCTTCGACGAGATCGTGATCGCGCTGTTCATCAGCGGAGCCCGCGCAGTCACCCTGCCCGTGCAGATGTGGAGCGGAATCCGCTTCGAGATCAGTCCCGTCGTCGCCGCTGCCTCGTGCCTGCTGCTGCTGATGTCATGCTTCATGCTCACCCTTTACTGGCTGCTCAGAAAGGACCCCGCGCAATGACCGATTCCACCGCCTCCCCGTCCGTGTTGCCGGAGGAGTTCGCCGCGCGTCGCTCCGCTGCTCGAAACGCCGCCACCGCAGCGGGTTTCGACGGCCTTCTGGTGTGCTCGCGCGGGGGCGGCACACTGGACCGCTATGCCGATGCGATGTATCTGGCCAACTTCTACTCGCCCTTCCCGTATATTCCCGATCTCCCTGGCAGTTGGACCGGTCGCGGCCATGCCTTTATGGTGCTGCCCGCAGAGGGTGATCCGGTGTTGATCGTCGATGTGCCCAACGACGGGCGCATCGCCTTGCCGGACGCCTGCATCATCCGCGCCGACCGCGTGCTGGAGGCAACGGTCGCTGCGCTGAAAGGCGCCGGACTGGCGCAAGGGCGTATCGGAATCGTTGGCCAAGACGTGCTTTCGGTGGCGGCCCACACGGCGCTGGCAGAAGCATTGCCCGGGGCGTCATGGGCGGGCGCCGACGCCCTGGTGGGCGCTCTGCGCGCCGTGAAATCCCCGGCCGAGGTGGAGAAACTGCGCCGGGCGTCGCAGCTTGGCTCGCGCATGATAGAAGCGATGATGGAGGCCGCCATGCCCGGCGCCTCGCACGGCGAGATCGTCGCCGCGGGCACCGACGTGCTGATCCCCGAGGGGGGCATGCTTTACAACTCGTTCATGGCCTCGGGGCGTGGCGGGGCCACGCCGAAGCTGTCGCGCGCGAACTTTCCCACCTGGGGTTCCTCCGACCGTTTGGAAGAGGGCGACTGGTTCCGCGTTGGTATCTCGGGGGTGCTGGACGGCTATGCCTTTGACCTGGCGAGGTCACGCGCGGTGGGCTCGGTGCCCGCGCGCCAGATCGAACTGTTCGAAGCGGCCATCGCCACGGTCGAGGCCGCTGCCGCCGCTATCCGCCCCGGCGCTACGGCAGGCGATGTCGCCCGCGCCGGCCTCGGGCGTCAGCAGGCGTTGGGCTTCAGCCTGGATGGCGTGTTCTCGGGTATGGGCCATGGCATCGGGCTGGGTTGGGATTCGCCGTGGCTCGTGCCCGACGACACAACACCGCTTGTGCCCGGAATGGTCCTTTGCCTTGAACGCACCGTCACCGCCGACGGCCATCTGGGCGACTTCGAGGAAACCGTGCTCGTCACCGACACCGGCGCCGAAACCATCACAGACGCCCGACAGCGATGGTGGTGAAGGGAGAAGACATGACAGGACGCGCCGGCGCCGCCATCCGCATCGAGCGGCTCAACAAGATATACGGAGACCTCAAGGCCGTCGACGATGTCTCGCTCGACATTGCAGCCGGAGAATTCCTGACGCTTCTTGGTTCCAGCGGATCGGGAAAAACCACCACGCTGATGATCGTCGCGGGATTCGCCCTGCCTGATTCCGGCAATGTCTGGATCGGAGATCGCCCCATCACCCAGCTTCCGCCCGAACGCCGCGGGCTGGGCGTGGTGTTCCAGTCCTATGCGCTTTTTCCGCATCTGGATGTGAAAGAGAACATAGCTTTTCCGCTGCGTATGCGCCGCGTCCGGGCGGCCGAAATCGACCGCAAGGTGGCGCGCGTTCTTGAACTGGTCGAACTGGGCGCCTTCCGCGACCGGCGCATCGGCCAGTTGTCAGGTGGCCAGCAGCAGCGCGTGGCGCTGGCCCGCGCGCTGGTCTTTGAGCCGCCGGTGCTGCTTATGGACGAACCTCTGGGGGCATTGGACCGCAAGCTGCGTGAACAGTTGCAGGTCGAGATCAAGCGCATCCAGCGCGATCTCGGGGTGACGGTCATCTACGTCACCCACGACCAGGAAGAGGCGCTGTCAATGTCCGACCGTATCGCCATCATGGCCGAGGGGCGCATCCTGCAGACCGGCACCCCGGATGAAGTCTACGAGGCACCGCACTCGGCCTATGTCGCCGATTTCCTGGGCGAATCCAACTTCATCCACGGGCAGGCGACCGTGGACGGCCTGCTGGCGCGCACCGATGGCGGACCCCGGTGCATGGCTGCAGCGCGCGCAACCGTCGCGATCGGTGCCGAGGCGGTCGGAATCGTCCGCCCCGAGGCCATCCGGCTCGAGGCGGACACCGCGGGGCTGCCCAACCAGATCACCGGCGAGATCGAACTGCGCGAGTTCCTGGGCGCCGATCTGCGGCTGTCGGTGCTGACCCCGGTGGGCGCGCTCACGGTGCGCACGCCGCGGCTGGGTCATCATGCAGGGCTGCTGCCCGGCGCGCGGATCACGCTGGGCTGGTCAGCCGAAGACATGGCGCTCTTTCCGGCAGACAAGGGCGGGACATGACGGCCGACGCCCCGCCGGGCCTTTGGGCCGCCACCGCGCGCGAAGACGCCCCCGACGCCCCGCCGCTCGAGGGCGAGGCGCACGCCGATGTCGCCATCATCGGAGGTGGTTTCACCGGGCTGTCGGCCGGGCTCCATCTGGCCGAGGCCGGGGCCGATGCGGTCGTGCTCGAGGCGACCACTTTCGGCTATGGTGCCAGCGGTCGGAACGGCGGGCAGGTCAACCCCGGCCTGAAATGGGGACTAAGGGAGCTCGAGGTCCGGTTCGGCGACGACGGCGCGCGTCTGTTCCGTCTGGGCGATACCGCACCCGACTTCCTGGCCGCGCTGGTGGAGCGCCTGCGGCTGCCCTGCCTCTTCCGCCGCGACGGCGTGCTGCGACTTTCACATACCGCCGCCGCCGCCGCCGCGGCCCGCGCCGATGCTGTGTCGCTGCGTGCGCGTGGCATCGATGCCGTGCCGCTGGAGCCCGAAGATGCCGCCCGGTACAGCGGCACAGGCTACTATTGTGGCGGGCTACTGGACCCGCGCGGAGGCAGCGTGCACCCGCTGGACCTGGTCCGGTCACTGGCGCACGCGGGCCGAGGCGCAGGGCTGCGGATGCATGCCCACAGCCCTGCCACCGCGCTTGTGCGTGACGGCGCAGGTTGGCGCATTGAAACTGCGGACGGGCGCCTTCACGCGCGCAGCGTGGTTATCGCCACCAACGGCTACAGCGATGCGCTGGTGCCCGGGCTGGCACGCTCGCTGCTGCCGGTCAACAGCTTCCAGATTGCCACCACGCCGCTGCCGCCCGAGGTCGCGGCCACCATCCTGCCCGGCGGGCAGACCGCATACGACAGTCGGCGCCTGATCGTCTATTTCCGCAAGAGTCCCGACAACCGCCTGGTCTATGGGGGGCGGGCGTCGTTCTCGTCCGACCGCCAGGCCGGCCGCGATGCGGCGGATTATGCGGCCATCCACCGGGCGATGATCGAAACATTCCCCCAGCTATCGGGTACCGCCATCGCGCACCGCTGGACCGGGCTGGTCTGCATCACCCCCGACTTTCTGCCGCACTACCATCGCCCCGCCGACGGGTTGCATGTGGTTGTCGGCTTCAACGGACGCGGGGTGGCACTGTCGGTGCATTCCGGGGTCTGGATTGCCGGGCAGGTGATGGGCCGGCCGATGCCCGAGGTCGGCATACCCTGCACCCCGATCCGCCCGATCCCGCTCCACGCCCTGCGCGCACCGCTCCTCAACCTCGCCATGCGAGGCCAGCAGCTTCTGGACCGTATGGGCCGCTGAGACCCCGCGCACGGCCCCACCTGCACCGCACCCTCGACCGGGCACCACCCGAGGCGACGGCGTTTCCTGAAGATTGCCGCCGAGGAATGACCCGAGTTTTTCAGAGGACTCCGACGCCGTCAGTCGACATGCCGCGGCACTTCAGTGCGGACATCGGCAATCGCTTGCCCTTTCCGACCATGCTGAAGGGGATTACATCAGCCCGGCTGATGCTCCTCTCCCGCTCATCGTCGATCCGCCCGACCGGAATGGCCCTGATCCTGTGGGCGGGCAACTCGATGCGGGAATCCTACGGCGCGCCACAACGTACATGCTTCCGGCATGGTTCCGGACACGTTGGGCTTGCGCTCGGCGACGAAGAGAATACCCTAGCTCTATCGGTGCCACTTTTTGGCACCCTGATCGGCGCGGGGAAATGTCCCGGCGGGTGTTGAACTTCGCGGAATGAAGGGTGGCGTTGCTCTCCCTGAGCCGTCGGCTCGGGTTGTTCAGTCCTAACGGAGAGCAACACCATGAAGACAGATACCACATCACCGCTGGCACTTACCAGCACGGCCGAGCTGACGGCTGCGGTCGAAGTGGCGCGCGACGCGTTCGGGGCGAGCTTTGAGCATTTCTGCCTGATGGCGGGTCTCGCGAGCCTCACGCAGATGCTTGACTTCAAGCGTTAAGAGATTGATCCATTGGATCAATTGTTGCGCAGGAGGACGCGATCGCGTTGGCCGGGGCGCCACATGCGCGCGCTGCCGACAAGCCGGGATACCGCTAAGGCCGCACCAAGGGTTCGGTGGGCTTTCACGGTGGCAAGGTGGAGTTGGAGCGCCCGCGGGTGCGCTCGAAAACCACCGGCACGGAGCTGGCGCTGCCCAGCTGGAAGGAGGCGACCGAGGCCGACTGGCTGGAACAGTGGGCGATGAGCCTGATGCTGATGAACGTGGCCACGCGCAAGGTGGGCCGAAAGGTGCGCCTGCCCGAAGCCGGGGTGCCCTCCGGGCCGGGCTCGGGGCTGTCGAAATCGGCGTTGTCCAGGCGGTTCAGGGCGCTGACGCAGGCGCGCCTGGAGGAGTGGATGGCCTCGGACCTGTCGGCGCTCGATCTGCTAGTGATCCACATCGACGGGCTGAACATGGACACAACCTTTCCAGTAGCATGATGCTGTTTGTCGAGGAACATGCGGTGGCGCGGCGGACCGCTCACTGGGCAGACGCGCCACCGCTGCTGAGAAGTTTCATCGGAGAAATCTCACCGCACAGCGGGTGTCTGCGTAACAGTCATGATTGATCGGATTCCGTCAGGCGAGTAGGAACGGGCAAATAACAACCCCTGGGAGAATCCCACAAATGCGAATCGAGCGGGACTGCCTTGAACTTGCTGAAATCTCCGAAACCTGGGATCTGAGTGACGCCGACATCCGCTATCTTGTGGGCAACGGTACGCTGACGCTGTCGGTGCGGCTGGTGGCGCAGCCGGTCCTGCTCTCCGTGCCGGAGGAGATTGCGCCGGGCCGCTGCGAGTGGCTGCCCGACGAGGAGCGCGTGTTCCACGGGGTGGCGGACCTCTTCCTGCGCGATGGCTTTCGCCTGGTGCGGGACGGCCAGCGGACGATCACCGATGCGCTGCTGGCCGACGGCCGGCGGCTCACCCTGCGCTACGAGGGTGGGCTGCGGCTGGAGCGCAAGGATGCGCTGGTGCGCCGGGCGCATTGGGAGACGATCCGGGCCGACGTCCTCGGCGAAGGCCGCGGTGATGTGGAAGAAGCGTTCGATTTCCGCCAGTTCGTGTACGACGAGTTCGACTACGCCTTCACCCTGCCGCAGGCCCGCGCGCTTGCCTTCATGTTCGAGAGGACGCGGGCCGGGGCGCCGGACCAGCATCACCTGAAGATCCTCGAGGCAGCGGGCGCGTCCTCGACGAAGCTCGGGAACCTGTTCAGCCGCAAGCCATGGTGGACGCGCCTCCTGCGGAAGACCCCTGGGCGCCGTGGCTGGTACTACCTCGACCCGGCCTTCGCGATCTGGTTGACGCGCTCCGGCTGATCGCCACACTCCTCCGCCTTCCGCACAGCCCGCCACCCCGGCGGGCTTTCCGATTCCCGGATCCCGGCCAGCCCGCGGTGTGCGTTTCGTCTGCATCCGGTCTGCGTCCGGTCTGCACTGGTGTGCACTCGTCTGCAGGGCGGCCGTGATCGGAGATTTTCCAGCAAATACAGGCCGAAAGAATTCGTCAGGTGCATCCCACTTGTGGGACTTCGCCGCGCCGGGGAACTGACATCACCGCTCCAGACACCGAAGCACTGGAGAGGTCGATGTCCGAACAGTTCCTGAACCAGGCCCGGCTCGCAGACCGCTGGCACATCAGCCCCCGCACGCTGGAGCGCTGGCGCTGGAAAGGCGAGGGGCCAGCCTTCGTGAAGATCGGCGGGCGTGTCGTCTACAGGCTCGACGACATTGAGGCCTACGAAGCCGGTCGGCGCTGCGACAGCACCGCCGCCAGCACACGGCTTGGGAGGGTGCAATGACCATGGCCCGCCTGATGACGGGGCCGTGCCCGGCAGCACCCTGCACCCCGGCGGCAAGCTCCCCGATCACCGAGATCGGTTTCTGCGCCTGGGTGGCGCAGGCCGGGGCAGGGGAGGTGCTCGTCTATCACCGTGGCTTTCTCGTGGTCGATACCGACAAGCTGCTCTCGACCCTGCCCCCGGAGGCGCGCCTTGAGCTGCGCCGGCTGGCCGATGCCGCGTTCCGGGCCGCCGAGCAGGGGCTTCTCCACCTCGTCCAGGCTCGGCTGGCGACGGACCGCTTCGCCTACATCGCCATCGCCCGCCCGAAGCCCCGGCGCTCCGGCGCGGCTCTCTCGATGCGCCTGCTCGAGGCCGCCTGACCCCATCCCCCGATCATGGAGAGACCCATGCCCTTTCCCGACAACGCCCCCGACATCGACGATCTGATCAACCTGCCGGCGGGCGAACTGGCCCAGCTGCCGGTCGAGCTGCTGGCCGAGCTGCAGGGCGCGCTGGAACATGCCGCCCGGCAGCTGAAGGCTGCCACCGCCCGGTTCAATACCGCGCTGGAGGTCCGCTACGCCACCCGCGCCGCCGAGGCCCGCCGCGACGCCGGCAAGGACACCGGTACGGTGCGGCTGGCGGATGGCGCCTTCACCGTCATCGCCGATCTGCCCAAGCGGGTGGAGTGGGACCAGGAGCGGCTGACGCAGATCGCCGCCGGCATCGCCGCCGCCGGCGAGGACCCGGCCGAGTTCATCGACACCGCGCTGAAAGTGTCGGAGCGCAAGTACGCCGCGCTGCCCGAGGCCTGGCGCAAGGGGTTCGAGCCGGCCCGCACGGTGAAGACCGGCGCGCTCAAGGTGGTGTTCGAGCCGAACGAGGCCCGGCAATGACCGCGCTCGCCCCCATCGCCGCAGACAGCCCGGGTCTACCGGGCCTCATCGAGCGCGCCGCGAGCATGCTGGCCGGCGCGAAGACGGCGGCCGAAGTGCTGGAGGCCCGCGAGGCGGCGGGCCTCGCCTATGACACCGCGCGGCGCGCGGCCCGGCTGAGCCGCGCCAAGGCCGCGCATGACGACCTCGTCGCCGCCGCCCACCGCGCGCAGGCGGATGCGCTGGAGATCGAGGCCGCGGCCAAGCGGCGCCTCGCCGACGAGTACGACGCTGCGCAGGCGCGGGGCGAGGTGGCCCGGCTCGGGACCAACCAGGCGGACCTGGGTGTTCCCGATGGAAACACCCGGCCGGCCACGACCGCCGATCTTGGCCTGTCGCGCAAGTCCATCCACGACGCCCGGCTGATCCGCGACGCCGAAGAGGCCGAGCCCGGCCTCGTGCGCCGCACCCTCGATGAGCGGCTCGAGCGGGGCGAGGAACCAACGCGTGCGGCGGTCCGCCGCGCCGCGGAAGCGCGGCTGCAACGCTCGCTCGACCGGCTGCAGCGCGTCCAGGAGTTCGTGACGGCGTTTCTGGAGAGCCTGTGATGAGGCAGAGCCGGATCATGTCGATGGTCGAGGCCGCGACAAATGTGGTCGTGGGGTACATCCTGGCGATCCTCACGCAGTTGGCGGTGTTCCCGCTGTTCGGTCTCGAGGCCGCCCTCGGCGAGCATCTGGCGATCGGGCTCGCGTTTGTCGGCGTGTCTCTGGCGCGTGGGTATGTGCTGAGGCGGCTGTTCGAGCACTGGCGAAGGAGATGACGGCGCTTTGAAATTATCGCGGCGCAGGGGGGAGGTTCCGTAGAGCGCGAGACATGCTAGGCTCGGTTCATGCTCCGTCTCTTCAGCATGTTCGGCAAGTCGGCCGCCATGAATGCGCTTGACGATGCGCTGCGCGCCTCGGGCGTGCATCCGCTTCTCGTGCCGGAGGCCGTGAAGCTCACGGTGATCCGGCTTCTGACGCGGGAAGCCAGAGCGGCCTCGCAGGAAACTTGCTTCGCCGAGGCTGCGTCGCTTCTCGCCTACTGCATCCTCGGCCGTGATCCGTTCGTCGAAAGCAACGGTGCGCGGGCGGCCGACCAGGCCGACGAGCGTCTGGAGGCAGCCATCACCGCGGGCGACTCGCTCGATGCGAGGTTGATCCTGCTGGCGCTGCATGCGGGGCTGATCGCCCCGGAAATTGCCGACCGGATCGATGTCGAGGAGCGCTGACCGGGAAGCGTAGCGTGCTGCTGCTCTTTCCGAAGCCATGGCGAAGGCCGCCGCCCCATGCAGGGACGGCGGCCCGATCAGGGTCTTCAGGGCGCGGTCAGAGGACCCGCGGTCGCGTCCGCCGCCGGGCCTCCGGGCGGCCGAGCGGTGAGAGGGGCCGGCTTTCGATCCACGCCTCGATGTCGGCGTCACGCCATCCGATCGCTTGGGAACCAAGCTTCATGGGTCTCGGAAAATCATCATTTTCCATCAACTTGTAGATCGTGCTGCGAGACAGGCCAATGCGCTGCATGACTTCGCGCATACGCAAGATCCGGGTGTTCATGCCGTCATGTCCTGTGCAATTCGATAGGTGCGCCCACGCCCCTCGACCTTCTCCGAGGTGATCGTGAGGCCGAGCTTTTTCTTCAACGCTCCAGACATGGCGCCCCGGACGGTGTGCGGCTGCCATCCCGTCGCCTCGACGATCTCGTCGATGGTAGCGCCGCCCTCGGCGCTGAGCATGGCGATCAGCGCTTCCTGTTTGGTGCCGCTCCGGCGGCGGGCGGACTCCGGCGCGGCTTCGGTCCCGGGCTGGCTGTTCGTTTGCTCCACCGGAGCATCGGTGATTCCGAGAGTGCTGTAGGCCAGCGGTGTGGCACGAAGGGTGATGGGCCCGAGTTCCTCGTCGTGCCGCCAGACCGTGTTGAGATCGGTGGCGGCGACCTCTTCGATCAGCCCGCGCTTCAGCAGGCTTTTGCAGACATTGCCGACGGCGCCGCCCTTGAGGCTGGCGGTGACGGGGAACAGCATCCCGTCCTCGCGTGCGCAGGCGGCGGACAGGATGACGGCTTGGGCGTCGGATAGCTGGATCTGGGTCATGGGGTCGTCTCCGTGTTCGGGGCCGCGACCGTCGCGGCCCTCCTACGACCCCAAGCCGCGCTGGGCGCGGCAGGAGTTCCGGCGGTGGCGGATGTCAGCGGGCGTGCTCGCCCTCGCCGAAGGCGCTGTCGGTGATCTCGCGCAGCTTGGCGCGGTAATGGTTCAGGGTGCCGACGTCGCCCCAGTCGATCTCGTCGGG
>LFIK01003168.1_pt1 | contig 13371 bp, 13 predicted proteins | sample 643401 | NCBI WGS metagenome assembly LFIK01 (sample SAMN03777447, study PRJNA286221) | soda lake metagenome | biome: soda lake; feature: Kulunda steppe; material: water; isolation source: sample T5-Br brine of Lake Tanatar-5 | place: Russia: Kulunda steppe | collected 2010-07 | reverse complement strand
TGATCATGGCGCGCCCTGGCGATACCGAGGCCGATACGCGCTGCGGGCTGATCGGCTCGCATGTGGATTCGGTGCCACAGGGCGGCAATTACGACGGCCTCGCCGGTGTGGTCACCGCCATGCTGACCCTGATCGCGATGGAGCGCGAGGGCGTCGAGACGGCGTTTCCCGTGCGCGTCATCGCCATGCGCGGCGAGGAGAGCGCCTGTTTCGGCCTGCCCTATATGGGCTCTAAGGCGCTGTTCGGCCTGCTCGACGAGAAAGCCCTCACTGCGCGCGACAACCGCGACGGGCGCATCCTGCGCGACGCGATGGCTGCCTGCGGCGTCGACATGGAACGCGTCGCCGCCGGTGAGCCGCTGGTTGACCCCGCATCCCTCGCTTTCTTTCTGGAACTGCATATCGAGCAGGGCCCGCTCCTGATCGACCGCAACTGGCCGATCGCGGCGGTGACGGGCATTCGCGGCAATATCCGCCATCGCAACGTGCGCTGTATCGGCGAAGCGGGCCATTCCGGCGCGGTGCCGCGCTACCTGCGCAAGGATGCGGTGGTTGCCACCGCCGATCTCCTGATGCGCCTCGACGAGCACTGGCAGACCATCCAGCTGCATGGCGGCGATCTCGTCATGACCACGGGCGTTCTGCATACCAACGCCGCCAATGACGGCATGACCCGCATTCCGGCCGAGACCAGCTTCAGCTTCGAGGCGCGCAGCCAGCAGGCCACGACCCTGCGGGCGATCGAGGCGCTGGTGCATTCCGAATGCGAGATCGTCGCCCGCGAACGCGGCGTGCGCTTCGTCTTCGACGAGCCGATCCATACCCGCGAGGCCTTCCTCGACAAGGATGTGCTCGCCGCCCTGCTGGCCGCCTGCGAGGCGCAGGATCTGCCGGCGGAGACGGTGCCGAGCGGCGCCGGCCATGATGCGGCAGTGTTTTCGCAGGCGGGGGTGCCCTCGGGCATGCTCTTCGTGCGCAACCAGAATGGCTCGCACAATCCCCACGAGGCGATGGAGATCGACGACATGCTCTGCGGCGCCCGCGTCTTCAAACGCGCGGCGGAGGCGCTGGCGCAGGGTTGAGACATCGGATCGCCATGCGATCACGCATTCGTGAACCGGCATATCGTACAGCGTGCGGATGAGGCGCCGCCGGGAGCCGTTTGCCAGACGAAACATCCGGCGGATCGCCCGGGCCGGGAGGCGCGGGGCCCCGGTCATCGTCTCGGGAGAGGAGGGTTCACGATGCAGGTATTTCGCAGATTGATCGGCCACGCCAGGGGGCTGCCGGCCCTGCCGCTCGCGGCGGCGCTTTTACTCTTTCTCACACCGCTCTTCGGGGCCACCTACGGGGTCTCGGTCGCCTCCGCCATGATCCTGGGCGGCGCGGCGCTGCTGCTCTGGGCCAAGCTCGCGCTGGCGCCCGATACGATCGATAGCTGGCTGATGGCGGTGATCGGCGTGCTCACGCTCTTCGCGCCCCTGCTCCTGGGCTTCGGCGCCTTCTCCTCCTGGGCCTTCCTGGTGCACCTGATCGCCGGCATCACCATCGCCGCCGTGGCGGGATACGATCTGGTCAGGCAGCGCAAGGCTCCGAAACCGGAAACCACGCCCGACGCCTCCGACGGCGCCGGCCAGGCCACCTGAAACAGACCCACCCGCCGGAGCAGCCCTCCGGCGGGTTTTTCGTTTGCGACCAACGGCGCCGGATGCGCCGTCACGCGTCCGATTTTCGCCGAAATCGTGCCGGTTTCCGGATTAATCCCGGCGCTCATCCGTCTTTCTCACGAGATTCACCGATCACATGACGCCCCTCGCGAGATCTTTCGCGATGGTGAGCCTGCCGCGCCCGCAGCTGCGGCGGCGGGCCCCGCGCGGCGGGCGTCAGGCTGATCACGGGATGATCCGGGAGAGGATTTGATGAACGCCATGTATCGCAAGGGTCATGATCACGCCGGCACGACGACCGCGCAGTTGCCCGTCCGGGCGCGCGAGCGCAGCCTGCGCGCCTTCGATCCGCCCGGGCCCGATCACGGCACCACCCCCGCATTCCCGATACGGCCCTTCCTGCCGCGTTCCCCGCGCGAGAGCGCCCTGCGCCGGCGTCTGCGCCGGCTCGCCTGGGCGCTGGCGGTGACGACAGGCCTTTGGCTCGTCCTGACGGAGGCGGGGCCGGATTCGCTGGCTTTCGGCATTCCCGCCATCGCGCTCGCCGGGGTGCTGGCCTTCGCCACGACACCTGCGACGCGCTGGCGGATCGCGCCGCTGGCCGCTTTGCGTTTCGCCGGCTGGTTCGCGCTGCAATCGGTGCTCGGCGCCAGCGATGTGGCCCGCCGCGCACTCGCCCTGCGAATGGATCTGGCGCCGGGCTTCTGCGATTATCCGCTCCGCCTGCCGCAGGGCGCGCCGCGCGTGTTCTTCGCCAATGCGATCTCGCTCCTGCCCGGCACGCTCAGCGCCGAGCTGGAGGGCGGGAGCGTGATCGTGCACAGCCTCGATCTGCGCCGCGACACCCATGCCGAGCTCGCCGGGCTGGAATGGCGCGTGGCGGCCCTGTTCGATCTCCTGCCGCGCGCGGACCATGCCGGGTCGCCTGCGGGAGGCGCGGCATGAGCGCACTTCTGGCCATTGTCGCAATCGCATTGCTGGTCTCGCTGCTCGCCGGTCTGGTGCCGGTGTTTCGCGGCAAGGCGCCCGCCGACCGCATGCTCGCAGCCCAGCTCACCGGCACCACCACCGTGGCGATCCTGGTGCTCCTGTCGCAGGTGATGGCGATGCCGGCCCTGCTCGACGTGGCGATGGTCTTTGCCTTGCTCGCCGCCGTCACCCTGATCTGTTTCGTCGTCCTCGCCACCCGGGGAGCCCAGGAATGATCCTCATCGATAGCCTCGCCGCGCTCGCCATCCTGGCCGGCGCCGGCTTCTTCATGGCCGGAACCATCGGATTGCTGCGCTTTCCCGACACGTTCTGCCGGCTGCATGCCCTGACCAAGGCCGACGGACTCGGTCTCGCGCTGATCTGCCTCGGCGCCGCCCTCCTCGCCGGATCGGCGGGGGAGATCGCGCGGCTCGTGCTGATCTGGCTGTTCGTCGTGCTCTCTGCCGCGACCTGCGCGCATCTCGTCGCGCGTCATGCCCGGGCCGATGCCGCAGCGGCTCGCAACACGGCCATGACGAAGGAGACGCGCCCATGATCGACGCCCTCGTCCTTTTCGATCTGGTTCTCGCCCTCGCGATCATCGGCATCGCCGCCGGCGTGCTGATCCTGCGCGACGCCTCCGCGATGATCGTCTGCTTCGTCATTTTCGGCCTGCTCTCGGCGCTGGCCTGGGTGCGCCTCGCCGCGCCCGACGTGGCGCTCGCCGAAGCGGCGATCGGCACCGGGGTGACCGGGGCGCTGCTCCTGAAGACGCTGGCACATCTGCGCGGGCGCACCCTGTCGCCGCCATTGCGGGTCAAGGGCGGCCTCGTCGTCAATGCCGCCCTGTGCGCGCTGGTGACGCTGGCCGGAATCGGCGTCTTCCTCGCCACCCCGATCGGTGGAGGGGGGCTCGAGGGGCTGGTGGCGCAAAACCTCGCAGCGAGCGGCGTGGCGCATCCCGTCACGGCGGTGCTGCTCAATTTCCGCGCCTTCGACACGCTGATGGAGGTGGTCGTCCTGCTCGTCGCGGTCGTCGCGGTCTGGTCGATGGAGCGCGGCATCGCCCGCGCGCCCGCGCCGGTGATGGGAGAGGTCTATGCGGGATTTGCCCGGCTCGTCCTGCCGGCAGCGGTGATCGTGGGTGCCTATCTGCTCTGGATCGGCGCGATCGCCCCCGGCGGCGCCTTCCAGGGCGGCGCGGTGCTGGCGGCGGTCGGGCTGATGCTGCTGATCACGCGGGCCTATACGCCGCTGCCGGCGCATCGCGGAGCGGCGCGGATCGTCTTCGTCATCGGCACGGCCCTGTTCGCCGCCGTGGCGCTCTTCGTCGCCCAGGGCGGGCGCGCCACTTTTGAGTATCCCGCCGCCCACGCCAAGAGCCTGATCCTCATCATCGAGGCGGTGGTCACGATCTCGATCGCGGCGACGCTCGCCGCCCTGTTCCACGGGCGCGAGCCGGTGGCTGTCAGCGTCAGGGAGACACGTGCATGAATTTCGACATGAATCTCGATACGGGCACGATCTTCGGCGTCGCCGGGATGATCGTCTTCGGCATCGGCCTGTTCGGCGCGCTGAGCGTGAGCGACAGCCTGCGCCGCGTGCTCGCGCTCAAGCTCTGCGGTGTCGGGGCGAGCTTCATCCTGATCGTCGCCGCCTGGCGCGGGCCGGGATCACCCGCCGATCCGGTGCCGCACGCCCTGGTGATCACGGGGATCGTCGTCATGGTCAGCGCCACCGCCGTCGCGCTCGCCCTGATCCGTCGCATTCACAGCCTGGAGAATGGCCGGGATGTCTGAGTTCGCTTCCATCGACTGGCTCGCCCTCACCGTCTTCGCCCCGCTTCTGGGCGCGGTGGCGAGTTTCCTTGCGCCGCGCATGGCACCGCAGATCGGCTTCGCGAGCCTGACCGTGACGGCCCTGTGTGTCGTGATGCTGGCCACGCAGGTGATCGCCGGCGGCCCCGTCATCGTCTCGCTCGGCGGCTGGGGCGCGCCTTTGGGGCTCGATCTGCGCGCGGACGGGCTCGGCATCGTCATGCTGGGCATGACCATGCTGGTGGGGCTGTTCGTGAGCCTCGGTGCGCTCGACAGCTTCTCCGCAGCGCGTGAGGGAGAGGAGAACGCGCGGATGCGGCTCTATTTCTGGCCGCTCTGGCTGCTGCTGCTCTCGGGGCTGAACGGCGCCTATGTCTCCACCGACATCTTCAACCTCTACGTCATGATCGAGGTGATCGCGCTCGCCGCGATCGGGCTCACCGTGCTGACCGGGCGGCTCGAGGCGATGCGGGCGGGGCTCGAATACATGTTCGCGAGCATGCTGGGTGCGCTGCTCTTCCTGATGGCGGTGGGGCTTGCCTATCTGCAGGCGGGGCGGCTTGATTTCGCGGGGCTCGCCGCCCATGCGGGCGAGCCGGCGATGATGCTCGCCTTCGCGCTGATGCTGGTCGGCCTCGCGCTCAAGACGGCCCTGTTCCCGCTGCATTTCTGGCTGCCGCGCGCCCATGCCTCGGCGAGCGCGCCGGCCAGCGCCCTGCTCTCCGGGCTCGTGCTGAAGGCTTCGCTCTACATCCTGCTGCGCTTCTGGGTGGAGATTTTCGGCCCCGGTTCCCTGATCGGCCTGACCGTCGGGCTGATGGGGACGGGCGCGGTGATCTGGGGTTCGGTCCAGGCCCTGCGCACGCAGAGGCTGAAGCTGCTCGTGGCCTGGTCGACCGTGGCACAGATCGGGCTGATCTGCGTCGCCTTCGCGCTGGCCGACACGATCGGCGCGCAGACGGCCTGGCAGGGCGCGGTGCTCCTGATGGTGGCGCATGCGGTGGCGAAGGCGGCGATGTTCCTTGCCGCCGGGCGGATCGCCCAGGAGACGGGCCATGACCGGATCGCCGATCTCGACCGCACGCATCTGCGCCCCACCCTGGCGCAATTCGCCTTCGCGCTCGCCGCAATCAGCCTGATCGGCCTGCCGCCGAGCGCGGGTTTCGCCGGAAAATGGCTTCTGATGGAGGGCGCCATGCGCGCCGGAGCCTGGATCTGGGTAGTGGTGGCCATGGCTGGAACCCTGTTCAGCGTCGCCTATCTCAGCCGCCCGCTGATCGGCTTCCTGCGCTTCGATCGTGCGCCGGATCCGGTGGGGGAGCATCACGGCTGGGCCATCGCCGATGCACCGCCGCTGATGCTGGCCTTCATCGCCGCGATTTCCGGCCTCGCCGCCGTGCAGATCATCGGCGTGCTCGATATCGGCGCGCCGTTCGGGCCGTTCCCGTGAGCGCCGGGCCCTGAGACCGCCACCGATTTGATTTCAACGTCCTCACCAAGGCTGCTTCGATGGAATTCACGCTTCTGCCTCTGGCGATCCTGTTCACCTCGCTCGGCATCGTGCCGCTGCTCTTCGCCCTGCCGGAGCGCAGCGCGCGGCTGCGCACGACGATCAATCTCACCGCCGCCGCGATCAAGGTCGGGCTGGTGGCCTGGCTGAGCTGGCGCGTGTCGCAGGGGACGATCTACGGGGTCGGCTTCGAGGTGCTGCCCGGTCTCGCCTTCAAGCTGCAGGCCGATCCGCTGGCGATCCTGTTCATCGCGCTCTCCTCGATCCTGTGGCTGATCACCACGATCTATTCCGTCGGCTACCTCGAGAAGGGCCCGCATCGCGCCCGTTTCTTCGGCTTCTTCAGCCTGTGCGTCGCCGCCACGGTGGGGATCGCCATGGCGGGCAACCTGTTCACCTTCCTGCTCTTCTATGAGCTCCTGACCATCGCGACCTATCCGCTCGTGATCCATCGCGGCACGGCGGAGGCGCTGCGGGCGGGGCGGATCTATCTGATCTACACGCTCGCGGGCGGGCTCGTGCTGCTGGTGGGCACGCTCTGGCTCTGGGTGATGGCGGGCAGCACCGATTTCGCCGCCGGCGGCATGATGGCCGATATCGCCGCAGCCTCGCCCGTCCAGGCCCTGATGCTCTTCGTCGTGCTTATCGCCGGGCTCGGGGTGAAGGCGGCGCTCGTGCCCTTCCATGCCTGGCTGCCCATCGCCATGGTCGCGCCGGCGCCGGTTTCGGCGCTGCTGCACGCGGTGGCGGTGGTCAAGGCGGGGGCGTTCGGCATCATGCGGGTGGTCTACGAGGTGTTCGGCATTCATGTCGCCGTCGATCTCGGCGTGACCCTGCCGCTCGCGATCGCGGCGGGCATCACCATCATCTACGGCTCCCTGCGCGCCCTCACCCAGGACGATATCAAGAAGCGGCTCGCCTATTCGACCGTCTCGCAGGTGAGCTACATCACGCTGGGCGTCGCGCTCGCGAGCCCGATCGCGGCGATCGGGGCGCTTGCTCATCTGATCCATCAGGGGCTGATGAAGATCACCATGTTCATGGCCGCCGGCAATCTCGCCGAGGGGCTCGGCGTCAAGAGCGTGAGCGCGATGAACGGGGTCGGACGGCGCATGCCGGGCACCATGCTCGCCTTCACCCTCGCCGCGCTCGCCATGATCGGTCTGCCGCCGCTCGCGGGCTTCGTCAGCAAGTGGTACCTCGCCAGCGGCGGGCTCGATGCCGGCCAGGGCTGGGTGATCGCCCTGCTGCTCGGCTCCAGCCTGCTCAACGCCGCCTATTTCCTGCCGATGCTGCACCGCGCCTGGTTCGTCGATGCGGATGCGGGCGCCGGGGCGCAAGAATCCGCCCGGCAGCGACCGATCGGCTGGATGCTCTCGGCACCGCCACTGGTCACGGCCGCCCTGGTGCTGATCGCCGGCGGGCTCGCCAATGCGCCGTTCAGCCCGCTGGAATGGACCCGCTTCGTCGTCGCCATCGAGTATCGTGAATAGAGGCCGTACCGGGAGTGAAGATCATGTCGGATATCATGCTGTATGCCGCCATCGCGGTCCCGCTCGCCCTCGCCGGCGCGGCGATCCTGCCTGCGGCGCGGGCGCTCGTCCTGCGCCTTGCGGTGATCGCGCCGCTGCCCGCGCTCGCCCTCGCGCTTGTCGCCCCGCCATCGGCGCTGAGCGAGCCCTGGCTGATGATGGGGACGGTGATCGGGCTCGATTCGGTGAGCCGGATCTTCCTCGCCTTCAGCGCGATCCTGTGGGCGGCGGCTGCCGCGACGGCGCGGCGCTGGATGCGGGGCGATGGGCATGCGACGGGTTTTATCACCTGCTTCCTGCTCGCCATGACCGGCAATATCGGGCTGATCCTGGCGCAGGACGCGTTCAGCTTCTATGCGCTGTTCGCGCTGATGAGCTTTGCTTCGTTCGGGCTCGTCGTGCATGCGCGCAGCGACAAGGCCTATCGCGCCGGGCGGCTCTACATCGGCTTCGTCGTCGCGGGCGAGCTCGCGCTCTTCGCCGGGCTGCTGCTGGCCAGCCGCGAGGCCGGTTCACCGCTTCTGGCGGATCTGCGCATGGCCGAGCTCTCGGGGCTGAGCGTGGCGCTCTTGATCGGCGGCTTCGCGGTCAAGCTCGGCATCATGCCGCTGCATTTCTGGCTCCCGCCCGCCCATGGGGCCGCGCCGGTACCCGCGAGCGCGGTTCTCTCGGGGGCGATGATCAAGGCGGGTCTGTTCGGCATGCTATCGAGCCTGCCGCTCGGCCTCCACGCCTATCCCGACCACGCCACGGTGATGCTGGCGGCAGGGCTCGTCACGATCTTCGCCGCCGCGCTGATCGGCGTGCGGGAGGAGAGCCCGAAGGCGGTGCTCGGTTTCTCCAGCGTGAGCCAGATGGGCATCATCGCGCTCGGGCTCGGCGCCGGGCTGATGGCGCCGGCGGCCTGGCCGGTATTGCTGCCGGTGGTGGTCTTCCTCGCTGCGCATCATGCGCTGGCCAAGGGCGCGCTGTTTCTCGGCGCCGGCATGTTCGGTGCGGTGACGGGCCTGCGCGCGCGCATCCTCGTGATGCTCGCCCTCATCCTGCCCGCAGCCGCGCTGGCGGGCCTCACCGCGACACCCGGTGCGCTGGGCAAGGAGGCGCTCAAGTCTGCGCTCGAAACGGGTTCCGCCGACTGGCTGCCCTGGCTGATCGCCGCGCTGACGCTCTCCGGCGTCGCCACGACGCTGCTGATGGCGCGTTTCGCCCATACCCTGTGGAAGCAGGCGCCAGGCGCCCCGGAAATGGTCCGTGCGCAGCCCGACGGCCTCGTCGTTCCCTTCCTCGGCCTCGTCGCCCTGTCGGCCATCTTGCCGGCGACATGGCCGCTGATCGTGCCTGAGAGCGGCTTTGCGGTGATCGCGGACAAGACAGCCGACCCCCTGCCGATCCTCGCCGGTATCGTGATCGCGCTTGCCGCGATCATCCGCGCCCATGCGCTCGGGATCGGGGTGCAGGCCTTCATCCAGGGGATCACGGCGCCCTTCCTCGCCCTGCGCAGCCATATCGACGCCGCAAGCCGGCGCCGCGCGCGCAGCCTGCGCCGGGCCGCCCACAGAATCCCGGCCATGCTCTCGCAACGGGCGGAGAGCCTGCGCCTCGGCCAGACCGCGATCGCGGCGCTAATCCTCGCCGTCATTGCCGTCGGGCTGCTGGAGATGCGGCCCGCTGATCGGGAAGAGATCGCGCCTGCGTCGCAAGCGACTCAGCAGCGGGTCATCGGCGACGAGTGACGCCGGCGGCTTGCAATTCGGGCATTACCCGTCTTCACCATCGTCGCGCTTGCGCGCCCCGCTCGCCGGCGGGGCGTTGCGCAGGCTCAGGCCACGTTTGACGATGCTGTCGCCGAAGCGTTCGCGCAGGTTTGCGATGGCGGTCTCGCGGCTTTTCTCGCGCACCACCTCGCGATCGGCGAGATCACCCTGATCGGCGAGCGCGCCGTCGACGAGATCGGCGGCGCCGATGCCGATCAGCCGGAAGGCCGTGCCGTCGCATTCGGCTGCGAGCATCTGCCTCGCGGTGGCATAGAGCCGCGTTGCAAGCTGGGTCGGTGCCAGACCGGAGACGGTGCGGGTGCGGTTGCGGAAATCACGCGTCTTCAGCTTGAGCACCACGGTGCGCCCGGCGATGTTGCCGGCACGAAGCCGCCGGGCAACTTTCTCGGCGAGTTCCCACAGGATCGGCTCTAGCACATCCTGTGTGGCGATATCGGTGTCGAAAGTGGTTTCGCTCGAGATACTCTTGGCTGCGCGCTCGGGCTCGACCCGGCGGGTATCCTCGCCTGCGGCGAGTCTGGCGAGGCGCTGCGCATCATTGCCGGCGATGCGTATCAGATCGGGCAATGAGCGGGCCGCGATATCGCCGATACGGCGGATGCCGGCGCGGGCGAGACGCTCCTGCGCGACCTTGCCCACCCCCGGCAGAATGCCCACCGGCTCACCGGCGAGGAACGTCTTCGCCTCGGCGCGCCCGATGATCGAGAAGCCGCGCGGCTTGTCGCGATCCGAGGCGATCTTGGCGAGGAACTTGTTGTAGGACAGCCCGACCGAGACGCTGATGCCGATCTCCTCCTCGACGCGTTTGGCAAAACGCGCCAGCGTCAGGGCCGGGCTCGCCCCGTGCAGGCGTTCGGTGCCGCCGAGATCGAGAAAGGCCTCGTCGATGGAGAGCGGCTCGACCAGCGGCGTCAGCGCGCGCATCATTTCGCGCACCTGCCGGCCGACCTGCGCGTAGAGCGCCATGCGGGGACGAATCACCACGGCGTCCGGGCAGGCTTCGAGCGCCTTGAACATCGGCATGGCCGAACGCACGCCGTAGATCCGCGCGACATAGCAGGCGGTGGAAACCACCCCGCGCCGCCCGCCGCCGATGATGACCGGCTTGTCCGCCAGTGCCGGGTTCTCGCGTTTCTCCACCGCCGCGAAGAAGGCGTCGCAGTCGATATGCGCGATGGCCAGGCTGTCGCGCTCGTCATGCATGAGCCCGCGCGGCGAGCCGCAGGACGGGCAGCGCGGACGCGAACCGGCGGGAACCGGCCCGCTCCACAGGCAATCCCGACACAGATAAGCCCCGATCGGCGGTCTATCCTGCATGATCGATGTCTATTCCGGCGGTGGCGGTGCGAGGCAGGCATGGGCGGCGACGATGACATGCGGATCCGTATCGAGCTCTCCGGCGATCTCGATGAGCAGGGGCTCGTAGCGCACCACATGGTCGAGCACGGCTTCGAAGAATTGTGGTGTCGTGCTGGCCTCGCGGATCTGATCCGGGCGCAGGCCCGTCAGATCGAAGAAGCGCCCCAGGCGCTCCTCGTCGGCGACTATCCGCGCGAAGACGGCGATGGCGGTTTCGCGGGCCTGGTCCGGTGAAGGCAGTTTCATGAGAATCCCGATTCGGTTTGCCATTCGTTCATGGGTACCGATTTACTATGCTTTGCGGAACGGGAGAATGCCGGCGACAGGCTTAGCGGGGGCCGTCCGGCGAAAACGGGGATCGACCCATGCAGAAGACGGTGCTCATCGTCGAGGATAACGAGCTGAACATGAAGCTCTTCAACGATCTGCTCGAGGCCCACGGCTATGCCACGCTCAAGACCGCGAGCGGGATCGAGGCGATGGAACTCGCCCGTACCCACCGCCCGGATCTGATCCTGATGGATATCCAGCTGCCCGAAGTCTCCGGCCTCGAAGTCACCAAATGGCTCAAGGAGGACGAGGAACTGAAATCCATCCCCGTCGTCGCCGTCACCGCCTTCGCCATGAAGGGCGACGAGGAACGCATCCGCGAAGGCGGCTGCGAGGCCTATCTCTCCAAGCCGATTTCCGTGGCGAAGTTCATCGAAACAGTCCGCACCTATGCGGATGCGGGCTGAAAGGACGGGACATGACTGCCAGAGTACTCGTGGTCGACGACATTTTTCCCAACGTCAAGCTGCTCGAAGCCAAGCTGACGGCGGAATATTTCGACGTCGTCACGGCCATGAACGGGCCGGATGCGCTGACCATTTGCGAGCAGGGCCTGTGCGACATCGTGCTGCTCGACGTGATGATGCCGGGCATGGACGGGTTCGAGGTCTGCCGGCGGCTGAAGAATTCTCCGCAGACGGCGCATCTGCCGGTCGTGATGGTCACGGCCCTCGACCAGCCGAGCGATCGCCTCAAGGGGCTCGATGCGGGCGCCGACGACTTCCTCACCAAACCCGTCGACGACACCGCCCTGCTCGCACGGGTGCGCAGCCTGGTGCGGCTGAAGGCCGTGACCGACGAGTTGCGTACGCGCGCGCTCGCCTCGCGGGAATACGGGCTGATCGGCGATCCGCTGGTGCTGGCCACCGCCGAAAACGGGCTCGACGGCAAGATCCTGCTCGTCGATGATCGCCCCTCTTCCTACGAGCGCCTGGCCGGGTCGCTGTCGCAATATCATCAGGTCACCGTCGAGACGGATGCCGCACAGGCGCTGGCGCGGGCGGCGCAAGAGGAATTCGACGTCGCCATCGTCAGCCTCGACCTCACCGATGCCGACGGGCTGCGCGTCGGCTCGCAGCTGCGCTCGCTGGAGCGCACCCGCAACATCGCCGTGCTGATGCTGGCCGAAGCCGATGACCGCAAGCGCATCCTGCGCGGGCTCGAGATCGGCATGAACGATTTCCTCACGCGCCCCGTCGACCGCAACGAGCTGCTCGCGCGGGTGCGCAGCCAGACGCGGCGCAAGCGCTTCTCCGACAAATTGCGCGAGGCCGTGCAGGAATCCATGGAAATGGCGGTCACCGACGCCCTGACCGGCCTGCATAACCGGCGTTATCTCGACACCCAGTTCGCCGCGCTCTTCGACGAATCACTGCGGCGGGGCAAGCACCTGTCCGTGCTCGTCATGGATATCGACAAGTTCAAGCCGATCAACGACACCTACGGCCATGACGCCGGAGACGAGGTGCTGCGCGAATTCGCTAAGCGCATCCGCTCGCAGACACGCGGCATCGACATCGTCGCGCGCTTCGGCGGTGAGGAGGTGGTCGTGCTCGTGCCCGATACAGGGCTCGACATCGCCCGTATCGTGGCGGAACGCATCCGCGCCCATGTGGAGGGCGAGACCTTCGCCATCCATAATGAAACGCGGCGCATCCCCGTGACCGTCTCGATCGGCGTCGCTTCGCGCCAGCCCGGTGACAGCACCCCGCAGGACATGCTCAAGCGTGCCGATCTCGCGCTCTACCGCGCCAAGGATCAGGGCCGCAACCAGGTCGTCGCCGACGCCGCCTGATCGATTACAATTTAAGCGAGCGCGATTGTTCCCGGTTAAACAATCCTGCGTTACAGTGACGCATCCCTGATTCGCACTGGTCGCAGCTGGCCGGGCGGATGGTCATCACGCTTGCTCCGGAGACGATTTCCATGACGAAAAAGACCATTGCGGCCTCGGCGCTGCTGTTCGGCCTCGCGCCGGTCGGCGGCCTCGCCGCGGACGATCAGACGGCCCCTGGCAGCATCGATTTCGCGATGTATTTCAATGCCGATGTACGTGACGCAGCTGATTGCACGATGAGCGTCGTCGATGGCGCGATCGTCATCGACCCCGCCATTCGCAATCCGGCCATGACCTGCCCGGACATGTTCTCGTGGAAACTCTTCACCGAGGTGGTTTCGCAGGAATTCTGGAAGAACTGGGCCGCCGACCAGCAGACCTGGCCGGGCGAGCCCTATGCGATGTGTCAGCCGGGCGACGATGTCACCACCTGCTGCACGCCGGATTCGCTCGACAACCCCGGCTACGACAATGCCGAGAACCCGGCCCTGCATTGCCCGTATTTCCCCGGTGATCACCGCGCCGCCGGCGCCACACCGCCGCTGCCGGTTGCTCAGCCCCTGTCGAAGGCGCAT
>LFIK01003167.1_pt1 | contig 13372 bp, 22 predicted proteins | sample 643401 | NCBI WGS metagenome assembly LFIK01 (sample SAMN03777447, study PRJNA286221) | soda lake metagenome | biome: soda lake; feature: Kulunda steppe; material: water; isolation source: sample T5-Br brine of Lake Tanatar-5 | place: Russia: Kulunda steppe | collected 2010-07 | reverse complement strand
GGGGGGGGGGGGGTGGCGGGGCAGGGGCAAGACGGAGCCACAGCGCAGCGCGGCCAAGGTTTCTGCGGACAAGGCCGCGGCTGGGCAGCAGGGAGCAGGCCACGAGAGGCGGGGCTCCTCCCAAGCCTATCCTTTCATGGGTCGACCGACTGCAGACGGGGAGCAGGGCAGGAGGAGGGGGGGTGCGGGCCAGGCGGGGCATGCACGCCACCTCCACCTTGTTGACGAAGTACATCTCGTGCCCCACGTCCCCGATGCGGAAGATGATCTCGCCCGGCAGGAACACAGACAGCTTGATGCGCATGACGAGCTGCGATATGAATGCAGGCTCGCAGCCCATGAACAGGGGCACCTGCGCGTGTGCGGCAGCAGACGCATGTGTGTGGCAGCAGATGCGCGTGTGCAGCACGCGTTGCATGCGTGCAGGGAGGAGCGCTGCGCCACCAACATATGCATGCACAACGTCCGCTCACACTTGTATTTCCACACAAACACGCACGCACAATTACACGCACGCACGCGCGCACGCGCGCACACACACACACACACACACGCACACGCATGCACACACCTATATGCACGCACAGACACACATACGCACGCGCGCACACACACACACACGCACAGGGCGGCATGCCCCCGGACGCCCCCCCACCTTCTGCACGATCTCGAAGAACATGAACGTGGTGATGTCGTGGTGCATGGAGGCCGGCAGCTGGCTGATGAGGCTGATGGCCTCGGGGCCTGGGTGCTTGTACAGCGTGAGGTACTCAAAGTACTCGCTGATGCGCGCCTGCGTGGCGCTGGGGATGCCCAGGTACCTGCGTTGCACACACAGAAAACTTGAGCTAAAGCCTCAAGCTTGAAGACTATTTCCAAGGGCTAGGTTGACAACAACATGAGGCTGCGACCCTCTTGCCCAGGGTCACTTGCTTTGGGGTGTCAGGGATGAGGAGGTGGGTCGGGGTGGCTGGAAGATGTAAACGAGCGGGCTACACGTGTGTCATCTACAGATCTGCCCGGGCAGGCACCCACCTGACTGTGTTGGCCACCATGTCCTTTTTGAATTTGTGGCGCGACGCGGTTGGGTTCAGCGAGTTCACCAGCACCGACATGCTGCCGATGATGATGGCGTAGAAGCAGGCGCCCCCCACGATGATGAAGATCGCATAGGCACGCTCAATGTCGTTGGCGGGGCCCACGTCGTTGCCTGCGTTGAGTGGGGGTTGGGTCAGCAGATCAGTGAGCAACGGTGCAGGCGTGCTCTTAGGGAGGTGGCGATTGCATGTGCATGTGTGCCATCCGTGATTGGCTGGGCCCACATCTAAGCCTGCAGCAGAGCAGCGTTGAAAAGGTAAGTCTGGCATGGCGTCCTGTTGGAGAAGGGGGGGGGGTGTGTGGCGTGCTTTTGTTGCCACTACGCCATGCAATCGCCGTAGGTATGTCAGCATACGCCCCCCCCGCCACGCTTGCTGCACGTACAACCGTGCTCCTGCTCAGGCCCCTCCTCGATGGGGCACCACAGCACCATCAGAGCACACCTGGGCAACGAGGAGACGACCAGAGCAAGGCAGGCGCCCACCCGGCATGACCACGTTCTCGCGTGCCAAGGTCATGCCAGGTTGGCGCCTGCATTGCCCTTGTTGTCCCTTCGTTGTCCAGGTGTGCCTCAGATGTGCTCTGATGGTGCTGTGGTGCCCCCTCCTGCTCAGGCCCCTGTAAAGCACACACACACACACACACACACGCATACAACAGCAGGAGTAGAGCGACAGCAGCTGCGCATGCAGCGCCAACAACCAGCCTGCGGGCCACTGACCACCCGCACCCTCCCTTATCAATCACCATCAGGAGCCGCACCCTCCCTCACCGACCGTCGTCAGCAAACACACCCGCCCTCACCGATCATCGTCAGGAAGGCGTTGAGGTAGCCCGCAAGGTAGTAGGAGATCTCAGCGGAGCCCTCGCCCAGCGCGTTGTACGTCCACTCGGCACCCGGCTCGACCGTGAGCTGAAAGGGGGCGCACAAGAGGGCACACGCGGGGGTGGGCATGTCAATTAGAAGCGTTGCGGCGCGCAAAGGCACGCGGGGGGATGGGCCAGTCCATTCGTGCTGGGCCTGCTGGGTGTGTTGGGCCTGGGCTGGCTGCTGGGCCTGCCAAGTCTGTTGGGCCAGGGCTAATTGCTGGGCCTGCCAAGTCTGTTGGGCCTGGGCTAGCTGCTTGGGCCTAGGATTAAACACACGAGCTGCAGCCCAGGGCTGTGCTCCCCCCACAGGAGCCGTGAGGGGGGAGCGAGGGTGGAGCACATGGCTCTGCGTGCTGCTACGCCAGGGGAGCACACTTGACTGGTGCTAGGGGTACGTGTGCAAGGCAGGCTGTGCACCCGGAGCTCACACAAGCCCAGCTGCCCACACCTTGTAGATGAGCCTCCACCCACAGGCAATCCAGTGTGCAGCAAGCGCCATGGAGGACATCAGCTTCAGCATGCGGGTGGCCTGCAGGGAGGGGCGGGGGGGGCAGGGGTGGGGAGGATAAGGGCAAGGAGGCAGTGGTTTCGCGGGTGTTGATGTTGTGGTTGGCATGAGGGCAAGGGCTCCAGCACACGTATAGTCTGCTTGCGGGGAGTGCAACTGCTGTTGGTCGATCTGTGTAAGGAATATTAATTCCTTAATATTAATTGATTAATATTAACTATAATACTAATCAACTAAGGAAAGGCCCTCGCTTGTGCGAGGGCCGCAGCACATCCATGATGCAGGTGGTTGCATGGGATGAGCCAGCCGCCCACTCTGGAGCAGTGGCACGCCCACCGCAGCCCCACCCTCCCTCCTTCACGTTGAGCACGCACCAGCGCACGCTGGTGGGCAAAGGAGTGCGTCATGCCCTCACATACGCTCACTGCTAGACTGCACCCTCTCGCGCAGCAGAGCTGCGGGCCTAAATTTTAGTTTTAGGCTAAAACTCACATTGGCCGCCCCACGCAGCCGGTCCAGGAACCGGATCAGCCTTGCCAAGCGCAGCCTGGGGGGGGGGGAGGAGAGGTGGAGGAGTTGGTGGGCTGCCATGCGCGCCCACTGCAGCAGGCTTGCCTGGGTGCAAGCAGCCCATCCTGGCAGCTCTTGCTGCGCGCGTGCCGGGCATGCGCAGCTGTGTGGGTTACTGCCTGCAGCCGCTGTCGCGCTTTTTGTACCCTGGCAGCTCCTGCCTCACCACCCACATTGCTACTGATCATTCACCAGTCAAGGTCACGCTGAACACTTACAGACGGGGCAGGCGCAACAGCTGGATGGCGTCTGTCTGGACCTGGGTGAGCTCGGACGTTGAGATGAAGACAATGGCCTGCGGGGTTGGGTGATCAAGGTCTGTGCAGTGTGAGTGAGTGTTTATGCGTGCTTTCGTGTGTGTGTGTGTGTGCGCATGAGGGCAAGATGAGCCAATGTATCCTCTCATTAACGCCCCCAAGCTCACTGACTGTTTGGGACTGATGCCCTCTTGAGTAAGGGGATGTGGGGATGAGGAGGACAAGTTGTAGAGCTGGTGGGGGCAGCTGACCGACGAGCAGGCCCGCTGGCGTGCAGCACAACTGCACTGAGTCCTCACCCTCACCCATGAAACACACACACATGCACGCACACACGCGCACACACGCACATGCACACACCTCATAGGGGATGGTGGCGAACAGGTCAATAGGGAACCAGGTAGTGAAGTAGTGCCTGACGATCCTCCTACCGTCACGGACCTGTGGGCAAGGTGAGAACAGAGTCGGCAAGCAGAGCGCACATGGCACAGAGGCCAGGGCGAGCTCGGGTGCGTGTGCGTTGCCGCCACAGTGATAGTTAACACCTGCCCAGCGAACACCTCACCCACGCACCAGCGTGGCCGTGCTGTCAAAGTACGCAGTCCGGAAGTTCAGGCAGATGTCCAGCACGAATACGATGTCGATAGCATAGTTCAGCGGGTCAAGGACCTCATACTGTGGCGTGCTGAAGCCGATCTGAGGTGTGGAAGGGGGGGCGGGGGGTGGAGGTGGACGGTTGGGCCATTTGGGCAGTCCCCCCCATGAGCTGGAAACAAACTGAGGGTGTGCGCTGAGTGCGCTGGAAGGATAAGGACGCCCAGTCAAGGCCCCACTCCACTCGTGCCGCACCTGGTAGGGCACCATGATGGCATTGTAGCATACGAGGGCCAGCACGAAAACGTCCCAGCCAATGCGGAACTTGGAGTTGGGGTGGATGATGGGCAGCCTGGTGGCGGAGAGTGCAGGACGTACGTGCGGCATGGTTGGCGGGGTTGTGTGCGTGGAGTACCAGGGCTCCTTGCCTGAGGCTTGAGAGGCAGCGGCCCTGGGCTGCACCACAAGGACCCGCGCACAGCACAGCACGCACTTTTTATTGGCCAGGTGGACCCAGAACCGTGGGTTGACGCGCATCTTGAGCTTGCGGATGAACCGGCGCCGCCTGGCCGCCGCCCGGCTGTTGGGGGTGTTGCTGCCTGCGTGCGCATGCGAGTGTGCTTGTGCGTGCGTGCGCGTGCGTGCGTGCGTGCATGTGTGCACGTGTGCGTGCGTGCATGCGTGCGTGCGTGCGTGTGTGCGTGTGTGCGTGCGTGCGTGCATGCGTGCGTGCGTGCGTGCTGCATGCGTGTGCGTGCATCCGTGCGTGCGTGTGTGCGTGCGTGTGTGTGTGCATGCAAGCGTCCAAGGAAGTGAGCAAACAGCGTGCTCCAGCAGCAGCACCTGTGAGCGCATCAATGCTGCGCCTGCCCAGGCTGGCGGAGGGCTTCTCCTCTGCTGCAGCAAAGCTGGCGGCCCGCTCCTTAACGGTTCCCCGCACATCCTGCATTTCCTCCCTGGTGGCAAATCGGATGCCCTTGGCGCTCTTGTGCGTGTCCTCTGCCATGTCCTCAATCCTCCATGTCCTCAGCCCTCGGGGCTCCTCCAGCCCATCTGGCTAGAGGTTGGCTGGGGCAGCCAAGGCCTGCAGATACATTTTATTTCTTGCGCATTTCGGGGCGCTGGCACGTCGCGCACGCCCCTCAGAACAAGTGGTGAGGTGAGTGCTGGCGCGCACGCTTGCATGCGCACTTGTACGCATGTGCACATGCACACCTGCGCGCAATTCATTCGACACGCCTTGCGTGCAGGCAGCAGCGTCCAGGCAGAGAGCAGCAGCAAAAGCAGCAGCATCAGGTGCTGCAGTAGGAGCAGCAGGAACAGAAGCAGCAGGCACAGCAGCTGCACCAGCGGCATTTGCACCGGCAGCGGCATGCCGCGTTGCTAGCGCCGCAGATGTTGATGGTGCTGACCCAAGAAACCGCAGCGCAAAGGAAGGTTGATGCTGGGCACGCCCTGGCGGGCGGAGATGAGGCGGCGCAGCGCACGTGAGTTCAGTTTATGGAAGCAGCGTTTGTGCAAGCCTCCAAGAGACCGCCCACCCCTTCTTCCAGCGCAACTGCCCCCTGCACACCTTCCAACCCCCCCCCAGGCTGCAAAGTGCGCACCTCTTTGGCAGCTTCCCGCTCCAGCGCAAGCGGTCCGCAAAGGGCCTGCCGGAGCCCCCAGCAGAGCCAGGCGGTAGTGCCCTGCTCCTCGAGCTGAACAAGCAGCTGAAGGAGCAGCTGAGGCAGCAGCAGCAGCAGGTGGCCCAGATGGAGGAGCAGCTCAAGCAAGCCGTGGGGCAGAAGGTGGGGTGCTGCAGGGTGGAGCGCTGCAGGCTGGATGGCTGGATGGAGGAGGCCGGTTGATGGTCAGGCCCGCACACACTAACCCCGACTGACCACAGGTCCGTGCGGAGGCGGAGGCGCGCCTGGCCCGGCTGGAGTTCTTTGAGATGGCGAGCGCAAGCACGCCACGCAGCGCCACAGCTGGGCCGGAGGCCAGGGCAGCGAAGCAAGCTGAGGAGCAGCGCGCCGAGCTGGCCAGGCTGCGGTAGGTGTGTGGGCTGCTCCATGTGTGTGGGGCCTACAGCATGGGTGCCAGCCATGCCGTGTTGACAAAGACCTGCGCACTGGGAGCGCATGCCTCTGCAGCTCTGCAGCTTGCCGTGTTCCCTGCGGGGTGTGAGTGCTCGCATTCCACACACTGTGCACGCAGGGCGCAGCAGGCCTCGCTGCAGCAGGCGCTCAAGGAAGCAGAGCAGCGTGCGGACAGCGCCTCCGCTGGGGAGCTGGGCATGGAGCTGCGCGCTGCGGAGGCGGCAGCAGAGGCGGCTGCAGCAAATGCGCGGGCAGGGCGGGCGGCCGGTGCAGCAGAGGCGGCAGAGGGGCGGGCGAGCGAGGCCTTAGCGGCCGCCAGGGCAGCAGAGCAGCGCGCAGACCAGGCGGTGGGTGCGCGTGCGCGTGTATGTGATTGTTGTCGACACGAGAAGTGTTGACATGGATGCGAGGTGTTGGGACGATACGTGGATGCCCTGGGATCATAGGAGTATGGGGGCGCGCAGGCCCTGTACCCTTTGAAGGCCTGCCCATCTCTTGCTGCGCTTACTGCCTGAGCAGCAACCTGCGCAGGGAGCACATTTGGCTGCCACTCTGATATCGGCACTTGGCTCCTCCAGCAGTTTGCTGACTCCCAAAAAATCGGATGGGCGGGTGCAGGTGGCAGAGCTCAGGGCCTTTGAGCAGCAGCACAGCAAGGCAAGGCAGGGCGTGGAGGCTGCAGAGGGGCGGGCGGAGAGGGCGGCAGCGGGTGAGGCTGCGGCAGAGCAGCGGGCAGCCGCGGCAGAGGCAGCTGCGAGGGAGGCGGAGCAGCGGGCAGAGTCTGTTGCAGAGGGGCTGGGTCAGGAGCTGCAGGCAGCCTTGGAGCAGGCAAGGGAGGCCAGCCGGCATGTGGCCAGGGAGAGGCACCAGCGCGCTGCCGCGGAGCTGCGGGTCGACACGTTGACGGTGGGTGAGGGGCGGGTGCCACTGCGCAAGAGGCGGGTGCCATTGCACACGGAGGAGCGTCTGAGCCAGGAGGGGAGTGGGGAAAAGAGTGGGGATCCCCGGGGGGGGCGGCCAGGGTGCGCGCGCAAAGAGTGGGGGGAAGCAGAGAGGGAGCAAGACACGAGGAGCAGTGAGGGCGAGAAGTGCCTCCACCCTGCTCACGCCTGATCTTGTGCTCCCGGCTTGCTTGCAGGCTGAAGGACTGTGCTCTCGCTTGACGCCACCTCTGTGTTGTGCCTGCCGCCGCCCCCCTGCAGGTGTACGTGCCAGCAAGGGCACACAGAACTCAATTGGCCGCAGCGTTTCATCCCCTTCACTTATGCCAGCCCTGCATTACCTCTTCCAACACCTGGCACCCGCTCTCTGCACTGCGCCCAAACCCTGCGACAGCCCACTGCTCCTCGTCAGGCCCAGCTGCGGCAAGCGGAGTCACAATCCCACGAGGCCAGGCTTGGTGCAGCAGCGCGCATCACCGAGCTGGAGGGGCACCTGGCGGAGGCACAAGCGCAAGTTGCGAAGGCATCTGCGCAGCTTGCGGGCGCGCACCAGCGGGCCGCTGCCGACGTGAGTGGGCTGGGCTGGGAGCAAGCAACAGCCCCCAAGTGCTGTGCCTCTTGGCGCCTGGCGGCTGAAAGGCTGGCTTTATGTTTAAGAGCCGGCAGTGCTGGCTGCAGAGAGACCTGCTTCTCTCCAGGTGGGCAGTGATGATCTACCTCTCCCTTGCTTACAAACGGGATGATTCCTCATTGCCCACCAGCAGCGCACACACACCCAACACAATCCACACTGCAGGAAGCCAAGCTGCAAGTCTACGCAGAGGCGGCAGCCGCAGCAGAGGGGCGCGCAAAGCAAGCGGAGGTGGCAAAAGCACTGGCCGAGGCTGACGCAGAGAAGGTGAATGGAGGTTCTCAATTGCCTCATTGCGGGGCAGGCCGAGCTGCCAGGTGGCCGGCCGTTGCCTCCCCTGCTAGCCCTGGGCAAGCTGATGATGCATGCTGGGTGGAGGAAGCAGGGGTTGGTAGGATGGAATTGGTCGTGACTCACCCACCTGCTCAGTGCCTCCTCATTGCCTGCGAGCACACAAGCACACAGGGCCCCCTGCCCCTCACACCCTCACCCGCTCATTGCCTGCGAGCCCACAAGCGCACAGGGCCCCCTGCCCCTCACACCCTCACCCGCTCATTGCCTGCAAGCACACAGGCCCACAAGGAGGCCCACAGGGCAAACGTGAGCGCGGACGGGCAGAGGGCGCAGCTCCAGCAGGAGCGAGAGGAGGTGCGCGCCCCCCCCTGCCCCTGCAGCAACGCTGGCCTGCTGCCCGCTCGCCTCACAACGCACGGACCCAGTCTCAGCAGGTCGTTTCCATCTGGCGACGTGCCTGCTTGTCGACAATCTGCGGCCCGCTCCTTTCAAGTCCCTGTGCTGCCTGTGCTTTGCGACTAAAACTTACAGTGAAAGACATCAGTTGTCCTAATAAGTCCTAGCGAGTAGCCTGAGAGTACCTATGGCCTGCACTCCGCGCAGGCTGAGGCCCTCAAGGCTGCGCTGGAGTCTGAGATTGCTAGCGTGCGGGCCATGGGGACGCTGGTGCAGGTGGGTTGAAGTTGAGATCCAAGTGCACCACAGCCCTCCCCTGCACGACTTCTTGGGCATGTGGCACACGGATCGATTGCAACTCCTTTTTGCTGTGCTGCTTCTAGAGTTGCTCTAAACACCGGCAACTCATAACTATTAATGGAGCGTGCATACGCACACACACACACACTCTCACACACACACACATATACACACACATGCACACGCACACACACACACACACACATACACATACACATACACATACACATACACACACATACACATACACATACACATGCACACACACACGTACTCACACATACACGCGCGCCCAGGCCAAGACAATGAGGTTTGACATCAGCACGCTGGGCGCCGCGCCTGCCCCCCACCCCTCCTCCGCCTGGCCCTTCCCCACATCCAGCCGCCCACCCACGGCGCCTGCCCCCTCCTCCCCCTCCTCAACGCCCATGTCCTCCCTGCCGCCCACCTCGCCCCACTCCCTGCAAAACGGGAGCCGCCCCATGAGCGCCCACGACCAGGCAGCCCACGTCAGGTGAGGGCTACGGGTAGGGCTGCTGTCAGGCAGGGCTGCAAGGGAGGACAGGGCTGCCACGCTGTGCCCCGCTTCCTGCTCTGTACGTGGGTGAGCAACGTTGGGCATGGCAAGTAGAGAAGGCAGGTCCTATGTGTGGCACTGCCCTCAATTTCCAAATTGGGAAGGGGACAGGTGGAGCTCATGGCCTGTGGGCATAGGGGCGCCACACCAGGCAGGGCGGTGGCAGGTGGTGTGGCGGCAGCAGTGGCGGCAGCAGAGGCCGTGCCTGAGACCTGGTGCAAGCGACCATTGCTTGGGGCAAGGGCGGGGCGGCTGATCATGGGGACACACACACACACACACGCACACACACACACGCACACCCACCCACACACACACACACGCACACACACTTACACACACGCACACACACACACACATGTACACGCACACACACGCACATGCAGGATGGGGCACATGGTGCGCGAGCTGCAGTCGCAGCTGTCTGCGGAGCGGCAGCGCTCCGCACAGGCCACCGCAGCCAAGGAGGCCCTGCACCTCCAGCTCCGGCGCAGCTTATCTCAGCCGCAGGCGCAGCTGGACTGTGGGTGCAGGGCCCGTTGCAGCTTGCCGCTGCCAGCAGCCGCAGGTGTCCTTGAGAGGGGAGCGGGTTATGGGGGGTGTGCGGGAGCCTGGTTGGGAGGGGCGTTGTTGGATGGTGGTGCAGGAGGAGGGGTGAGGATCGGCGACCATGGCAGCGACAGCCTAGTCGAGGTGGGCCTCACTGGGGAGGCAAATGCTGGAAGTGCAAAGAAGGCGGCGCATCCTTGTGTGCAGCAGCAGCAGCAGCAGCAGCAGCAGCAAGGTGTGCAGGAGGCAGCAGGTGGTAGGTGCAGCTGCAGGGAGGGTGGTTGCAGCTGCGGCCTGGCATCAGCGGGAGGGGAGGCAGCAGCAGCAGCAGCAGCAGCAGCAGCAGCAGCAGCAGCAGCAGCAGCAGCAGGCCCCCCCCCACACATACACGCACCAGCATACCCGCGCACTGCAGCGCCTGCCGCAAGGGGGCAGCCATTGCTCGCGTTCCCGCTCACGGCTGTGCCTGCCGCGGGCGGCCAGCCGCTGCTCGGCGCATACTGGCCGGCATCCAGCCCCAGCGCCCTGCCCCCCCCCCACGCGCGCTCACAGTCTCCCAGCGCCAGCGCCACGCTCCCCTGCGCAAACCCACAGTCTCCCAGCGCCAGCGCCCTGCCCCCCCACGCGCGCCTGCAGTGGGGGTGCGGTGGGCTGGAGGCGCAGGCAGCCGGGCCTGCCAGCCCTCGGGCGGCGCCGCGCCCGCAGCCGCCCAGCACCACCACGCCCCCCTGCGCGAACCCGCAGTCGCCCGGCAACCCCAGCGGCTTGCACCCCCACGCCAGCCCCAGCGCGGCCGCACGGCCGCGGTCCGCGATGGCGGACCGCGCACGCAGGCCGGAGCACAGCAGCGCTCCGCAGGGCGGGGCGCAGCAGCAGGGCGGGGCGCGGCAGCAGGGCGGGGCGCAGCAGCAGCGCGGGGCAGAGCAGCAGGGCGGGGCGCAGCAGCAGGGCGGGGCGCAGCAGCAGGGCGGGGCGCAGCAGCAGGCCAGCAGCGCGGCGCACGGCGCGGGCCGGGGCGCAGTGGCGGAGCCCCCCGCAGCAGCTGCCTCGCCCCTGGGAGGTTCTGGCAGCTTGAGCAGGGAGGTCTGGGGGCAGCGGCGAGGCAGCTCGCTGGGCCAGCAGCAGCTCTGAGCTCCTGGGCGAGCCTGCGGGGCGATGCTGACCGTCCAGGGTTGAGCATGGTCGCAATAAAGATGCACTGGGGTGTGATGCGGTCCTGCTTTCGTGGATGTGGGTTGGACTTGTGCAAGTAGTCACCAGCCACGTGTTCGGGGCGGGGGTGTTACACTGCGGGGAAGTGGCGACTCCACGGAAGAGCGCTGCAGGATAAGCGGGGGGAAAAGGTGTTGTGGTCCACCTCCCTGTACGTTGAGGAGGCTGATTGGCTTGTCCATGGGTTCCAGTTTGAAAGTGTATGGTTGGCTGGCGGTGCTTGTTGCTTGCTGAGGTGGCGATGTCCTCCAGATTCCTGTACACTTCCGCCCCTAAGGCCCCCCCCCCTAATTTAGGAATCCTGTGGCGATGTCCTCCTGTACACTTAGGACAAGACGCATTCGTGGCAGATGCAGTGAGTGCAGGACCTGCACTTCCTGAGGCTGCTTATATATATTTTAGCATGAGCAGCCATACACACACGCAACCGCTTTACCAATGGCAGACGGGCAGTAACTATTTAAGTTTTGCTCCTCTGAGCCAGATTGCTCTGGTGCTCCTCTGAGCCAGATTGCTGCTCCCTCTCCCTCTTACTATGGACGAACTGGACGAGTGGGCGCCCTTCATCGGAGAAGAACCCCCTTTGCCTCCTGGTTAGTGATCTAGGCTCAGGGCGTGGGGGTGCTGCGCAGCACTTATGCATGAAACTGCGGCACCCCCTGTGCGAGTGCGTGTGCGCACCAGAGCGCATGCCCCGCTTCATGCGCAGGCACTGCTGCACCCAGCCCCGGCAGCAGCACACGCGGTGAGAGCGGCAGCACGCCCGCGCGCTGATGCAATAGGTATATTGGATACCTCTCTCGGACGAGATGCTGGCACGCCCAGCCTGCATGCCAAGCATGGCAGGCATAGGCAGCTAAACCTCCATACCTGTTGGGGTATGCACGGGTGCGAACTTCGCACTTGAAGCAGGGTCGTCACCTCGCGGGCAACAGCACACGCGTGCACCTCTGCACGCACAAATGCATGCTTGCATGCACCCCAGCCGTCCACTCCAGTCTTGCCTTGGCTTGCGTTTGGCAGCACCCTCTGCGCAACCCCTCGTGCGCACTCTCTCATGCAGGCATGAGTGTATTTGTTTGGCACATGCGTGCATCCGATGCAAGTTGGAGAGAAGAGCAGAAGAATAGAGTCTATTCTTCTGCTCTTGTCTCCAACTCGACCACCCATGATCATAGGTGTGCTGCTCCCAACACCTGCAGGTGAGCCAATGCACCTGGAGCAGATGCAGCAGCTACAAGGGGGGCAAGATCAGCGGCAGGGGCAGCAGCAGCAGCAGCAGCAGCAGCAGCAGCAGCAGCGGCAGCCGCCGCCGCCGCCGCCGCCGCCGCCGCCGCCGCCACCGCCAATGTGGGGCAGCATCCCATACCCGCCACGGATACCACCACTTAGCCGCTCAGAGGCTGTCCTTCAGCAGCTGCAGCTGCCTGAGCCTCCGTTGCTGCTAGGCCCGTTTGCAGCAAACCAAGATGCAGCACGGAAGGCAGCAATTGTTGTAGCAGCAGAGCAGGAGCGGCTGCAGCAAGAGGAGCAGCGGGAGCAGGAAAAGGTGCCGGGAAGTCCGAGCTGTGACAATGAGGATAAGATATAGCCAGGTGGCTGCAACGAACGACTCTACAGACCTTTCTCCCCCCCTGTACTGTATATCGTGCAACCCATAACTCATTGACTCGTTTTCCATCACAGTTCTCAGGCACGCCCCTGTGTCCCATCTATGTTGTGTAGGCAGCGCTAACACAGCCCTCACAGCAGCTCACAGGGGGGTGGCAGCGGCGCCCAGTCAACACGCCCGTGCCCAGGCTCCAAGCGCAGTGAATGCAGCGCCAAGCGTTCAATTAACACGCCCATGCCCAGGCTTCCGAGCGCAGTGAATGCAGCGCCTAGCACTCAATCAGCGCGCCTGCTCCCGGGTCTCGCAGGGAGTGCGCAACACCGCCCAAAACACACTCAGTCCACGCGCCTGCTCCCCGGCCTCGCAGGGAGTGCGCATCACCGCCCAAAGCTAACACCAACAATAATATTAATAATACCAAAAGTAACTGATCAGAAAAAGCACTCAGTCCACGCGCCCGCTCCCGGGCCTCGCAGCCGCCCTCAGCCGCGGCCCCGCGGACGCCGGCCGGCTGTGCCCCGCTGCGGAGCCGCCCCCCTCCCCGCCGCCGCTGCTGCTGACCCTGAAGTAGTAGGGCACGCCCACGGGCGCGGGCGCGCCGGCGCCGCCGGCACTGCTGCTGCCGCGCTGCTGGCTTGAGGTCCTGCCGCGCGCGCCCGCCCGGTCGATGATGGGCCCCGCGCCCCACACCCCGCTGTCCTTGCGGGTCATGGGGGAGGGGGAGGGGGGGCGGGCGCGCGGGGCGGGCGTGTAGGGGCTGCTGGCGCGGGCGGGCGGGGCGGGGAGGCTTGGGGCCTGCTGCTGCACGGGCGCCGCGGCCGCGGGCCCCCCTCCCCTGTCCTGCTGCTGCGAGGGGGCAGGTGTCGGTGCGGGGGGGGGGGG
>LFIK01003166.1_pt1 | contig 13382 bp, 11 predicted proteins | sample 643401 | NCBI WGS metagenome assembly LFIK01 (sample SAMN03777447, study PRJNA286221) | soda lake metagenome | biome: soda lake; feature: Kulunda steppe; material: water; isolation source: sample T5-Br brine of Lake Tanatar-5 | place: Russia: Kulunda steppe | collected 2010-07 | reverse complement strand
GATGTCGCGCCAGCCATTGTCGCGGACATGCCAGCGCCGGATCTCGATGAGCATCTTCCGGTTGGTCTTTCCCGCGGCCCAGCTCTTCGGCGTGGCCGAGGTATGCAGGATGGCTTCGCGCACGGGTGTGGTGCCGTGATGGATCATTGCAGTCGCTCCCTGATATGTTGGGGTGGCGGCCGGCGTCGAATGCGCCGGCCGCCGTGGAAGTCGCAGTGCTATTGAGAGGCGGCACGCCATCGCCGCCCAGGCGGGCGCGCGCCACGCGCCGGCGCAGCCGGTTCACCGCGGCCTGGTTGACTGCGGGCGCAGTCGCCGGCGCCGCTTGCCGCCTGTCAGAGCACCAGCCAGAGCATCAGCAGGATCAGCAGCACGGCGATCCAGACGCGCGCTTCGCGGCGCATCACCTCGCGTCCGTTACGCATCATTGCCTCCCTCGGGCTTGCGCCAGCGCACGAGGTCGAGCGCCATCCCGACCACCCCGACGCCGCCCACGCCGGTGAGAAACGCCGCGAGCGACTTCATGTCGGCTTCGGGGGCGACGGTGCTGACCGGGGTTGCGATCACCGGCTCGACGAGCGGGCCGAGATAGACGGCGGCGATGGCGCCGAGGAGCAGGGCGGGGGCGCCTTCCTTCCAGTTGTCGCGCAGGGTGATCCAGCGCACGACGCCGCCGAGGGCGCCGGCGAGCGCGGCCTTGCCGGGCTCGCTCAGGAGCCAGTGCCACAGGTTCGGGTCGCTCTTCATCCTGCCTCCATGCATGCAGATACCCGCCGGCGGCGGGTGGTGGTCGTCTCGGGGGTGATCGTGTGTGATCGTGCCGGTGATGCGCCGGTGCGCCTATGCCAGCCGCCAGAGCTGCGCGCCGTCGCAGAAGAACCACCCGGCGGTGCCGGGGACGACGGCGAAGACCGCCGCGCCGCGCGTGACGGCGATGGTGTAGGTGTCGCTCGGATTGAGCAGCGCGAAGGGGCGCTGCACCTCGGGCACCGCGAAGCTGGCATCCGCGGTGAGCGCCGCGTCGGGTCGCCAGGCAAAGGCGCGCCGGAACGCCGCTGCGGTCGGCCCGGCCTCGGCCGGCGGCCATTCCCCGATGCCGGTCAGCGCCAGATCCAGCGCGTCGAACGCCTCGTTCGCGGTGACCTCCTTCTGGTTCTGGCCCTCGGCGATGTGCTCGATCGCAAGGTTGGGACTCGACATCATTGCCCCTCCAGTAGCTCGACCTCGAATTTCCTGTAATCGGGCACCCCGCCCGAGCTGAAACACCCGACGCCCGGCCAGCCGGCCGGAACGTCACTGGCGCCCTCGGCCGAGACGAGCATCCACGCCTCCGGTTCACTCTCGGAAAGCGGCCAGACGCGCGCCAGGATTTCCGCGCCTTCCACGCGAAGGCGCATCCCGCACCACGCGCCGCCCGGCACCGCGAACGTCGTGTCGACCACGGTCGAGCTCGCGCCGTCCACATATTTGAGAATCTGCGCGGTATCGGAGCCGTTCAACTCGAGCAACACACCCCACTCGGTGCCCACGATATCGTCCAGCCGCGCGCAGAGACGGGTGTGGTTGTTGCCGGGCGGACTGGACGGCGGCCTCACCTCGCAATAAAGCTCGACGTCGCCAGCCCGCGCGAGCCCGGTATAGGCCAGCGCGCGCCGGTGCTGGTTGCCCGCGGACGGAAGGCGCATGAATGCGCCAGAGCCGCGATCAACGCGGCCCTCATACTCCCAGAGCGCCGTCCAGCCGCGCGGCGGGATCAGGGGCGCATCACCGTGCACGGCATAGGCCAGCGACGCGGCGCCGGTGTTCCACCATTCATCGAAGCGGGCAATGTCAGGCGCCTCGGTGAACCCGACGCGGTATTGATCGGTCGCCAGATCTTCGTCGGGCAGTGGCGCGACCGCGCCGTCGATGCCGGCCGACAGGTATTCGCAATACGCCCGCGCAGCGCCATCGAACGCGAACAAGCCGACCCGCCCGGCGCCGGTGACCGCCACCGTCTCCTCAAAAGTCCAGCCTTCGGGCTCCTGGTCGCCCACATACCACCAGCGTGCCCGCGCGGTCCCGCCGTCCACTCGGAGCCGGATCCAGATGCGCCGCGCGCCGGCGGTGTCAGGCCCTTCGTCGGCGATCTGCGCAAACGCGCCACCGTCATATTGCGCGAGCTGAAACCGCGTGTTTGTCCGGCCCTGATACGCAACCAGAAGCGTCTCCGAGCCCGTGGATCCGGATGCCCGCGCCATCGGGCCGAACCGGGTTTCGTTGCGCTCGGTGACCGTGAGCGCAAGAACCTCCGCGTCCGCGGCCTCCGGAACCTCGGGGAACACGAGCCCGTAGCGCCCGCTGGAACTGCGCTGGTGCTCGAGAGCGCCGGAATTCAGGAACACCACCGGCGGCAGCGAAAAGTCGACGGCATACCCGGTCGGCGCCGGCACCACGCCTGGCAGGACGGGCCCGACCTCATCGCTGCGCGTGACCGAACTCCCGAACGGGTTGGTGGCGCGGACCTCCACCGCGATCATGGCGCCTTCGTCGGGCTCGAGGAGCATCCGCGACGGCCCGAACGCATCCGGCACGCGCGCGCCGTCGCGCAACCAGCGATACGCGAACGCGGAGGGATCGTGCAGCCACGCGCCCTCGGTCGCGACGACCACGTCCCCGACCTCAAAGACGAGCTCGAAAAGCACCGCATAGCCGTGGACGCCGGAGGCGATGAGCGTCTCCGGCTGCTCGAGCACCGCATACGCATGGACGCCGGATGCCAGCATGGCCTGCGGCTGCTCGAGCACCGCGTAGCCATGGACGCCGGATGCCTGAACCTCGGTCACGGCGCCACCGAGACGAGCCCGATCTCGGTCGCGTCAACCGCACCGCGCTCCCACAGGACGCCGGTCGCGGGGTTCGCCTCGAGGATGAACTGCTGCACCTCGAACTCGGCCGTCAGCGCAACCGCATCCGTCTGGTGATCAACGCCGTCGACGCGCGCAAGCCCGGCGACCTCTTCCGGCCCGCCCTGGCGGCGGATCCGCGATGAAATCACCACCGCGCGCACGTCCAGGGTGTCGCCCGTCCCGAGCCCGCCATGCTGGGCGAGAAGCCGCTGCCCGGCGGTGTCCGACGCGGCAAAGCTGGTGTCGCTGATGGACGCGCCAGAGATATCTCCGGCGCTGCCCGACCACTCGAAAGCGGCCCCGTCCGAAGTGAGAGGCAGCGATTGCAGCCGCATCCGCCGCGTCTCGTGATCCGCCACGATGATCTCGGACATCCCCGACTGGTTGGACTGCGAGCTCGTGTTCTGAATCGGCGCGATCCGGATGTTGTCCAGCTCCGGCATGCCGGACAGATCGCCGGACCAATCGACAATCTCAATGTCATTGAGCCAGAAACGGATCGCCCCGGCAGCGCCCGTCGCGACCTCGAGGTGCCAAGCGTAACTCTCGTCCGATGCAAAGGCAAAGCTGCCCAGCTCCTCCCAGGCCGAGCCGTCCCACCGCGCCACCTGAAGCTGGCCATTGGTGCCGCCCATCGAGCGCACGCCGACCCACGCCTGCTCCCCGGCACGCAGCATCATGGGCTCGCGGCCGGAACTGACAGCGGTGCCGCGCGAATGCCAGCGAAGGCTGGCATACAGCTCGCCTTGTGGCGCGAACCTGCCGATGCCGAGCTGCTCCTCGATGAAGCGGATGACCTCGGGCGCGAAAGAGCTGGCGCCGTAGTTGCTCGAAGTGCTGGCGGCCAGACCATTCGCGCCGACTTCAAACGATTGCGGCACCGAGCCGCAGAACAGAACGCCCATAGTCACACCTCCTTCAGGATCTGCGGCGCAGCGACCAGCGCCGGCCGGTTGCCATCGATGACGCGCACGCGATCGAGCGCAAAGCCCGGACCGACCGCGTCGCTGATCTGGCAAACCCGAAACCGGATCTCGCCCTGCAGCGCCCCGAAATCCGCGATGATCTGCGCGCGCGCGTAGACCGCCTCCGTGGCCGCCGTCTCCACCACGCGCAGGACCGCGCCATCCGCGTCGAGCACCTCGAGCCGAGCCGAACCGGCAACTTTCCAGCGCACAGGCGCTGCGCTTCGGGACCAAGGGCAGCATCGCGGTGGAAATCGCAGGCGAGGATGCCGGGCGCTGGTATGACCACGAGGCCGGAACGGGCGGCGCTGGGCTGGAACTGATCCGCCATCATTTCGGGCTGGACGAGAAACCCGCCTGGGATTGGGCGCGGCACTGGCTGGGCGAACCCGAGATTCCTGCCACCCGGACAGCAAAGCCTGCCACGGCATCTGGCTCGGCCCGCCCCGTGGACCTGTCGGACGCTGAACGCGCCACCAAGGTCGCAGAGATCGTCCGTCAGACCGAGGTTCCAAACGGTACACCAGCGCATGCCTATCTGGTGGGGCGTGGGATCATCACTCAGCCACCCGACTGCATCCGCTTTCGTCGCAGCGCCTACGGCAAGTATGGCGCGATGGTCGCGCTGGCGACCGATGCGGCGGGCGAGGCGCTGGCGATCCAGCAGGTCTACCTGACGGCCGAAGGCCGGAAGGCCCCGCTGGACGTGGTCAAGCGCACCAACAAGGCCGTGGACGGGTGGGCCGAACGCGCCGCCGTGCGCCTACCCGGCCGCGAGCCACTGGTGCTCTGCGAGGGCGTCGAGACCGCGCCCTCGGTATGGCAGGCGACAGGACAGGAGACCTGGGCCTGCCTCGGTATCTCGAATATCGCCCGCGCGCCCGTCTTCTCGAGGGTAATGACAGACAAGGAATTTCGTGCAGCCGCACACGAGCATCTCGCTCGTGAAATCTTCCACCGTGCAAAGCAGCAGGATCCTGTCGAGTGATCCCGTCGCGCCCTGATAGCCGTTTTTGACTCCGGTCGTGCCTGGCAACCTGTTGTCTGCTCCAACAGGCAACAGCCGTCCACCAGAAAATATGCTTAAAACCATATAGTTAAGGCCGTGCACCGGATGGGGTGCAGTCAACAGGTCCGGAGAATATCGGCGCTGAGAGACCGCTACCGGGCCTCCTAGCGCCGGGGCCAGTGCTCAGCCCCTCCCGCATAACCCTCGAAATCAACGGAAAAATCCAGCCGCAGCCGGATCGGTAGAACGCTTTCTCAAGGGCAAGTGGCGGAGGAGGTGGGATTCGAACCCACGGAGGGGTTGCCCCCTCAACGGTTTTCAAGACCGCCGCAATCGACCACTCTGCCACTCCTCCGGATAACGCTGGACCATGTCATCGACCGCTGTATTCGGGTCGAAGAGGTGCGTCGGCCGCGCGGTTTCTCGCGCGGCCGCGAGTGCTTCATCCGCGTCCAAGAGCCCACCAGCCGCGGCGGCGTGGCCGCGGCTTGTCTTCGGGCTCGCCAACACGCTCTGCCGGCTCGGGCTCCGGGTTGCCCGCAGCCTTTGAAGGTGATGCGGAGGACGGCTCGGCGGCGTCATCGGGCACCGGGTCCTGCGGGGCTGCCACCGGATCGGGCTCATGCGCTGCGGTCGTTTCGGCCACCTCAACAGGCTGTTGCACCCCGGACTGCGCGTCGGGCTCTTCCGCCGCCGGAGCGGAGGGCTGCGCGGCCTCGGCCGACTCCGGCTCGGCCTGCGTCGAGGAGGGGCTGCCCTCCGGCTGCTCCGCAGCGGCGGCGGCGCTGCGCGGTTTGCGCCGACTGCGGCGCGTGCGTTTCGGGGTCTGGACGCTGGCGGGTTCGCCCTGCTGCGCCGCGCTTGTCTCTTCTCCGGAGGCGAGCTCGGCGTCCGGTTCCTCCTCGGTCTGCGCGGCGCGCGGTGTCTCGGCAGCCTCGTCGACCGCCGGCTCTTCTGCGGTCTCCTGCTGCGTCACCACGCCGGCGGACTCGGCCCCGTTCGCGCTCTCGGTGCTGTTCCCGCCCGCACCGCTACGCCGTCCTCGGCTGCGGCGGCGGCGCTTCTTCTTGGGCGGGCCGTCCGCCGCGGATTGCGCCGCCTCTGCGGGCGCGGCCTCCTCCGCAACGTCCGCTGTCTCGGTGGGCGCCTCCGGCTCGGCGACTGCAGTGCTGTCGACCGAGACCACGGGCGCGGCCTCTCCGACCGGTCGCGTCGCGGTGCGGAACTTCTCGATCTTGAAATCGGGGCTGACCAGCGACGGGTCCGCCTCCATGCGTACCGCCATGCCGTAGCGCGCCTCGATCTGGGCGATATGCTCGCGCTTCGAGTTGACGAGGAAGTTCACCACGCTCACCGGCGCTTTCAGCAGCACCTCGCCAGAGCGCTTGCGCGTCCCCTCCTCCTCGAGCTGGCGGATGATCGACAGCGCGAGGCTGTCATCCGAGCGCAGGATTCCGGTGCCGTGGCAGTGCGGACAGGGCTGGGTCGTCGCCTCGATCATGCCCGGGCGCAGGCGCTGTCGGCTCATCTCGAGCAGGCCGAAGCCCGAGATCCGGCCCACCTGGATGCGCGCACGGTCCGATTTCAGGCGTTCCTTGAGGCGCTTCTCGACGGCGGCGTTGTTCTTGCGCTCCTCCATGTCGATGAAGTCGATCACGATCAGCCCGGCAAGATCGCGCAGCCGCAGCTGGCGGGCGATTTCCTCGGCGGCTTCGAGATTGGTCTTGAGCGCCGTCTCCTCGATCGAGCCTTCCTTGGTGGCCTTGCCCGAGTTGATATCGATCGCCACGAGCGCCTCGGTCACGCCGATGACGATGTAGCCGCCGGACTTGAGCTGCACGGCGGGGCTGAACATCGAGGCGAGGTAACTCTCGACCTGGTGGCGCGCGAAGAGCGGCATCTCGTCGGTGTATTGCTTCACGTGGCGCGCATGCGACGGCATGATCATCTTCATGAAGTCCTTGGCGACGCGGTAGCCCTCGCCGCCCTCGACCCAGACCTCGTCGATCTCGCGATTGTAGAGGTCGCGGATCGCGCGCTTGATGAGGTTGCCCTCCTCGTAGATCGGCGCGGGGGCGATCGACTTGAGCGTCAGCTCGCGGATCTGCTCCCAGAGCCGCATCAGGTATTCGTAGTCGCGCTTGATCTCGGCCTTGGTGCGCTGCGCGCCGGCGGTCCGGATGATCAGCCCCGCCCCTTCGGGCACCACGAGCGAGCCCGCGATGTCCTTGAGCTTCTTGCGGTCGACGGCGTTGGTGATCTTGCGGCTGATGCCGCCGCCACGCGCGGTATTGGGCATGAGCACACAATAGCGCCCGGCCAGCGAGAGATACGTGGTCAGCGCCGCGCCCTTGTTGCCGCGCTCCTCCTTGACGACCTGCACCAGCAGGATCTGGCGCACCTTGATCACTTCCTGGATCTTGTAGCGGCGCGGGCGCGGCTTGCGCGCACCGCGCACCTCGTCGGCGACATCCTCGTCGGCGACGGATTCGATCTGGTCGTCGAGCTCGGCGGCGTGATCGACCGCGGCATAGGGGGCGGCGCCGTTGCCGGCATCGGCCTGCGTGTCCGTGCCGCCATCCGCCGGCGGGCTCTCGGAACCGTCGCCCTCGGGCTCGACCACGGTCATGCCGGGTACATCGGACGTGCCCTGCGCGCCGGTATCGGTGGCCGCGGCCGGCGCGGCCCGGGCGGGTTTGCCGCCGCCGTTTTCCTCCGAGGACTGCGCGGCGGCATAGGCGCGCTCCTCCTCGCGCAGCGCCTCGCGATCGGCCACCGGGATCTGGTAGTAATCGGGGTGGATCTCCGAGAAGGCGAGAAAGCCGTGCCGGTTGCCACCGTAATCGACGAAGGCGGCCTGCAGCGAGGGCTCCACGCGGGTGACCTTCGCGAGATATATGTTGCCGCTCAGCTGACGGCGGTTCGCCGTCTCGAAATCGAATTCGTCAACCTTGTTTCCATCCACCACCACGACGCGGGTTTCCTCCGCGTGGGTGGCATCGATCAGCATCTTTTTTGCCATGGTCTCTCATCGCACCGGCAGGGCGCCCGAGGGGCCCGCGCAAGGCTGGGGGCCGTTCGCGGCCTGCCGTGTGTCTGGTTGTGGCGAAAGGCAGCGCGCGGCGCGCCGGATCGCGGGAGGGATCCCGCCGGTCCTGTTGCGTATCAAGGCCTGCGCGTGTCATCGCGTTTCGTCTCCGATACCGTCGGTGACGGCACCTGCTGGTCTGCGCCCCGCGCCTTGCGCGACCGGGGCGGGGTGGCCATCTGGCCGCTCTGTCCGTCCCCCGACACACGGCGCAACCTGCGCACGCGCCCTCGGGCGACAGCGAAACTCTTCAGCGCGCGGGTATCGCGGCGCTGCCGCGACACTAGCGGCCCGCACGGGGCGAACACAATCGAATTCTGCGCCCGCGCGCGCCGCCGTGCTCAGCCGCGATCGAAGGCGCGCAGGCGCCGGATCAGGCTCGACGTGTCCCAGCGGCCGCCGCCCATGGCCTGCACGTCCTTGTAGAACTGGTCCACCAGCGCCGTCACCGGCAGCGGCGCGCCGACTTCCTCGCCGGTCTCGAGGCAGATCGCGAGGTCCTTGCGCATCCAGTCCACGGCAAAGCCGAACTCGAACGCATCGTCGAGCATCGTGGCGTGGCGGTTCTCCATCTGCCAGGAGCCGGCCGCGCCCTGGCTGATGACCTCGACGACGGCGCGCCCGTCCATGCCGGCCTTCTCGCCGAAGGCCAGCGCCTCGGAGAGCCCCTGCACGAGCCCGGCGATAGCGATCTGGTTCATCATCTTGGCGATCTGGCCCGACCCGCTGTCGCCGAGCCGCTTGCAGATCCGAGCATAGGCGGCCATCACCGGCTCGGCGCGGTCATACACGTCCGCAGCGCCGCCGCACATGATCGACAATGCGCCATTCTCGGCGCCCGCCTGCCCGCCCGACACCGGCGCGTCGACGAAGGCGACGCCGCGCGCATCGGCCTCGCCGTGCATCTCGCGGGTGACCCGCGCCGAGACGGTGGTGTGATCGACGAAGACACTGCCGGGCTCCATGCCCACGAAGGCCCCGTCCGCCCCTGTGCAGACCGCGCGCAGATCGTCGTCATTGCCCACGCAGGCCATCACGAATTCCGCCCCCTGCGCGGCGGCCGCCGGGGTCGGCTTGTGGACGCCGCCATGCGTGCGCACCCAGTCCTCGGCCTTGGACACGGTGCGATTGAACACCGTCACATCGTGGCCCGCCCGCGACAGATGCCCCGCCATCGGCGCGCCCATCACCCCGAGCCCCAGAAACGCCACCTTCGCCATCAGATCCCCTCCCGCAATTGCATGTCCGATCCGTTGACGATACCTAACCATGCACGCGCGCACGCAACAACAGGCATCTCATGGTCACCGCCTTCCGCTGGCTCCTGCGCATCTTCGGCGCACTGGTGGCGCTCGCCGCGATCTCGGCTGCCGGGGCCTATTACTTCGCGAGCCGGTCGCTGCCGGACTACGCCGCCACCCACGAGATGCGCGGCCTCGAAGACCCGGTCGAGATCGTGCGCGACAACGCCAATGTGCCGCATATCTTCGGCGCGTCGGACAACGATGTGTTCCATGCGCTCGGCGTCGCCCATGCGCAGGACCGGCTGTGGCAGATGGTGATGCTGCGGCGCACCGCGAAGGGGCGGCTTTCGGAGGTCTTCGGCGCACGCACGCTGCGCAGCGACGACCTGATGCGCCGCCTCGATCTGGCCGGACATGCCCGCGCTTCGCTCGAAGCCCAGGACGACGCCACGCGCGCGGCGCTGTCGGCCTATGCGCGCGGGGTGAATGCCTGGATCGAGACGGTGAACGCGGACGCGCTGGGGCGCGGGGCGCCGGAATTCTTCCTGTTTCCCGGCGAGGTAAGGCTCTGGGAGCCGGCGGACTCGCTTGCCCTGATCAAGCTGATGGCGTTTCGGCTCACGGCGCACATGTCCGAGGAGGTGCGCCGCGCGCGGGTGTCGATGCTGCTCGAGGGCGAGCGGGTGCGCGACATCCTGCCCGATGCGCCGGGCTCCGGGCTCGGCGCGCTGCCCGACTATGCCGGGCTCTTCGACGGGCTCGACCGCGACGGGCCCGCGCAGGTCGCCGCACGCGACGATGCCGGCCCGCCGGGCGGCGACGCGCTCTCGCCGCTGCCCGAGGCCGGGCGCGCGGGGGCATCCAATGTCTGGGCGGCGCTTCCGGAGCGCTCGGCGGCGGGGGGCACGCTGATGGCCAACGATCCGCATCTGGGCTTCACGGCGCCGGGCATCTGGTATCTCGCGCGGCTCGAGCTCGAGACCGGCGGGGTCATCGGCGGCACGATACCGGGCATTCCCGCGGTGCTGACGGGGCGCAACGCGGCGCTCGGCTGGGGGGTGACATCGTCCTATCTCGATGACCAGGACGTCTATATCGAGGAGCTCGACCCCGACGATCCCGGCCGCTACCGCACACCCGACGGCTGGAGCGCATTCGAGACCGACCGCACCATCATCCGCGTCAAGGACGACGACCCCGTGACCATCACGCGGCGCTGGACCGGGAACGGGCCCGTCCTGCCCGGCCACCACGCCGACCTCGCCGCGATCACGCCTTCCGGACATGCGACCTCGCTCGCCTGGACGGGGCTTGCGGATGACGACACGACGATGTCGGCGGCCATGGCGGTGATGCGCGCGCAGAGCGTGGAAGAGGCGATCGCGGCGGCGGAGGACTTCGTGGCCCCGTCGCAGGTGCTTGCGCTGGCCGACGCGGACAATGTCGCGCTGCAGGTCATCGGGCGCAATCCGCGTCGCCACCGCGATCACCAGACCGAGGGCCGCATGCCCAGCCCCGGCTGGCGCGAGGAGAACCGCTGGCAGGGCTTTCTGGATGCCGAGACCAATCCGCGTTTCGTCAATCCGGCCAGCGGGATCGTCGGCAATACCAACAACAAGCTCGTCGATCGCCCCTTCCCCGACCATGTAAGCCATGACTGGGGCGACACGCAGCGCATCCAGCGCTGGCGCAGGCTGATGGAGCGGCGCGAGGTCCACACCCGCGACAGCTTCGTCGAGGCCCAGCTCGACGCCGTCAGCCCCGCGGCGCGCACGCTGCTGCCGCTCGTCGCCGCCGAGCTTTGGCACACCGGCGAACCGGCCCCGGACGGCAGCCGCGAGCGGGTGCGCCAGCGTGCGCTCGACCTGCTGGCGGAGTGGAACGGCGAGATGAACGAGCACCTGCCCGAGCCGCTGATCTACGCGACCTGGCTGCGCAAGCTGCAGGACCGGCTGGTCCGCGATCGGCTCGGCCCCCTTGCGCGGGAATTCCGCCACGTCGATCCCGTCTTCATCGAGCGGGTCTTTCGCGACACGGACGGCGCGGGCCAATGGTGCGACGTGATCCAGTCGAGCGGCGAGGAAACCTGCGCCGAGCAGGCGCGCCTCGCCCTCGACGCCGCGCTGATCCGGCTCGAAGAGGAGTACGGGCCGAACCCGGAGAGCTGGCGCTGGGGCGACGCGCACGAGGCTGTGCACGCGCATGAGACGCTCGGAGAGATCCCGCTCCTCGCGCCGATCGTCAATATCCGCCACTCCACCTCGGGCGGCGATCACACCCTCATGCGCGGCGTTACCTCGGGGCGCGAGCCGGAGCCCTTTCGCAACGTCCACGGCGCCGGCTTTCGCAGCGTCATCGACTTCAACGACCCCGACAGCTCGGTATTCATCACCGCCACGGGCCAGTCGGGCCACCCGCTGAGCCGCCATTACGACGACTACGCCCCGATGTGGCGGCGCGGCGAATACATTCCGATGTCGCTGGACCCCGATCTCGCACGCGGCGGCGCGGTCGGGGTGACACGGCTCGAGCCGGCGCCGGAGTGACGCGCTGCGACGCCGGCACATGAGAAGGGCGCGCCAGCCTCGCAGCCGGCGCGCCCCCCTGGACCAGCGGACCCGATCAGACGGTCGCGTCCTCGCGCCACAGCGCCGCCTCATGCGCCTTGAGCACCGGCGCTGCCGGGTTGCTCAGCGCCCGGGCGCGCTCGGGATCGTCGAGCTCGGGAAACAGCGCGCGCACTTCGCTCCAGGCCTGGACGTCGAAGGTCGAGCGCGCCATGTCGCCCAAAAGCAGGCTCTCGCTTTCGAGATTGTTCGCGATCAGCACCACATGCTCGTCGCACAGGATGTGATAGTAGGTCACTTCCTCGGCGTCGAAATCGTAATCTATCGCACCCGAGACGAGATGCTTGGCCGGCGCCATCGCCGCGTCGAGCGCGAAGAGCAGCTTCACCCGGCCATCCGACAGATGCACCCGGTGCTGCGGCGACACGCGCAGATCCGCGTTCGGCTTACCCACGCCGAGGCTTCCGGCCGGGATGCGCACCGGACGGAACTTCGCGTTCGTCCCGCCGAGGCGCAACCGGGTCGAGCCGATCCAGCGGATCACATGCTCGGCACCCGTGCTGTCGAGAACCAGATCGCCCGCGCGCAGCGTCTCGATCGCAACGTCGCCGAGCGGCGTGCGGATCAGCGTGCCCTCGGCAAAGCAGATCGGCTCGCCATCCTCGAAATTGTAGCCCAGCGCCTCGGTATCGCGGATGCGCAGCGAGTAACTTGCCGGCGGATTGTTGAGAACCCCATCCGGTGCGCCGTCGGGAAAGATCATCACCTGATTGCCGTTCGCATCGACTGCGATCACGACATCGACGGCGTCGCCCATGGATTCGTTGAGGAACTGATCGTAGGTTTCGGCACGTCCGGTGCCGATGACCTCGAGATCCTGCCCGCCAAAGGTGATCGTCGAGCCGACCGCAACTTTGCCGCCGGGCACCTCGATCTCCATGTCGCGCATGGTTCCGCCGCCCGCGTTCTGCGCGGAACTGTCGATCGGCGTTCCGCTGCCGATGGAAATTCCGAGATTTGCCTGATAGATATCGGCCGTAAAGGTATCCGCCATCGCGGTTCTCCCCTGCTTCCTGCCCCAACCCGGGAGCGGGCCGATCGTCTCGGACCACCCCGTTCGCTCTGATTCGATCGATTTTGATCGTGTTTTTTCCCGGTATTCCGGGATGTACTACTCAACAGGAGAATATTAACTAAAATTTCCCCCCAAGTCAAATTTTCATGTCAAGCCCCCTCTCGAGCGCCCCGGTTCGTTCACGACGCCGATGGCCGGGCCGGCGCGGGGCGCGGTTTTTCAATTGTTCTTCGATGCCGGGCTCGGCTAGGGTCGCGCGCAAGCCGTCTGCCGTCCATCGGCCCCAAGCACGCCCCGATCCACCGCGATGCGCGGCCGATGACGGCACCTGCTGGCGCTGCCGCCCGCTTCGGGGGCGCGCGACACAATGCAACTTCGAAGCGGAGATCAGTCCCGTCATGCAATTCGATTTCAACCAGCCCTACCCGTCGCAGCGCAGCCCCGTGATGGGTGGCAATGTTGTCGCGACCTCGCAGCCGCTCGCCGCGCAGGCGGGGCTGCGGATGCTCGCGCGCGGCGGCAACGCGATCGATGCGGCGCTGGCGG
>LFIK01003165.1_pt1 | contig 13383 bp, 14 predicted proteins | sample 643401 | NCBI WGS metagenome assembly LFIK01 (sample SAMN03777447, study PRJNA286221) | soda lake metagenome | biome: soda lake; feature: Kulunda steppe; material: water; isolation source: sample T5-Br brine of Lake Tanatar-5 | place: Russia: Kulunda steppe | collected 2010-07 | reverse complement strand
CCTGACGCAGCACGCTTTCGACCATGTCCCCGCCCTGATTCACCTCCGCCACCACCCGCTCGGCGCCGTGACGCTGCGCCGCCGCGCTGACCGCGCGCGCCCAATCGGTCGGCGATGCCGCTGCGATGGTGGCATCCTCCAGCACATAGGCGCGCCAATCCTGCGGCGGCCCCTCGGCCACCACGCCCACCGCCACGATACCGCAGGCGTCCGAGCGCGCATGCCCGGTCACCGGCGGATCGACACCGATGACCACCCGCGACAGCTCGGGCACCTCACCGCTGCGCACCCCGTCCAGCCCCGCAGTGGACCAGAGCGCGCCCTGCACCCCCTCCAGCATCACTCCATCCAGTTCCTGGCGCGCCAGCCGGGTTCCACCATAGCGGCTGCGGATCTCCTCGATGAAGGACGCCGCCAGCCAGGCACGATTGGCCTCGGTCGGTGCATGCGTGCAGACCGTTGACGCGCTGTCCAGAAGCCGGCGCAAAACGTCGACATCGCGCGGCGTCGTCGTCACCACCTGCCGTGGCTGCGCCCCCAGCCGCAGCGCGAATTGCAGCATGTCCCAGGCGGCCTCGGCCTTGCGCCACTTGGCCAGCTCATCGACCCAGGCGGCATCGAATTGCGGCCCGCGCAGCGCCTCGGGCTCCTGCGCCGAAAGGACCTGCGCCACCGCGCCATTGGGCCAGACCAGCCGCCGGCGCGTGGCCTCCCAGCGCGGACGCCGGTCGGGCGGCGCACAGGCCATCAGCCCGCTGTCGCCGAACACCATCACCTCGCGCGCCTGATCCAGCGTCTCGCCCACCAGCGCCACGCGCCGCGCCGCACCCGGCTGCAGCGGCCGCGCCCCCTCGACCTGCGCGCGCACCCATTCGGCCCCCGCGCGCGTCTTGCCCGCGCCGCGCCCGCCCAGCACCACCCAGCTGCGCCACGCACCGGGGGGCGGCAACTGATGCGGCTCGGCCCAGAACTCGAAAAGCCAGGGCAGCGCCGCCAGCGCGCCGTCACTCAGACTGTCCAGAAACGCCGTCACCGTCTCGGGCGGCGCGCAGGCAAGCCAGGCGGCGTCCGATTTCATGTCGGGCGGCGCCGAGGTCGAGCGCGCCGCCTCCGCCCGCGCCGTCGCCGTGGTCGAGTTTCGCGATACGTGCCCGTTCATGGAGCGCCGCCTCCAATGCCTTTCGCAGCCCCGCAAGCGCCGGCGCCATGTCGCGCGCCGCGCCGAACCTGCCGTTTCGAATGTCGAGGATCGCAGCGCCAAGTGCTTCGATGGACGCCTGCAACTGCTCGTCTACCACCGCGAGAAGATCTCGCGGCGCCTGTGGTCCCTCGCGGGACGACGTTTCAGTCATGTGTTGCTGCCTGCCTCATGCTGCTCCGCACGAGCGAAATGAAAAAGCGGCGCCGGGTTGTCCCGTGCCGCTTGCCCACCTCGTCCAGCTTGCCCGAACTTCTACATGTGACCGGGCGCAGAGTCAAGCGATTTTCGTTCCATATCAGCGCCTTGTGCGCGCCCCTTTAACACCCTGTAAAGGAAATGGCGAAGCGCGGCCTTGCCTCAGTCCGCCTCGGCCGCCTCGGCTGCCTCGCGGCGCTCGGCCTCGATGGCGCGCCACCGCGCAACATTGCGATTGTGCTCCTCGAGGGTCCGGGCGAAGGCATGCCCGCCGGTCCCGTCGGCCACGAAATACAGATACTCCGACTCCGCCGGGTTCAACGCCGCCTCGATGCTCGCACGGCCGGGATTCGCGATCGGCGTCGGCGGAAGCCCGTCCACCTGATAGGTATTGTAGGGCGTCACGGCATCCAGCTCGCTGCGCCGCAAGCCGCGCCCCAGCGTGCCGCGCCCCTCGGTGATGCCGTAGATCACCGTCGGGTCCGTCTGCAGCCGCATCGGGCGTTGCAGACGGTTGACGAAGACGCTTGCCACCAGCCCGCGCTCCTGTGCGACGCCGGTTTCCTTCTCGATGATGGAGGCCATGATCAGCGCCTCCCGCGGCGTGTCGTAAGGTAACCCCTCGGCGCGGGCCTGCCACGCCGCTTCCAGGATCTCGGTCTGGCGGGCCCGCATACGCTCGATCAGCGCGGCGCGTCCGGTCTGCGGCGTGATGTCGTAGCTGCCCGGCGCAAGCGCGCCTTCCTCGGGCGCCGCCTCGACAGTGCCGGTCAGGAACGGCGCGTGCGATAACGCGTCAACGATTTGCCAACTTGTCGCACCTTCGGCGACAGTCACGCGGAACCGTGTCTCCGGCTGCGCAGCCACATCTTCATATTCCGATGGAATATCATCGTCTTGTGGCGCGAAATTGGCAATCAACTCGAAGGTGTCACTGGCCGGGTCCAGCATCCGAACCCGGGTTTCGGCATCGGTCACGCCGATGCGGAAATTCACCTCGGCACCGCAGGTGCTGGCGCCGCCCCGCGTCAGGATATCCAGAATCTCCTGCATGGACGCGCGCTCGGGCACGCGATACGCGCCGAAATTCAAGCGGTCGGCCTGCCCGGTCTGCCGCGCGCCGAGCCTGAATACGCTCGGCGTACGGATCGCGTCGTGATCGCGCAGGCTCTCGGCGACGTCGCGCACCCCCGCCCCGCGCTCCACCCGCAGGCAGATCCCCTCCGTCAACGGCCCCGCGCGGGTGAATTCATGCTGGCCCCACAGGATCAGCCCGGCGGCAAGCGCCAGCGCCACAACCGCCAATGACAGCGCACCGGACGCGATGGCGCGCAGCATCAGGAGCCGGCCCGCCCCAGCACCAGCGACGCGTTGGTCCCGCCAAACCCGAAGGAGTTGGACATCGCCACTGAAACCTCGCGCTCGCGCGCCACGTTCGCCACCAGATCGAGCTGCGGCGTCACCGCCGGCGCGTCCAGATTGATCGTGGGCGGCACGATCTGATCGCGCAACGCCAGGATGCAGAATATCGCCTCGACGGCCCCGGCCGCGCCCAGCAGGTGCCCGATGGACGATTTGGTGGAACTCATCGAGGCGCGCGACGCCGCATCACCAAGCAGGCGCTCGACCGCCTCCAGCTCGATGAGGTCAGCCATCGTCGAGGTGCCGTGCGCGTTGATGTAGTCGACCTGCCCCGGTTCCAGCCCGGCGCGCTTCAGCGCCGCTTCCATCGCGCGATATCCGCCGTCGCCATCTTCGGAGGGCGCGGTGATGTGGTAGGCATCCCCCGACAGCCCGTAACCCAGGATCTCGGCATAGATCCGTGCGCCGCGGGCCTTGGCATGCTCATATTCCTCAAGCACCACGACCCCGGCGCCCTCGCCCATGACAAAGCCGTCGCGATCGACGTCATAAGGCCGGCTCGCCGCCTGCGGATCGTTGCTGCGCTTGGTGGACAGCGCCTTGCAGGCATTGAAGCCGGCAATACCGATCTCCGAGATCGGACTCTCGGCCCCGCCGGCCACCATCACATCGGCATCGTCGAGCATGATCAGCCGCGCGGCATCGCCGATGGCGTGGGCGCCGGTCGAACACGCCGTCACCACCGCATGGTTCGGCCCCTTGAAGCAGTAGCGGATGCTGACCTGCCCTGACACCAGATTGATCAGCGCGCCGGGAATGAAGAAGGGCGACACGCGCCTGGCACCGCGCTCCTTGATCAGAACGGCGGTGTCCGCGATGCTGGACAGCCCGCCGATTCCCGATCCGATCATGACCCCGGTGCGCAGGCAGTCCTGCGGATCCTGCGGCGTCCAGCCGGCATCGCGCACCGCCATATCCGCCGCTGCCATGCCGTAAAGAATGAAATCATCTACCTTGCGCCGTTCCTTGGGCGCCATCCAGTCATCAGGATTGAAGTCGCCGTCGGCACCGTCGCCGCGCGGAATCTCGCACGCATAGGTGGTGGCCAGATGCCCGGCATCGAAGCGGCTGATGGGCCCGGCACCCGATGCGCCGGCCAGCAGGCGGCGCCAGCTTTCCTCCACCCCGCTGGCCAGAGGCGTCACCATCCCCAGACCGGTCACAACAACTCGCCGCATCGCTCGATCCCTGCCACTGTTTCGCGCCGGAGTGATACACCCCTTTGGCGCGCGCGAAAAGAGTGCGAATGCCTCCCGCCGCACCGGCACGCGGGCCGCCGCCCGCGGCCGGTTCAGATGAACTGAGGTGCAGGCGCGCAGGGCTCGGCGGCAAGCTCGAGCGCCTCCTGCAAATCCACGGCCCGATTGAACAATGCGCGCCCGATGATCGCCCCGGCGATGTTGGGAACGTGCTTCAAGCGCGAAATGTCGTCGAGCTCGCGGACCAGGCCGCTCGCAATGACCGGGGTGCGGGTCTGCGCGGCCAGCCCCGAGATAACCCCGACCGCCGCATCGGTATCTCCGACATCGGCATCGATATCGGTGATCAGGATCGCTGCCAGCGGCGCCTCGGCGAACGCCTCGATAAACACCTCGGGGGTGAAGGTGCTGGTCTCGCGCCACCCCTGGCTCATGACATGTCCGCGGAAGATATCCACCGCCAGCACGATCGCATCCGGGTGAAACTTGGCCGCCTCCAGTACCATGTCCGGGTTCATCACCCCGGCCGTTCCGATCACCACGCGTCCCGCGCCGTGATCCAGCCATTCCTCCACGCGCCCCTGGCTTCGGATACCACCCGCCACCTGCACCGGAATACCCGCCTCACGGATGATCCGGCCGATCAGCTCGGAATTGTCGCCCTCTCCGGTGACCGCGTCGAAGTCCGTCACCTGCATCCAGCTCGCGCCGGCCCTGGCGAACTCGCACGCCTTCTCCACAGGGTCCACATGCCAGATGACCGGCTCGTCCATGCGGCCGCGGCTCAACGAGACACAACGCCCGCCCTGCAATTCGATCGTGGGATAGATGATCATGTCGACTCCTCCTCTGCGGGCACCAATATAATGCCCATACCGCCGTGACGGGAGTCGGCTGCGACATCGCCGCGAACAGCTGCGACGTTGCCGGTTCATGACCTCGAACGTGATGCGGCGCCCCAAAGGGGCGCCGCCTGGAAATCCGACGCCGATCCGGCGGGTTACTGGGCTTCCGAGATGAACTTCACCGCATCGCCAAAGGTCTGGATGGTTTCGGCGGCGTCGTCGGGGATCTCGATCCCGAACTCCTCCTCGAACGCCATCACCAGCTCGACGGTATCGAGGCTGTCAGCGCCGAGATCATCAATGAAGGAAGCGTTGTCGGAGATCTTGCTCTCCTCGACGCCAAGATGCTCGACGACGATCTTCTTTACGCGATCCGAGATGTCGCTCATGTCAGGTCCTCATTCGCTAAACGGGAGGTTTCCCGTGGTTAAACCCGCTCACCCGAGCGGCGATCGACCCCGACGCGGGGCCACCGATCAGCGCGGGCGGGTTCCCCCCGGCTCAATCGACGCCGCCTATAGCACAGTCACACGGCGGGGCAAACGCTTTCGACACCGCCGGGCAAACCGGCTCAGAGCATGGCCATTCCGCCATTTACATGCAAGGTCGTCCCCGTCACGTACCCCGCAACCGGGCTGGCCAGATACAGCACCGCGCCCGCGACCTCATCGGCCTCGCCCATGCGTCCGGACGGCACTTGCGACAGGATGGCCTGTCGCTGGTCGTCGGTCAGCTTGTCGGTCATCGCGGTTGTGATGAAGCCCGGGGCGACGCAGTTGACGGTGATTCCGCGGCTGGCCACCTCATGCGCCAGGCTCTTCGACAGCCCCACCATCCCGGCCTTGGCGGCGGCGTAGTTGGCCTGCCCCGGATTGCCGGTGGCCCCCACGATGGAGGAGATGTTGACGATCCGCCCCCAGCGCGCCTTCATCATCGGGCGCATCACGCCGCGGCACAGCCGCATCGCGGCCGTCAGGTTCACATCCAGCACGCTCTGCCACTCCTCGTCGGACATGCGCATGAAGATGTTGTCGCGGGTGATCCCGGCATTGTTGACCAGAATGTCGATGCCGCCCATGGCCGCGATCGCCTGTCCGGGAAGCGCCTCCACGGCCTGCGGATTCGACAGATCGCATGGCAGCACATGCGCGCGCCCACCCAGACCGTCGGCCAGCTCCTGCAGCGGGGCCTCGCGGGTGCCCGATACCGCCACCGTCGCGCCGGCGCCATGCAGGGCGCGCGCGATCGCGCCGCCGATGCCGCCCGACGCGCCCGTGACCAGCGCGGTCTTGCCGTCCAGATTGAACATGTCGCCTCCTCTCCGTCCCTGACACGTGCCCAGAGTCAGCACCGATCACATTGGATCGGCTTGCCGTCCCTCGCCATTGTTTTTTCGCGTGATTCCTTCAATCCTCGGCTCGCTGCGGTCGGATTGCACTCTAGCAGCCGTCAGGCCGCGGGACCAGCGCCGCGCGCCATGCGAAAGGCCGCCCCGGCATTCCGAAGCGGCCCGTTCCTCTCGCAGCACGCGGCGCTCAGACCGCCGCGGCGCGTGCCTTCTGCACGATCTCGGCGAAAGCGTCGGGCTCATGCACCGCCAGATCGGCCAGAACCTTCCGGTCCACCTCGATCCCGGCCCGGCTCAGCGCGTTGATGAAGCGCGAATAGGTCATCTGCGGATCGATTTCGCGCACCGCGGCATTGATGCGCTGAATCCACAGCGCGCGGAAGCTGCGCTTGCGATTCTTGCGGTCGCGGGTGGCGTACTGGTTCGCCTTGTCCACCGCCTGCGTGGCGGTGCGGAAATTGCGCGAACGTGCGCCGTAATAGCCCTTCGCGGCCTTGACGACCTTGCGGTGACGGGCGTGGGTAACCTTACCGGATGTAACGCGTGCCATGGTCCAGCCTCCTTCAGCGGTCGTACGGCATGTATTGCTTGACGATCCGCGCATCCGCGTCGGACAGCGCCTTCGTGCCGCGCGCATTGCGGATGAACTTGTTGGTGCGCTTGATCATCCCGTGCCGCTTGCCGGCCTGCTGGGCGAGCACCTTGCCCGTCCCCGTGACCTTGAAGCGCTTCTTGGCGCTGGACTTCGTCTTCATCTTGGGCATTTCCGTCTCCTCTGTCTGAGCGGTCGGTCCGCGCGACTCGGCATGCCACTTCGGCCGGCCGCGCAGCAGGTGAAACTGGCGTATAGGCGCCTTGCCACCGGGCTTCAAGCCCCATCCGGCATGGCGCCGCACGCCGTGTGCCGGCGTCAGATCGCGGCGCGCAGACTCTGCTCCAGATAGAGCTCGCGCAGCCGACGCGCATGCGGCCCCGGCTGCCCGCCGCCGATGCGCGCATCGTCGATCGCGACCACCGGGGTGACGAAGGTCGAGGCCGAGGTGACGAAAGCCTCGTCGGCCGCCTTCGCCTCCTCCAGCGTGAAGGCGCGCTCCTCGACCTCCATTCCGGCCTCGCGGGCGTAGCGCAGCACCGCCGCGCGGGTGATGCCGTGCAGGATGTCATTGCTCAGATCGCGCGTGATGATGCGGCCATCCTTGATGATATGAGCGTTGTTCGAGGTGCCCTCGGTGACCAGACCGTCCTCCACCATCCAGGCATCCTCCGCGCCGGCGCGGACCGCCATCATCTTGCCCATCGACGGATACAGCAGCTGCACGGTCTTGATATCGCGCCGCGCCCAACGCAGGTCGGGGATGCTGATCACCCGGATCCCGCGCGTAGCCGCCGGGCTGTCGACCAGCGCCTTCTCCTGCGTGAACATGACAATGCTCGGCTGCGGCGTCTCGGGATAGGTGAAATCGCGGTCCGCCGCCCCGCGGGTGATCTGCAGATAGATCATCCCCTCTCCCAGCGCGTTGCGCTGCACGATCTCGCGATGCAGCTTCAGCAACGCGTCCCGCCCCACCGGCGCCGGCATTTCCAGCTCGCCGAGCGACCGATCCAGACGTGCCGCATGCCCGTCGAAATCGATCAGCCTGCCGTCTATGACCGTGGTGACCTCGTAAACCCCGTCCGCCATCAGGAAACCCCGATCGAAGACCGAGATCGTCGCCTCCGCCTCGGGCAACCAGGCCCCGTTCACATGCACAATACGGCTCATCGAGTCTCTCCATTCCAACAGGCGCTTCCCCTCCCCGCGGGGAGGGGTCAGGGGTGGGGGTCACCCCGCAAAGAGGCGCGCGCCGCAAGGCGCACCGCAAGGTCACGCCGGCTCATCCCCAAAGCGCGGCCTGCGGCGGATGCACCCCCGCCGCATCATATGTCAACGCCGGATCACGATCCTCGGCCAGCAGCAGCGGCCCGTCGAGATCGGTCACCGCCCCCCCCTGCGCCACCAGCACCGCCGGCGCCATGGCCAGGCTCGACCCGACCATGCACCCGACCATCACCGCGAATCCCTCGGCCCGCGCCTGCGCCTTCAGCGCCAGCGCCTCGGTCAGCCCGCCGGTCTTGTCGAGCTTGATGTTGACCATGTCGTACTTGCCGCGCAGACGCGGCAGGTCCGCGCGGTCATGACAGCTCTCATCGGCGCAGACCGGCAGCGGCCGCGCGATCTCGCCCAGCATGTCATCCGCGCCGGCAGGCAGTGGCTGCTCCACCATCTCGACACCGAGGCGCAGCAGATGCGGCGCCAGCTCCGCATAGACCTCGGCGCTCCAGCCCTCATTGGCGTCGACGATGATGCGCGCATCGGGCGCGCCGGCGCGCACCGCCTCCAGCCGGGGCATGTCGTCGGGCGTGCCCAGCTTGATCTTCAGAAGCGGACGGTGCGCATGCACCGCAGCCTGCGCCCGCATCTTCTCGGGCGTGTCGAGCGACAGCGTGTACGCCGTCACCTCGGGGCCCGGCGCGTCCAGCCCCGCCAGCTGCCAGACCCGGACCCCGCGCTGCTTGGCCTCAAGGTCCCACAGCGCGCAATCGATCGCGTTGCGCGCGGCCCCCGGCGGCAAGGCGTCCTGCAGCGCCGTCCGATCCAGCGCCCCGTCCCTCGCGGCACCGGCCAGCGCCTCGATCTGCGCGGCCACACTTTCCAACGTCTCGCCGTAACGCGCATAGGGCACGCATTCGCCGCGCCCGCGCGCGGCCCCGTCGGTGGCGGTCACCGTCAGCACCTCCGCCGTGCTGCGCGAGCCGCGCGCGATGGTGAACACCTGCGCGAGGCGGAACGTCTCGGGCCTGACCGTCAGTTCCATCGCCTCACACCGCCGCCAGCGCATCCACCAGGCGCGCGGCGCCGTCGCGGAACGGGTCCACCGCCGGCAGGCCCATGCGTGCCTCGACCTCGGCGAGATAGCTTCGCGCATCCGCCACCGACAGACCCGCCGTGTTCACCGAGATCCCGATCACCTGACAGCCGGGATTGGCGACATGCGCCAGCTGCAGCGCCAGATCGCGCAGTGCCTCCAGGCTGGGCACCGCATAGCCGGGCAGCCCGCGCATGTGCGCGCGTGTCGGCTCATGGCACAGGATCAGCGCGTCGGGCTGGCCGCCATGGATCAGCGCCAGTGTCACACCCGAATAGGACACGTGAAACAGCGACCCCTGCCCCTCGATCAGGTCCCAGTGATCCGGGTCGTTGTCGGGGGTGAGCCATTCGATGCTGCCGGCCATGAAATCCGCGATCACCGCATCGAGCGGAACACCCTCGCCGGTGATCAGGATGCCGGTCTGGCCGGTGGCGCGGAAACTGGCCTTCATCTCGCGCGTGCGCATCTCGCGCTCCATCGCCAGGGCCGTGTACATCTTGCCCACCGAGCAATCCGTGCCCACGGCGAGGCAACGCCTGCCGCGGCGCGCCTCGCCGCTGGCGATCGGATACGTCACCGTCGGCACGCGCACATCATGCAGCTGCCGTCCCGTGGCGCGCGCCACCGCGGCAAGGTCCTCCTCGTCGCGCAGCAGATTGTGAAGCCCCGAGGCAAGGTCGAATCCCTCCTCGAGCGCCTGCACCAGCACCTTCTTCCAGGCCGGCGAGATGACGCCGCCGCGATTGGCGACCCCGATCACCAGCGTCTTCACCCCGGCAGCGCGCGCTTCGGCCAGATCCATGTCGGGCAGGCCCATATCCGCCTTGCACCCCTCCAGCCGGTACTGACCGACTGCGAATTCGGGGCGCCAGTCCTTGATCCCCTGCGCGACCTTGGCGGCCAGCGGGTCCGGCGCATCGCCGAGAAACAGCAGATAGGGGGTCTCGATCATCGAATTCTCCGTCGTTGAACGGCCAAGCCTATGCGGGATGGCGCCGAATGTGATCGACCTCTGGACCGCTCCGGCCCGCAGCTTGCGAATATTCCACATCTGCGGGAAGGTCTGGCGCGGATTTCTTGCGCCGCCCCGGCTTCATGACGAAATTTGCCGCTGCTGTCCAGTGGCCGCACCGCCGGATTTCTGCGACTGCAAAAGGCGGGTTGAAGGCGGCGACGCAATAATCTACCGATCCGAATAAGTAACAGGCAACTTCCTTGCACGGAGAGTCGTGATGAGCTTTCGCATCCAGCCCACCCCGCCGGCGCAGCCGAATCGCTGCCAGCTTTTCGGACCCGGCTCGCGCCCGGCCCTGTTCGAGAAGATGGCCGCGAGCGCGGCGGATGTGATCAATCTCGACCTCGAGGACTCGGTTGCTCCGGATGACAAGGTGGCCGCGCGCGACAACGTCGTCGCGGCCACGCGGCAGGTCGATTGGGGCGGCAAGCAGCTTTCGGTGCGCATCAACGGGCTCGACACGCCGTGGTGGCACAAGGATGTCATTGCGCTCTTGGAGCACGGCGGCGACCGGCTCGACCGGATCATGATCCCCAAGGTTGGCTGCGCCGAGGATCTCTATGCCGTGGACGCGCTTGTCACGGCGGTTGAAGGCGACACCGGGCGCGAAAAGCCGGTCGCCTTCGAGGTGATCATCGAATCGGCCGCCGGCATCGCCCATGTCATGCAGATCGCCGCGGCCACGCCGCGGCTGCATGCGATGAGCCTCGGCGCGGCGGATTTCGCCGCCTCGATGGGCATGGCGACAACGGGCATCGGCGGCACCCAGGAAAATTACTACATGCTCCATGAGGGCCAGCGCCATTACGCCGATCCCTGGCACTGGGCGCAGGCGGCGATCGTGGCCGCCTGCCGCACCCATGGCGTGCTGCCGGTGGACGGCCCCTTCGGCGACTTCTCGGATGATGACGGCTTTCGCGCGCAGGCGTGGCGCTCGGCGACACTGGGCATGGTCGGCAAATGGGCGATCCACCCCAAGCAGGTCGCTCTGGCCAATGAGGTCTTCACCCCTTCCGATGCCGCCATCGCCGAGGCGCGCGAGATCCTCGCGGCGATGGAGCAGGCCAAGGCCCGCGGCGAAGGCGCGACGGTCTACAAGGGGCGCCTCGTCGATATCGCCTCGATCAAGCAGGCCGAGGTCATCGTGCGCCAGGCCGAGATGATCGGCGCCTGAGCCGCGCCGTTGCAATCAGCCATCGCACGCGCCATACAGCGCGGGCGATGGTTGCAAGCACGAGGCGGGCACGAATGAACTATCTCGACTTCGAAAAGCCGCTGGCCGAGATCGAGGGCAAGGCCGAGGAGCTGCGCGCCATGGCGCGCCAGAATCCCGAAACCGATGTCGAGAAGGAGGCCACCGCCCTCGACCGCAAGGCCGAGAACATGCTGCGCGACCTCTACAAGGCGCTGAGCCCGTGGCGCAAATGCCTCGTCGCGCGCCACCCCGACCGGCCGCATTGCAAGGACTATATCGACGCGCTGTTCACCGAATACACACCGCTCGCAGGGGACCGCAACTTCGCCGACGACCACGCCATCATGGGCGGGCTGGCGCGGCTGCAGGACCGTCCGGTGATGGTGATCGGGCAGGAACGCGGCCATGACACGAAAAGCCGGATCGCACGCAATTTCGGCATGGCGCGGCCGGAGGGCTATCGCAAGGCGGTGCGGCTGATGGATATGGCGCAACGATTCGGCCTGCCGGTGATCACCCTGGTGGACACCCCCGGCGCCTATCCCGGCAAGGGCGCCGAAGAACGCGGCCAGTCCGAGGCCATCGCGCGGGCGACGCAGAAATCGCTCGAGATCGGTGTGCCGGTGGTGTCGGTCGTCATCGGTGAGGGCGGCTCGGGCGGCGCGGTCGCGCTGGCCAGCGCGAACCGCATCGCGATGCTCGAACACTCGGTCTATTCCGTGATCTCGCCCGAGGGCTGCGCCAGCATCCTGTGGAAGGATTCCGAGAAGATGCGCGAAGCCGCCGAGGCGCTGCGCCTGACGGCGCAGGATCTGCACAAGCTGGGCGTGATCGACCGGATCATCGCCGAGCCGCTGGGCGGGGCGCAGCGCGACCGTGCTGCCACCATCAAGGCGGTGGGCGACGCACTCGACGCGATGCTTTCGGACCTCGTGGACCAGCCCGCGCAGGCGCTGCGCGAGGCCCGTCGTCGCAAGTTCCTGGATATGGGAAATCGCGGCCTCGCGGCCTGATGCATGGCGCGCTCAACCGGCTGATCCCGGCGAGCGACCGGCCTGCAACCGCCACCGGCCCGCTGTGACACCTGTCGGATGGGCGCGCGCTCAGAAGTAGTTCTGCTTGCGCGCCGCGGCGCGGCCGATCATGTGCGCGGCGATCGGCGCCGTGAGCAGCAGGAAGATCACCCCGATCAGGCAGCGCATGACCACGCTCATCTCCCCGAAGGCGAGCGCGGCCGCCGTCAGGGTGAGCATCGAGCCGAGCGTCCCCGCCTTGGTGGAGGCGTGCATCCGGGTGAGCACATCGGGCAGCTTGACGATGCCCCAGCCCGCCACGAGCGCGAAGAAGCCGCCCAGAAGCAGCGTGATGCCGGTGAGAACCTCAATCATCCCGGTCCTCCTTGATGTCCTCGCCGCGCTCCTCGCGCATCATCAGCCGCCGCTCGGCGAAGCGCGCCAGCGCCACCGTGGCGAGAAACCCCACCAGCGCGAGCACGATGACGATGTCGAGAAAGGCGGAGTCGTCGTTGCGGATCGCGTAGAGCGCGCAGAAGGCGACGATCAGCACCGTCATCATGTCGAGCGCGACCACCCGGTCATGCAGCGTCGGCCCCAGCGCGAGGCGCACGAAGGCCAGCGCGATCGCCACCATCACCATCACGAAGGCGGCGTCGAGCGACCATTCCATGAACAGCTCCGGCGTCATTCGAACACCTCCAGCACCATGCGCTCCATCCCTGCCTTGAGCTCGGCCACCAGCGCCCTGGGCTCGGCGGCGAACATCGCATGGATGTAGAGCGTCTTGCGATCCTCGGTAACGTCGAGGCTGAGCGTGCCCGGCGTCAGCGAGATCAGGTTCGCCAGCAGCATGATCTCCAGATCGCTCTCGACGTCGAGCGGCATCTCGATGATGTCGGGCACGCTGTCGGTGCCGGGCGTGGCCACGTCCCAGGCCACGCGCAGGCTCGACAGGAACAGCTCGTAGATGAAGTAGCCCGACAGCCGCACGATGCGCCAGACGCGCAGGAAATAAGCGTTGGGCCCCCCGAGTGCCGG
>LFIK01003164.1_pt1 | contig 13384 bp, 13 predicted proteins | sample 643401 | NCBI WGS metagenome assembly LFIK01 (sample SAMN03777447, study PRJNA286221) | soda lake metagenome | biome: soda lake; feature: Kulunda steppe; material: water; isolation source: sample T5-Br brine of Lake Tanatar-5 | place: Russia: Kulunda steppe | collected 2010-07 | reverse complement strand
GTGGCTGCAAACAAGCTTCTATCAGCACATGCAACGTCAGCTGCAGCGGAGCGGAACTGGTCAGCATGGGGGCACATCTACACACCACTCCGCAACAGCCTCAGCATTGAGACAGCTGAGAAGATGGATGATATCAAGGTGAACATACCTGCATCTTGATACAGCTAGGAACACTTAAGCTGACTGAGTCTTTTTGACATCTAACATGTCGCCTAGGCCTAGGTAGATCAGATCCTAGGTGGACCGGATCTGACATGGCAAGGCCCCCATACTGCCATTTTTAGTCATCATGCATTTTTGGGACACTATAGCATGTCCCTTGAAAGAAATAAACGTGATAGAAGCCAGCAAAAGCGAAGCAGAATGCACCGTGATCACTCATGAGTGCATATTTAGAGATGGCTAAGTCAGATAGGCATGGTCAAATATAGCGTTATATCTTAGCCTATTGGTCAAGCAGAGCACAACTAAATTATTTTTTGCTTAATATATTTTGTAAAAAAGAGTTTTAAAGGGTTTCCTATCATCCCTCAAAGTTTGATGACAAAATTTCAGTTGCATGTGGGCGTTCTGGCACGTATAGCGCCTGAAATATAGCGCAATATAGCGCTATATAGCGATATAGCGCTATATATTTTTCAATATAGCGCTATACGCCGACCCCTACTAGTATTATACTAGTAGTATAGCATCTGTGCGGCAAGTAGTAAGTCTTTGCTTAGAAGGAAACCGGCGAGGGAAGAGCCATCCTGGGACGGTTCTGTTGGTAGATCCTACTAGGATATGTAGGTTTTGTAAGGCTAAGTGGTCTTCGCTGCCAATATCCATTTGAACAAAACACCCCCCCAAGGAGCCTGCTTCTATACCTTTCATGATGAGTCTACATGCAATGTTGTGGCGCTCAGTAATCATGCCAGAGATAATCTCGTGTTGACAACCTGATAGAATGTGTAGGGCACTGTCTGAGTGATGACAAAGGGGGCATTGAAGACTGGTCAAGGTCTAAATTCGAACGGCATGCTTCTGATTGAAAAGGGTACCTGTGCGGTTGTGGAAAATGTTTTCTTCATCTTGAACAAAGAAAGCGTTGCTGATGTTTTTGTGGGCTAAGGGAAGTTCTATGCAGTATGAGTAGTAACCGGTTGTAGGGTTTGCGTGGCCAAGTTTATGTTTGGAGTGCATATCATATGCAGCATATGTGTCTTCAGAGCATCATAGAGATTTGAGAAATAAGTGAACTTTGGGGTAGGTAGGTTGGAAGGCCTTAAGGATGTTGAATCAGAGGGGATATCCCTTTCGTATGCAAGCCAGGTCATGTTATGAAAAGGGTGCCATTAATGCCAGCGCATAGCATCCCTGTGTCTGCAAGATTTGCGTCGACTTGAGTTGCTTGATACTTGGCCACAGCAGCCGCGCACTCATTACCAGCAATACCAGCGTGAGATTTGACTTTAAATAGGTGTACAGGGTTTGGTGAGTTGCGGATAATTTGCTTGAGTTTCTTCAAAGTATCCCATTGTCCCTGGTGACGGTGAAGCTCAGGGTACAGCAAGGGCTTCCTGATTTGGTGAAGAGACGAGAGGCTGTCAGTGGCAATATGTGAGTGGCCGTGAAGAATGGCGGCTGCATAGCAGCCAGTTCAGCTCTGTTGATGGTGTTTGTAATGCCCATACCATTTGGTTCAACAAAGCTGGGAGTTAAGGTAGCAGGGTGGTATGTGCCTGCACCTGTTACTTGTTTTCCTTGGTGAATCTGGCAGCTACCATCTGTGTATGCCCACTCTTCCAGTCAGGAACTCTTTTTGCTTATGTTCCTAGTGCATATGAAGTACATATTTGCACCTTCAAGAAAAGAAAAAAAGCAAACTAATGAGGCAGTGTACCTTCAAAGCATCGCAAAGTTTTGAGAAGTGAATGAGCTTCGGGGCAGGTAGGTTTGAGGGTCTTAAGGTTGTTGCATCAGATGGGGGTGTCCTTTTTAAAGGCAAGCCAGAAATAATCGTTTCTTTTTTGTCCTTTTTGCTGTGTGTGGAGGCCTCTTTTCTTTTGCATGCCTTGGTGGATCAGATTGTCTTCGTCCAGAGTCTGGAACTCCAGTCAGCTCCCACCAAATCAGCGGCACATCCATCTTGTGGAGTTCAAGTACTGTGAAGATAATAGGTTCACCACCAGCATAGCGTGCTCTGTCAACACCTTCGCCAAGCTGCGGCCAATGTTAGCCTCCACACTATCCTTCTGGGATTGTGAGGCACCATCTACAGGAGCCTCCAAAACCTCTCGGTCTAGATCCTCAGAAAGCCACCAAGCTTGCTTTGGAACTTCATGTTCATTCAACTCAATATGCTTATTAACTTCTCTTACACGCAGATTCTAAGAAAATATCCAGAGCATTGTAGTATCTTAGGCACTATTCCCCAGGCTTCATTGACCTATCGCAGACCATATTTCTGTATTAATAATGCAAGCGCTTAAGCTCCTCAATGGGATCTTGAAATTACTGTTATATCTTATATCCATGAAGAAATAAAGAACCACGGCACATGCTATTTGATAAGAACCCAAGGTGGTGCGTAGCCTTGTCTAATGCCATAGCCGAGGCAGTTTTTCAGCCCTGCCCACATCCACCCACTCGGAACGCGGCAAAACTACTCATAATACCAAGATCATTCAGGAAGAAACTGAATGACCCAGTTTCATAAAGAGTTCTAGATCTATTACTACGGCCCCTAGCCTTACAGCGCTCACAAGTAATAATCTAAGACTGAAGGTACCAGACTGGCGTCTGTGGGCCTACACTGATGGTAGTTGCCTGACTTATAAAAGTCAACAACGTGTTGAAGCAAGAGTCTTTATACCTGAGGCATAAAAAGCCATCTATGTTAACCCTGGCAAAGTTGGGATAAGCAATACCATAAACAAAGAAGAACTGACTGGCATAGCTTCTGCACTAAGGGCAAAGTGTATTTACACGGCCACGGATAGTGTTACACAGTTTCGTCCTGAGCATGACGTTAAACTGCGGCTGGGAGGACTTGTCCTCAAAGGTCCCCAATTCGAGTCGGGCTGGGGGTAACGGTGGGGGTTTTTCGCAAGAGAAACCACCTTCCTTAATCCACGCCTCGGGTGTATCCTGAGTGCGTAGCTTTTCCTTTTCCTTTACACAGGAAGCACACACATGTCAAACTCTTGGAACAAATTGTCTCCTTGATTAATGAATCAGAAACTCCCATAAATTATTACAAAGTTACAGCCCACATTGGCGTGATTAGAAATGAATCTGCTGACGAAATAAAAAACACGCTGCTCTCCATAACTATGGGCATGACAAAGCATTCCCGCCACCATCACCTGACGGTAATCCTTTCTCCCATATGTACTGGCTTGCGGAAGGGAAAAATGAGACTACTCACACTGCCACTAGAATCAGCCTTGCACCACTGCAAAGCATTAATGACAAACTAAAATGCTCACATGAGCAAGCATCACAGACTTGGAGATGCTAATACCAACTCACGTTACTACAAGTATTGGAAGAGACTGCTCACCTTCGTGAATCTTACAATTGGCAATTCTTTTTGGGACAATACAAGAATTACTAATTCTCATCTTATTAGTAATGTATCTCAGAAAATTAATGTCATGAAATTAACAGGTACTCATTACACTCAGAAAATGGCCCATCTTTACAGCAGAGCCACTACTAATGGCACTCGTTCATCTTGTCTGTTGTGTCATCAGCCAGACACCCAAATCCATATGCTTTCTGGTTGTCAGAATGCTTCAATTTAAAATATGGTGACTGAGGACATAAAATTGCTTCCAGCCTCATCATCAGAACCTTGAGCAAAGGTGATCGTGGAGGAAACATTATTTTTGCAGACATTCAAAGTGAAACATGGACGACTCAACCAAGTCTGGTCTTGCCGGCACATGAAGCCACCAGGACTTTACCCCAATGGCGTCTACCAAACCTGTCAGCAGATAAACTTCGATCCCGCTCTAGACCAGATGCTATTTGCATACTGCCATTTGGAATGAAAAATGGCCATCAAAGAGACAAAGAGGCTATACACTCTTCGCGCTGGGATGTACACCTCATTGAAGTCAAATATTGTGATGACGCATGACCAGAGCAACAAATAGCAAGAGCAACTGATTTGCATACTAGATTGAGATATGCCCATGCACAGCAATGCACAGCAATGCCCATGCACCGGTATAGAAAAAGCTACGTAGGCAGTGAAACCACTCCCTACATTAATGAAGGAAAGGAAGGAAAAAGAGACACCTAGGGCCTAAGCACCCGTTCCACTACCAAAGAAAACAAGAGAAGTCAGTGGGGATCAGGCCCTGACTTCTCCCGGGGGATAACTAGCAGCACCCCATTCCTGGTCTCGATGATGTTCAACCCAGTTGGCATAGTCTTTTCTGTCTTCTTTTAAGTTTGTTAGTACCAGACTCTCACACTCTACAAATTGAAACTGTGACCTGGACTCACAATACCTCCCCTATTTGTGACTTCTGTAATGCTCATGATGTACAAGATGGGCGACATCCTTTTCCTCTGCATCCATCCACACGTGGTCTCTCTCCAAAGGACTTATGCATCCCTATTTTTTCCCGCAGGCTTCAACAATGTGTCTGCTTTTCTGGGCCAGGAAAACAACAAGCTTTGTTTCTTACTTCATGTATTGATAATTTTCTATCATGTTTTCTATGAGCAGGCTAGCAGTCGCACTTCTTGACTGAACTTCAGTCTTGGAGGCCTTTCTCTTGTAACCCTTGTAACCCTTGTTTGTACCAGATGTGCTCTTGGGAAATCATCATCAAGACCAGAAATGGCCCATTACCCAGGGGTATCGCTAGTCACCCCTCTGATCCCCACTGCCTTCTTTTGTTTTTGTTGGTGGTGGAGGAGTCACATAGTGCCTAGGCTCAAGGTTACTAAGTAGTACTCCTTTTCCTTAATTGATGTAGGGAGTGCTTCACTGCCTACGTAATTTTCCTTTCAAAGGAGTTCCTTTGATATCCTTTTTCAGTATTTGGCTGTACTCCTTGTAATCTGTCAGTCAGACTTTCTAGGTGGCTCCTGATCAGGTCAGGGCTGTTGTCTTGATGGGATGGTCAGCTGATCATGCACATTTTGGTTGATCTGGTTTGTTGTAAACCCATCAAAGACAGTTAATTGTGTGTCTTGAGAGCATTGTTCTTTGCCAAAATGAGGCAAAGAGGCAAGACTCAGCAGATGATATCTGCTGAATACGTGGCTCCATCTCTGCGCTTCATCTCTGAGGCTGGATCTTTCCAGGCCCTCGATTGCTTTTGACTGTCATTCTTGTGAGTATGTCAGTGCTACCCCCGATTGTGCCCTCAACAACATCTCCAGGCCTGATGTACACCCCCTGCGCCAGATAACACACAAAATCAAGCCCGTTTGATGTATGAAAGCAAGCTGGCACACATACATTGCAGTATGCAGACAGGCAGTTGGTGCAATCATCATTGCAAAGTCAACACATATACACAATTCTTTGCGCTTAGTTGCAGCCAAGTGCAGGTCACCCTGCATGTTACCCCAATGTGAATGTTGGGCATCGAATTTACATTTTGAGGAACAGCAGGCAAATCATAATCATTCGTCAAATAATGAGCTGAGTGCAAAGGTTGAGAAAGCTTACCTTTGTTTTGTCAAGAGCAGAGTCGGTATTTGATTCAAGACCACTTCCATGCCTCGCCTGGCTTGAACTTGCCTTGTTGGAGCCTCCTTCCCTCAACAAGCTTGGCCTACTGTGTGCACATAGCAAGCTCTCACAAGTTAATGTTTGTGTATGTGTGTGTATGCGCATGTGTTTATGCGCCGCAGGAAGGGCTGACATGCAACACACCACACCCCCAAAACCATGATTTCAACACGCTAGTGTGGTTTGGTTGGTATAAGGTGGATGACCGTGGGTCGCACAACTTTGCTTTAAAGCCTGTAACCTCCCTTCATGCCATCAAACGTCACTCATCTTACCAAATTAAATCTCCAAAACATTTCTTGCAGGTACTTTGATGTATTCTCCTTGATCAGAGAGATAAGATCCCTTGAAAAGATAGCATTGAAGCACAAATTACCTCCTACTGATCAAGAGCTGTGCATATCCTGCTCATTTTGATCACGTCAACATACACTCAAATTGTGCAAATTTTGCAAAACAAACCTTTGGGCACGGTGCATATGGCTCTCTTCTGACACTATCATATCCTCCGTGCCTGCTTCACTGCCGCGCAGGACCTCATCAGATGAAGCGCCATCGCCTGTTCCAAATTTGCAAGCAATGTATGTCAGCCATGTCAGGAGTACACAGCATACCTGACGCCTGCAATGTGTACTGTGTTAAGTAGCAGAGGAGAATTTGTTGTTCTGTCAAGCCTTGCCACCAGCACATTGGTTTACACACGGAGGTAAGCTGGAACCCGTTCGGGACAGAAATGTTGATTAATTTACAGCTTCATCTCAAAGAGCATGCACTTACATCCTGCTGGGCCTGCTGTGATAACTTGAGCCTCCAGGCCAGCAGAGGGCTTGCTGAGCCTGTGCATGCTCACAACCATGTAAAGATCCTCACACAGGAGCACACACCCTGTATCAAGGAGGATTCCACTACAGCAGCCGCTGCATCTGTTGTATCCACATGTTGCTGCTGCTGCTGCTGCTGCTGCTGCCGGCGCTGTGTCTGGGCTGTCCTCCGTAAAGGTGTCCTCTGCGCGTAAGGGCTTGCTCTGGATGGCACGGTGACATCAATGAAGGGCTCTGGGCTCATCATACCTGCAGATGCGAGCCAAATCAATAAACCCACATGGGCTCATCATGTGCCTACAATAGGTCTTACTGTACACCAGCACATTTTACAGCAAAATCCCCGAAGTACCCAAATTAAGTGGCTCATTTACAAAGTGAATGTCTTGCTCGGTCTGCCAGCCTTCTGTTTTGGTGGAACAAGTTGGTGGAACAAGGCATGCAGACCAGGCATGCAGGGTCAGCCAAGCTTGGCTCTTATGCCTGACTAGTCTCACACCAATCTATGGTATGAGCTAGCATTTTACTAATAATAATGCACTCGCATTGCCTCCTGGGTACACCATGCCTACTTACCAGTCCTGTTGTACTCAATTTTCACTTGCGGGTGCTTTGGTATCAGGGTCTGCCCCAAGAAGACTTCCACCTGTGCCATGACCTGCTCAGTAAGAGAATAGGAATTGCGCATCTGAACGGCAGACACGCTCATATTAGTTTGCCAACTGTTCTGATCAGGGATGTAAACAGTGAAATTCATCACAATTTTCACTGCGGACGAAATGGGTTAAAGTTGCGTTGTGAACGTACTGCTGTTTAAAGTATGATTAGACTTGAGAAAGGGGGGGGAATAGCCACAGCCCTGCTCAGGGACACTCTCCTGTTCTGTTTCGCTGCGCTTTTGCATCATTGTAAAGGGAAGTTATATCATTTAATGCAGTTCTCTACCCCCCCCGACCCATGTTCCTCGTCCTCCTCCTCCTCCTCCTCCTCCTCCTCTGAGAGCACCACCCAGGGCTAAGCCATGTCCTGCTGCTCTAGAGACTGTGTGCGCTTGGCCAAGGCCAGGTTGCTGTACAGCCACACCAAGTCAGTGGCATGCCTGGTAATCAGGCGGTTGCAACTGTCGCTGTGCACATAACCAAAGCTGCTCCACTTTTGCTCACATCTCGATGCTGTAGCTGACAAGCTGAGGATCTTGACAATACCACAGGAAGGGGCAGTATGTACTAAGAGATCCCTGATACGGGAGGCACCTCCAAAGAACTCATGCAAGCAGTGCTTGCACTGTACCTTGCCCCCCCGTAGTCCTGGTCCCATTTGTCCAGTCTCTAGAATGGTAAGCTGGTCTCATTCAGGGCCCTTAGATGGAGGCATTTTATGTTGTATGGCCATATAAGTCAATTGGAGGGCAGTTGGGAGGTTAGTTGGGCTTCCCCAGACCACCCTGGCCAAGCTTTTTTTGCCAGGTCAATCGAGATTTTAAAGGTTAAATAGCAACTATAACACTTGTTGTGTCACTGTGGACTTCCCAGACTGGCGCTTTTACATCCCTGGTTCTGAAAGGATGCGAGGGCTGAATGCAAGCGCATTAAGGGCTGAATGCCAGCGCATTGTGCACCAAAGACCTGCCACAAGTTATCTGCTTTTGGAGAACAGTATTTATCCAATGTAAAATAACAAAAGAATTGGAGTCCCACAGGTACTCCAAACACGAACGTCCATGCGGAATTCCACACAAGCAAAAATACACTGATACAGATGCACACACACACACACACACACACACACACGCATGCACGCACGCGCACACACACTCTTCAAGAAGAAAGCAACCCACCCCTGTGTGCATGTCCACTGCCACATTCTGGACCTCGCCAACACGTACGCCTTTCAACCTGCAGATAATTGGGATAGTTGGCAGGTCCATCTGGCATTCTATGAATGTTTGCACTTGTTCCATCATGCTACCGATCAAATTCAAACAAGCCTGCCCTGCCATGATCTCTAGCACAACAGCCAGTGCGTGAGCGCAGCACTACACCCAAACTGCACCTTAAAGGTACCCCCTTGTCAATGCCCTCTGCTTCTGGAAATTTGACGTGGAAACTGTATGGTTTATTGCGGTACATGGTGCTGCCCTTGGCCCAGCTGCAAGGAGATGAAACATGGAAACAAATGCAGACATGAGAGGTCTCCACTCTGAGCAACGGGCATGGAGGGAATGCACGAAGATATGCAGCACAACACGGTCCACTAAGAGTCTCGTATGAGGGTTTCTGTCTAGGTTGGAGAACAACGAACACCAACTCGGCAACAAAAAGGTAGCCACAGGTTAAAGCCTATACCCCCGATTGTGCACAAATACTTCAGAAGTGCTGCATTACTCACATGACCAGGGAGACAGCTGCTGCGGCACCAAAGAGGACAAACAAGAGCACCTGCTCTTGCGCTGCTCGGACGAGCTGCATTTAAATGCAAGTCATATTGTGGACATTGAGAGGAGCATAAGGAGTTGGTGATGATACGTGCATTTACAGCAGCAGGTGGCAAGCTTACATGTTCATCACTTGATTGCACAGTAGTGACGATACCAACAAGCTTGGCATGCTTCACTTGTTAAGGGTTGCAAAAGCGCCTGTAAAGAATTGTGAGGTATGTCATGCGTCTCTTCCAGGCTACGGAAAATGATAAATGTGAAATATTGAGTGAACTCTTAAGTATTGTAACATGCGAGTATATTGTTCAGCATTGTTAACGTGCATGACCAAAAATTGGCCACTATTCAATGCGCCCAAATGTCTGCTCATCCTCCTCCATGCATCCAAGGCACAACATGCAATATCCTTGAAGCCACAGCAAACCAATGCAATGTTTGTTTTGTACCTTAGGAATCCTCTGCGCCAGCTTTGCCACAAAAGGTTGCGCCAGCAGGCTTTGAAGCCAAGAATGTTTAATCTCACTGCTGCTGCTGCTGTTGCTGCTGTAGGGGGGACTGTTCCCCCCACCTTCACCTGCTGCTGCAGCTTGATGTACACGATGCTGATGCCATTGTTCGCGGCGAGAAGTGCACAACTCTGTGGACCGCTTCAAAATGCCCAACTTTGCAGTGAACCTCACAGGCTTGACTTGAACCAGGCTACTGGCTAAATCAAATCCTCCCCCCTTGTGATGTGGAGGCAACCTCTGAAAAGGCAAGCCCAGCATGGCTCTTGTGCCAAAAAACAATGTTTGCTTGATTGCACTATACTATTCGCACACGAAGCGGTGCTTGCGTACTTCTCCCATCAAATATCCTATCAAAAATAAGTAAAAGAAAGATGCACAACCAAATTTGGTACTGTATGTCACGTCTCCAGTTTGTTCCATAAGTCCACAAGTCCTCTCGAAAGTTTGTTCCACAAGTCCACAAATCCTCTCGAAAAATACAAGGCAACCTCTTTGAAACGTGATTTTATCATAAATGTGCTGTGTTTATGCGTTAAAATATTGAGAAGCGAAACATGCCAAGGAAATTGCAAGCATGTTCTCTGCCTGCATTGCTGCTCTTGCTTCATTACAGCTTAGCTCAGCAGGTGATACTGGTCAACTGAGCACATATGTGCCATCTCGGGCTGGGTTAGTTTCCGCGCAAGTGCCAAACGATGTTCTTCACTGCACCTGCAGCCCACCAGCACCAATCCCAACCCCACTATGTTCTCTTCCCTCACAACCATGCTCTCTGACCTTCAGGCAAGGTTGACTGGCACGTTCACTATTGCTTGGCTTACAAATTGACTCTATTTAAGTGATCTGAGATCTGTTCTTCGGATCATTGGTTCTCTTCCTCGCTTTTTTAAAGAGAAAACTTTGTTTAAATTTCATGCTCCTCTTTACTCTCATAATGTGTTCTTAAAGCAGGGAGGAGGCAGGAACCAAAGTTTAGAAAGTGGAGGTAAACGACCTTGATCAATTGAGTGCAAGCTAGCAAACTCTTTCACTCCTTGACCGTCTTAGCCGTCTGCGATCTTTTCTCTCTCATGACTGTCAGGAGCAACTGCACGTTTGGTAGACCAAATGATGCAGATGCAAACAGCGATTTTTGATGAGCAGACGAATGTTCTGAGACAATTTTGCACAAACTACGGAGCAATGGCCTTGCTGGACAACATGTGAGTTGTGCTCATGAGGTCTATCATCTCAATCGTCTAATGCAAGCTGTTATGTTTGTTTTAGCATTGCAGACTCATCTGGATCTTAGATGTGTGCAAATCATGAGGAGAAGAATTTGCCACAAGTATGTATGTGCAGGTATTTTGCAAGCAAGAGTGCCAACCCGATCCTTGCAAACCTGTTTGGATCAGGGATCGCACAGACACTTGACATGACAGTAGGGAGGTAAGTATGTGCCTGGAATTTGCATGCAGACAGTGCTTCAGTAGGAAGCTTCTCGGAGGCCAGATAGTCTTGTCTGAGTTGATACGCTTCAAAACAGGCAACCAAAGGAACTGAGTCTAACCTGCAGGCAGTGAAAGCTGTTAGTGTGATACTAATTTGCTTGCAGGATTGGTCCTCTGGGGCGGGTATTCTTAGACCGCAGGTGTGGTAAACTTTGTGACACTCAGTTGCCATGTGTGAGTCAGTCTACCATGCATGCGCGCATACACTTATTTTGTGCAAGCTGCACACATGCACTCACACATGCACACACATGCATTGTGTGTAAGCTGCACGCATGAACATGCACACACACACATACATACACACACACACGCACGCACATACACATCTGCACACACATCACGTGTAAGCTGCACATGCGCACACTTGATGCGCAATGCATAAGTTAGCAGGATGCACATCCAGTCCTTGCACTTTGATGCTTGTAGACACCTGGATGAACTGCACCAGATAGCTCACAGTCATAAACAACCTGACGAGAGTCCACGTTTCTAGCTTTTACATGCTATGCATGGTAACAGCAGGACACGACACCATGCATTTGGCGTGCAGTTGTGCTCCTTTCACAGAGCAGTATCAGGACTCATTGGCAGCCTACCTGAGCGGCGGGACACTTGCTAATACAACACTGGGACAGCTGGTGAAGCCCTTTGCAGGCCGGCTGGATGACTACTATGTTGCCGCGGTCAGTGGCGTTGCTGACGTCTAGAGAGCTTGATCTAGCTTCAAACCCTGATCTGGCGCTGGACTGGCTTTGCCATGCTGATTAGGGGCTTGTCTAGGTGCAGGAGAGGAGCATGTATTTCTATCTATTGACTGCAGCAACGCGACAATGCGCGCCAGCAAAGTTCGACTGCAACTCCGGGGCTAGCTCCGCGGTTCATCTCTTCAAGCGCTGATGGAGGTGGTGGAGCCCTGTTTGGTGGAGACGGGTTGGGGCTGCAGAACATGTTTCAGAGCACCGCCTTGGGTGATTCAGGCTGGGGTGGCGAAGGCGGCATGGTGAATGCTTTGCTGAATGCGTGGGGAGATTTACCAGATCTTATGGTTCCTTCTGAGGAGCTTCAAGAACTGCAGGGGTCTTTGGCGCAATCGCCTGTGCTCATTCAAATTGCAAGAATGCTTGGAGACGCAAATGCAAATATCCTGACCCTTCTGCAAAACATCAGGCCCAATGGTGGCCGCGTGGATGCTGAGGGCCAGCATAACAATGCTGGTGCATGAGCCGCATGTGTCCTGCATGATCTGGCAGTAAGACGGCAAGGCTTGTGTTGAGCTCTGCTTTGTGCCAGAAGCTGGAGCTGGTTCTAAGTGATCATCAATTTTAATTAGCAGCTCGTTTCTTGTGCGTCCTGTGATAATTTTTTTGAAGATCTGAGACTTCTTTGATCCCTGTCTGGAGCCTTTAGGGACCCTGCTTTTAATTGGAGGCTGCCAGGCTAAAACACAAAATAACTTAGTCCAAGCATTAATTGGGAAATGAATTTTTCACTTCAGAACTTGGTGGATGTTTACTCACTGGCAGTGAGTTACTGCTCTCATTCACGTACCCCAAGGCAATGAATTTGTCCTGTGACCAACTTCATGGGCTGCTTGGCACCACTCTTTTTGCTGCTGATTGTTTTATGGGCACAAATTGTTGTACCATGGGTGCAAAAAAACAATGAATTGCCCCATGGAGCAGAACCTGTAATTTCAATTGTGCCTCTTGAAGTGCAAAACCAACGGAATCACAGCAAGATGGGCAGGTAAAGTAAGAATCAAATTTGCAAAAACATTTTGATTGTTTAAGAGCCTGAATTTCAAAACATCCCTATTTTTTCATGTATGGCATGTTAACAATACATAGACTTTCTGTCTGTTATAACTGCCAGACCTGTCTACCAGACCAGTTCAAGACCCTCCAAACCTCCAGTATATATTACACTGAACCAACGGTGCTTTTCAGCACCACCAATTGTTGGTTCTTTCACATGTACATGGATACCAGTACCAATATTGTCAGTCCAGCTTAGCAAGATCAAATGAGCATCAACACTTTTTCCCCTCCTTGCATGCAACTCAATACGTAGGATGTGCTTTTTGAGACCCCATACGATGCTTTTAAAACCTTGTTGGCATGAGCACAATTGAGTGTAAAATTCACGTATTAAAAACTATGTTTTGCAGCAAAGCCTGCAGATGGGTTAACGAAGTTGTTTTTTTAAAGGTGAAAATTTTATAAGTGTTTGAATATCTATACTCATTTTTGCTCAATGGATAGGGAGACTCTAAGCGGAAAAGGAATACATTTTGCGTGTGCGTGTCGGTGTGTGTGTGTCGGTGTGTGTGTGTGTGTGTGTGTGTGTGTGTGTGTGTGTGTGTGTGTGTGTGTGTGTGTGTGTGT
>LFIK01003163.1_pt1 | contig 13384 bp, 11 predicted proteins | sample 643401 | NCBI WGS metagenome assembly LFIK01 (sample SAMN03777447, study PRJNA286221) | soda lake metagenome | biome: soda lake; feature: Kulunda steppe; material: water; isolation source: sample T5-Br brine of Lake Tanatar-5 | place: Russia: Kulunda steppe | collected 2010-07 | reverse complement strand
GACGACGAGGACAATGCGTGGCGCATCCACTTCGCCATCGGTCCAGAGTTCTGAGCCTGCTCTGGCCCCTGTTTCGCCTGATGATCGTACTGCCGCTCACCCTGCTTGGGCTGGTCATTCTGGCTCTGGGTCTGGCGCTTTCCCCCTGGGGCACGGGGCTTCTGCTCGACGCCGGTGCCCGACAGGGCTTCTATGCCCTGGAGGCCCACGAGGGTGCGCCTCTGGATCGCCTGGTGCTGCACGGTCTCGAGCTCGAGGCGGGCCCTGCCAAGGTGTCATTGCAGCGCCTCGAGCTCGCCTGGGGCGATGACTGCCTGCTGAAGGGACGGCTGTGTATCGACACCCTGGCGGTGGAAGGCGTACGCATCCGGATGGGAGCAGGGGAGGAGAGCGACGACGAGCCGGATGCCACCGGTGCACCGGAAGATATTCGCCTGCCGTTTCCGGTCGAACTGCGCGCCCTTGCGCTCAACGACGTGGAGATAGTGCTGGCCGACGGCACACGATTGCGCTGGGACAGCTTCACTAGCGGCGCGCTTGCCGAAGAGGACAGCGTCACCCTGCTGCCCACGCGCCTGACCGGCACGCGTCTGTTGCTGCCCCTTTCGGCGGGCGCGCAGCTCGCCCTGAGCGAGGCTGAGCATGACGGCCCGCGGATTGCCTCCGCGGCCATCGATGCCGCTATCGCCGTGCATTCCCCCCTGCCCGCCGAAGTGGCCGCCGAGCTCCAGGGGGTCGCCGCCACACCGCTTGCCGAGCAACCCCGACGCGAACTACCCGAGATCCGCTTGCCGCTGCGCCTGGAGGTGCCGGAGCTTCTGGTAGAGGACACCGCCCTGGAAGGCGCCGTGGAGTACGGCATCGAACGCCTGGCGCTGACCCTCTCCGCTCACGGCCATGACGTGGAGATCCACCCGCTGGAGGTGAGCAGCCGCGACGCCGATGCCCGTCTTCAGGCTCGAGTATCACTACGCGACGACTATCCGCTCCAGGCACGGCTGCAAGGCGCCCTGTGGCTGCCGGACCAGCTCCCCGAACTCGCCGGCCAGCGAATCGACCTGGCCCTGGATGGCAGCCTGGACGAACTGCTGGTCAGGCTAGAGTTCGACGGACCGATCAACGCCGCCCTCGACGCCCGGATGGATGCCCTCGATCCGACGCTACCCTTCAGCGCCTCGCTGAACAGCGATCTCCTGCAGTGGCCGCTGCCCGGTGCGATGCCCGCAGACGAGGAAGCCCCGCCCGAGCCCTGGCTGATAGAGGAGCTGAGCCTGCGCGCCGAGGGTAGCCTGACCGACTATCGGCTGGCCGTTTCGCTGATGTTGGAGGGACCCGATGTGCCCTTTACTCGTGTGGCGCTGGCCGGCAGCGGCGATCTCGATCACTTTTCCTGGACCCCGCTCTCGGTGAGCTTGGCCGGCGGTTCCGTGGTGAGCCGCGGCCGCGTTGACTGGGCCGAGGCCTTGTCGGTTGAGGCGATGGCCCGCCTGGATCGGTTCGAGCCCGGGCGCTTCGTCGAAGGTCTTGATGGCCGACTGGACGGCGACGTCGAGGCCCGTTTCACCCAGACGGACGAAGGCTGGACCCTGGACATTCCGACCCTGGCCATCACCGGCGTGCTGCAGGATCTGCCCCTCGCCCTGAATGCTCGCCTCGCCGGCGACAGCGATATGCGCTGGGACATCGAGACCCTCGATTTCCGCCAGGGAGAGAACCGTCTGAACGCCGCGGGGCGGGTCAGCGAGGCGGTGATTGATCTTGCCGGTGAGCTGGACATGCCGGCCCTGGCGAGCCTTCACGACGACCTCAGTGGCACGCTGGTCGGCGGCTTCACCGCCGGCGGCAGCCTTGAGTCTCCCCAGCTCGATCTGGAACTTCGCGGCGACGACCTGGCCTTTGCCGAGCAGCGCGTGGCATCGCTGCGCTTGAACGCCGGGATCAGGGGTATCGAAGATCCAGCCCTGGACGTGAGCCTGGAACTGGAGCGTCTCAACGCCGCCGGTCAGCGCTTCAGTGAGATCTCCCTGAGCCTCGAAGGGTTATTGTCCGCCCATCGTCTGACCCTGGCGGCCCAGGCCGCCCGCGAGATGCCGCTCTCCCGGGCGGCACTGACTCTCGAGGGCGGTCTTGACGGCGCTCGTGAGCGCTACCGCGGTGAGCTCACACCGCTGGAGGTCGACACCGTGTTCGGCGACATCCGCCTGGCCCAGCCGCTCGCCTTCGAGGCCAACCTGCCCGCCGGCAGCGCCGCCGTGCAGCCCTTCTGCCTGCGCCGCGAGCAAGGCGGCGAGCTGTGCCTGAGCGAGCCGCTCGAGGCCTCCGCGGACAGCGGGCGAGCCGTTCTGACCCTGCGCGAGCTGCCCATGTCGCTTCTCGAGGAGTGGGTACCGGAGGAGTGGACCCTGGAAGGCGAGAATGAGCTCGACCTGGTGGCCGAATGGCGCCAGGGCGGCAGCGCCTGGCAGGCCGACCTGCGCCTGGTCAGCGACCTGGCCCTGCAAGGGCTCGACGCCTACGGACAGCCATGGTCTTTGCCTGCCTCTCGCCTCTCGGCCCAGGTCACCGCCACCCCGTCCCGTGCCGATGTCGACCTCGACCTGACACTGGCCGAGGCGGGACGCCTCGGCCTGGTGCTGGCCATCGACGACCCGGTGGACGCTGGCCGACTCGACGGTCGCCTGAGCCTGGACGACCTGCGCCTGGACAGATACCGCACTCTGGTGGCGGGCATGGAGACCCTGGAGGGTCGTCTCGACGGCCAGGTGGCCATCACCGGCACCACCCAGACCCCCGCGCTAGATGGCCGCATGGGCCTCACAGGTCTGCGCCTGCGCGGCGCGGATGTCCCCCTGGAGGTCCGCGACGGAGAGGTCACCGTGGAACTCGCCGGCGACCAGGGTCGCATCGATGGCTTCATCGCCGCCGAGGAGGGGCGCCTGGCCATTCGCGGCGATGCCGCCTGGCCCAGTGCCGACGACTGGCGCATCAGCATCGCGCTGGATGGCCGCGACCAGCCGTTGCTGGCGGTGCTGCCGGCCTTCGGTCGCCTGCGCCTGGCGCCCGACATGACCGTACTGGTAACACCGTCGCTGCTGCAGGTGCGTGGTGAGGTGCGAGTGCCCTGGGCACGCCTCGAGGTGGGCGAATTGCCGCCGTCCGCAATGGCGCCGAGCCCGGACGAGATCATCATTACCCGCCGCGATGAGGAGCGCGCTCAGCGCCAAGCCGAGCGTGCCGCCGACGCACCCGGTACCGATGCCGCCCAGGCCCTGGCCCAGGCCGGCATGGCGGTGGATGTTCAGATGGAACTGCGCCTTGGTCCCGACATGCAGCTTTCGGCCTACGGCCTTGAGTCAGGCCTGGCCGGCACCCTTGAGGTGCGCCAGCGAAGCGGGCCGGTGCAGCTTTTCGGCGATGTCAGCCTGATCGACGGCCGCTTCCGCGCCTACGGCCAGGACCTGCTGATTCGCGAGGGGCAGCTGCTGTTCAGCGGCCCGCCGGACCAGCCCCTGCTCAACTTCGAGGCGGTACGCAATCCCAATGCCACCCAGGACGGGGTTGTCGCCGGTCTGCGCGTCACCGGGACCGCCGCCGAGCCACAGCTGCGGGTCTTCTCCGAGCCGGCCATGGACGAGGCGCGAGCGCTCTCCTACCTCCTGCGCGGCCGCGCCCCGGACGACAGCGATACCGGTGGGGCCCTGACCCAGGCGTTGATTGGCCTGACCCTGGGTCAGACCGGCGGCGCCGTGGGCTCCATCGGCGAGGCCTTCGGGGTCTCCGACCTGGCGCTCGAGACCGCCGGCACCGGCGATGAGAGCCAGGTGGTAGTGAGCGGTCAGCTCACCGACGACCTGCGTATCAGCTACGGCGTCGGGGTGTTCTCGCCGATCGCCGAGCTGACGCTGCGCTATACCCTGTGGCGTAATCTCTACCTGCAGGCGGTGTCCGGGGTGGCCCAGGCGGTAGACCTGGTCTATGCCTTCAGTCGCCCCGGCAAGCCGCCAAGGATTACCGAGTGATCAACAACAACCCGCGGAGGGAATGCAACATGGCGATGGAAACCTGTGTATTGGGCGGCGGCTGTTTCTGGTGCCTGGACGCCAGCTTTCGACTGGTGGAGGGGGTGGAACAGGTGGTGTGCGGCTACGCCGGAGGACATGATCCGGCGCCCCGCTACGAGGCGGTTTGTCGCGGCGCCACCGGGCATGCCGAGGTGGTCGAGCTAACCTATGACCCGGCGGTGATCGGCTTTCGCGACCTGCTGACGATCTTCTTTGCTCTGCACGACCCCACCACGCTCAACCGTCAGGGTAACGACGTGGGCACCCAGTATCGCTCAGCCATCTACACCCTGAACCAGACCCAGGCGCAGCAGGCTCGGGAGATGATCGATGAGCTACAAGGCGACTATTCGGCACCCATCGTCACCGAAGTGACGCCACTGGAGGCGTTTTACCCCGCCGAGGAATATCACCAGGACTACTTCATGAAGAATCCCGGCAACGCCTATTGCCAGTTCGTGATTTCTCCCAAGCGCCGTAAGCTAGCCCAGCGTTTCGCCGACCGGTTGAAGGGCTGAGCCTCTTGCCGTCGTCAGCGCCCAGGCGTTTCACTCTCGGCGGGCAGTCGACGAGGCTGGCCGGAGAAGGTCGGCGCCCAGTCCTCGAGCTGGCGGGTGACCCGTCGAGCCAGCCACGAGCGCCAGAGGCCGTCGCGCCACTCCATGAATCCCACATGGCCGCCGTGACGGGCGAGTTCCACTCGCACCGATTCGCCGGGGAGCGGTAATCTATTGAACAGGTCTGGCGGCATGAAGGGGTCGTCCTCGGCGTGGAGGATAAGGGTGGGCAGCTCCAGCTCGCCCAGCCAGCGCCCACCGGAGGCACGGCGGTAGTAATCCGCGGCGTCGCGAAAACCGTGAAGCGGCGCGGTGACGATGTCGTCGTAATCGCGCAGCGTGCGAAGCTTACCCAGCCGTTCTGCACTGAGATCCAGCGGGAGGTCGGCCAGCCGACGGGCCGTCTTGGCCTTGAGCGAGGCAAGCAGGTGGCGCTGATAGACGCGTGCGAAGCCCTGCTGCAGGCAGTCCGCACTGGCCGACAGGTCCAGCGGTGCGCTGACGGCGATGGCACCGGCCAGATCCAGGCCGTCGCCACCCTGTTCGGCCACCAGCTTGACCAGCATGTTGGCGCCTAGCGAGATCCCCGCAGCCACCTTCAAGGCGCGCGGGTAGCGATGGGCCAGCTGACCGATCAGCCAGTAGGCGTCGGCGGTATCACCGCTGTGGTAGGCACGGGGCAGTCGGTTGGGTGAGCGACCGCAGCCGCGGAAGTGCATCAGCACCGCCCGCCAGCCCAGTGTGTCGGCCGCGGCCAGCAGTTCCCGGGCGTAGGGGGAATCGAAGGAGCCCTCCAGGCCGTGGAAGAGAATGAACAGCGGCGCGGCAGGATCCTCGGGGCCGGGCGCCACCCAGGTAAGCTCCACGAAGTCGCCGTCCGGCAGTGTCAGCGTTTCCCAGCGGTGGGGCAGTCGGCGGCGGGGCAGCAGTCGAGGCAGCAGCGTCTGGACGTGGCGGTTAGCCAGCCCCGCGGGGGGGACGAAATCGGCGCAATGCAGCTGACCGGTCATGGCAGGCTCACGTTTCCTGAGGAGTGAGGTTGTCGGGGCCGGCGGCGGTCACCAGCACGTTGTCCTCGATGCGTATGCCGCCGTGTTCGGCCAGCCGCTCGACTCGCTCCCAGTTCACCTCTGAGCGATGGCGATGGGGGGCGAGCAGCATGGGAATGACATAGAGCCCCGGCTCAATGGTGACCACCATGCCGGCCTCCAGTTCCCGGGTCAGGCGCAGCGCCGGGTGATCGGCGGGGGGCGGCAGCGGGTGGCCGTTGGCGTCGACGCGACCAGCCACGTCGTGCACCTGCACGCCGAGCAGGTGGCCGAGCCCGTGGGGACAGAAAGCGCGGGTGAGGCCGCTCTCCAGCACCGCCTCGGTGGAGGCGTTAACCAGCCGCTGCTCGACCAGCAGCGCCGCGAGCCCTTCATGCATGCGTCGGTGCAGGGCCACAAAGTCGACGCCGGGGGCGAGATCGGCAATTAGGCGTTGCTGCAGTGAGGTGACGCCCTCGATAAGCGGCGTGAACTCCACCCCTGAATCGGGACCCGACCAAGTGCGAGTGATATCGGCGCAGTAGCCGTGGTGGCGGACGCCGGCATCCATCAGAAGGCTGCGTCGTTTCTCGGGTGCCACCGTGTCGTAATGCTGATAGTGAAGCACCCCGCCGTGGGCGTTGAGCCCGACGATATTCGGGTAGGGCAACTCGTTTTCTCGTTGTCGGGCACCGCCCAGGTAGGCCAGCTGGATGTCGAGCTCGGCACCGCCGCCTTCAAACACGTCACGGGCTGCTCGGTGGCCGGCCATGGCGCGGCAATTGGCCTTGCGCAGGCAGTTCACCTCGTAATCGCTCTTGGAGACTCTCAGCTCGTTCAGGGCGGCCACCAGGCCGGGCGGGTTGGCCTCGGCGCCCATGGCCTGCGCCACACCCTTCGACACATCGCCCAGCACGGCGAATCGACCGGGCGGCAGGGCAGGGGGAGCGGATGTCTCGCGCGCCTCGACACGAAAACGTTCGACCCAGGGCTCTTCGGGCAGGCGGGCGGGCAGATGCCAGAAGTCCGCCGGGGCATGCAAATAGAATGTCGGCGACTTGCCGGGGCGCACCAGCAGCCAGCTGTGAGCCAGCTGTGCCTGACCGGTCCAGTGCACGAACTGGCCGTAGGCGGCGAAGCTGGCGTGCTGGTCATCGCCAAAGTGGCGAGCCGGATGGCCGCTGTAGAGCAGCACGCCGTCTACCTCATGGGCCGCCAGAGTCTCGCTGTAGGCCTGCATCAGGGCATCCAGATGGGCGTGCCGCTGGCCTTCACATTCGGTCATGGGGTCTCGAACTCCTTGCATGGTGGGTGTGCCGAGACGTTCACCTGACGCATTGTAGCCTTCCTTCCGATTCTCGGGCAGGGCAGACAGGACCCGGCTCGGCTGGCATGATGCGCAGCGACGATTCAAAGGGAGAGATTTGATGCTGCGGACATCGCGGATTGGCGTGTTATTCATCGGGTTGGCACTGGGACTGGCAGGCCCGCTGCAAGCCGAGGCGCCAGATACTGAGGGTCCTCACTTCGAGGATCCTCGCCACGCCGTGACCTGGCGGCGCGAGGAACTCAAGGGGATCGAACGCCTGGTGCGCCAGCTGCGCTTCGATCTGGTCAACAACCGCGACGCCCGCGGGGCCGAGCCGCGCCTCGAGGAATTGACCAAACTTGCCAGCGGCGCGCATCTGCTGCCTGCCTTCATTGAGGGTAGCCACGGGCGGGGCTCGGAGGCACGTCCACGAATATGGGAAGAGTGGGAGGAGTTCGAGGCGGGGTTCTCGGCCCTGGAGGAGAGGGTCGCGGCTCTGCGCGAGGCCGCCGAGGCGGAGGATTACCGCCTGGCGACCCGAGAGCTCTCTGATCTCAGTCTGACATGCCGAAGCTGCCACCGGCGCTATCGCTACTAGCCGGCCGGGGAGAGGTCCTTTATGAGGTAGAGGGCCTCGATCTGGTCGAGACCATAGATGCTGCACTCTAGATCCTTGACACGACCATCCGCCAGCCCATAGATCCAGCCGTGCACCGACACCTCCTGGCCGCGCTGCCAGGCGTGCTGGATGATCTTGGTGCGAGCCAGGTTCATCACCTGTGCCTCGACATTGAGCTCGCAGATGCGATCCACCTGCTCGTTAATGGGGAGCGAGACGAGAGAGTCACGATGGCGGCTGTAGAGCTCGCGCACCGAGTGGAGCCAGATATCCACCATGCCGTTGTCGCCTCCGACGACTGCCGCTCGCACGCCTCCGCAGCCGTAGTGTCCCACCACCATGACATGGCGCACACCCAGCACCTCGATGGCATATTGCAGCACCGAGAGGGCGTTGAGATCGTTGTGGTGAACCAGGTTAGCCACGTTACGGTGGACGAAGACCTCGCCCGGCGGCAACGAGATGATCTGGTTGGCCGGCACGCGGCTATCGGAACAACCGATCCACAGATAGTCGGGGTTCTGCTGCCGAGAGAGACGCTCGAAGAACGCCGGGTCGTCGCGGCAGACCTTTTCGGCCCAGACGCGGTTGTTTTCCAGCAGGCCTTCGATTTCATTCTTCATGGCATGACGCTCGTATCAGGGGTGGGACGGGAGGCCGCAGGATCTTTGGCGAAGGTTTTTACCCGGTCAGCCCGCACCGGGTCAAATCGCCGCCTGCCCGTGCATGGATGCGACTGCTATCATGGCGGCACGACCAATCGGGCCTTGCCCCCAGCAACAGGAGAACTTTGTGTCCGAGAATACCGAATCCCGGTACGACTGGGACCTCTTCGTGATCGGCGCCGGCTCCGGCGGCGTGCGCGCGGCTCGCACCGCGGCGGCGACGGGCGCCAGGGTCGCAGTGGCCGAGGACCGCTACCTCGGCGGCACCTGCGTGAACGTGGGTTGCGTGCCCAAGAAGCTCTACTCCTATGCCGCCCATTTCCATGACGCCTTCGAGGATGCCGGCGGCTTCGGGTGGCAGCTGTCCGAGCCACCGCGGTTCGACTGGGCGACCCTGCGCGATAACAAGATTGGCGAGATCAAACGCCTCAACGGCATCTATGGTCGTCTGCTTGAGGGTGCCGGGGTAGGCCTGATTCAAGGCCGAGCGCGCATCCTCGACCCGCACACCGTCGAGGTGGCCGGCGAGACCCACAGCGCCGAGCGGATCCTGGTGGCGGTGGGCGGCTGGCCCTGGGTGCCCGAGTTTCCGGGCAGCGACCTGGCCCTGAGCTCCAACGAGGTGTTCGACCTGGACACCTTCCCCGAGCGCTTCCTGGTGCTGGGCGGTGGCTACATCGCCGTGGAGTTCGCCAGCATCTTCAACGGCCTGGGCAGCCAGACCCACCTGATCTATCGCGGCGATCTCTATCTGCGCGGTTTCGACCAGCAGGTGCGCGAGTTCACCCGTGACCAGATGGCCGCCAAGGGTGTCAACCTGCACTTCGGGACCAACATCGAGCGCATCGACCAGTGCGAGAGCGGGTTGGCGGTGACTCTTACCAGCGGTGAGGTGCTCGAGGTGGATGCCGTCCTGGCTGCCACGGGACGCCGCCCGCATCTCGAGGGACTCGGGCTTGACGCCATGGGGGTCGAACTCGCCGACAGCGGTCATGTAAAAGTCAACGACCGTTTCGAGACCTCGCTGCCCTCCATCCTGGCGCTGGGCGACGTGTCCGGTGGCCCCGAGCTGACCCCGGTGGCCCTGGCCGAGGCGATGCATCTGGTGGCCCATCACTTCGGCGACACCCCGCCGGCCGCGCCACTGGACTACCGCAACATTGCCACCGCGGTGTTCTGCCACCCCAGCATAGGCACCGTGGGGCTCTCCGAGGAGGAGGCTCGAGAGCAGTGTGGTGATATCCGCGTCTATGTCACTGATTTCCGACCCATGAAGCACACCCTGTCGGGGAGCCAGGAGCGCTGCCTGATGAAACTGGTAGTGGACGACGCCAGCGACGTGGTGGTGGGCGCCCATATGGTGGGCGAGGAGGCCGGGGAGGTGTTCCAGGGCATCGCCATCGCCGTTCGCGCCGGCTTAACCAAGGCCGATTTCGACGCCACCGTGGGCATTCATCCCACCGGCGCAGAGGAGTTCGTCACTATGCGCACGCCGTCGCGTCGCTGAGCTGCCCCTTCCATCCTGCACTCAGTCGTCGGGTCATCCACGGATGGCCCGGCGCTGCTTCGACACCCGCTCATTCGGCAGGATATGGACTAGAATGAAGAGGAGAAGGGCGGTGCAGGTAAAAAGTCACGGCTCTTCGGTTCTTAACAGACGGTTCCTCTGGTGGGTGAGGCCATAACATAATTTTTTATTATGGTTGCGGCTTAGTTAAATAACCGCAAATTTGAAATATCACCTATCGCTGGTATGATATTTCACAAATTCGCATAGCGAACCCGACCATGACGACAACTTCCGAGCCCTTCACTCCCTCCTCCGACCTTGCCCGCCCAACAGTGGCAGACGCCGTGGTTGGCGCTGAAAGTTCTTCGCTTTTCATTCGCAAGCCCAATCCCGACGACGGCTGGGGTGTCTATGAGCTGGTCAAGTCCTGCCCTCCTCTGGATGTCAATTCCGCCTATGCCTATCTGCTGTTGGCGACTCAGTTCCGCGATAGCTGTGCAGTGGCTACCAACGAAGAGGGGGAGGTCGTTGGCTTCGTCTCTGGCTATGTGAAAAGCAACGCACCAGACACCTATTTCCTGTGGCAGGTAGCGGTAGGCGAGAAGGCCCGCGGCACCGGTCTGGCCCGGCGTCTGGTCGAGGCCGTCATGTCGCGACCCGAGCTGGCCGAGGTGCATCACCTCGAGACCACCATTACCCCCGACAATCAGGCCTCCTGGGGGCTGTTTCGTCGCCTTGCCGGACGCTGGCAGGCGCCCCTCAACAGCCGCGAATACTTCTCCACCGACCAGTTGGGTGGAGAACACGATCCGGAGAACCTGGTTCGAATAGGTCCATTCCAGACCGACCGTATCTGAGCCTATCTGCTGAAGGGTCTAGATATACTCGAACAGAGCGCCAGGCAGGCCGTGAGGTGATAATCTGGATCGACTGCCCTCGCGGGCTGTGCCATGGGGGAGTCTGGCGCCCCCCGTTACGCCTACAACTATTGGAGTTAATCCATGATCGTTCGCAATCTCGATGAGTGCCGCAATACCGATCGCCTGGTCAAGGCCGAGAACGGCAACTGGGACAGCACTCGACTGAGCCTGGCCGACGACGGCGGCAACTGCTCTTTTCATATTACTCGTATTTATGAGGGCACCGAGACCCACATCCACTACAAGCACCACTTCGAGGCAGTATTCTGTATTGAAGGCGAAGGTGAAGTGGAGACTCTGGCCGACGGCAAGATTTGGCCCATCAAGCCGGGCGACATCTACATCCTCGACCAGCATGACGAGCACCTGCTGCGCGCCAGAAAGACCATGCACCTGGCTTGCGTGTTCACCCCGGGTCTGACCGGCAAGGAAATCCACCGCGAGGATGGTTCCTACGCACCCTCCGACGAGAGCTAGGCTCAAGGGCTGCAGGAAAGAATAGAGTTTTACGACGCCCTCGGCACCTCAGGTGTCGGGGGCGTCTGTATTGGTGTCGTCTGTATTGGTGTTCGATAACTCTGCTTCGAGGCGTTCGAAGACGATGGTGATTTCGGCCAGGGTCACGCCAAACTTCTTCATGGCTGTGCGGTTGATCAGACGACCGTCCGGCTGCAGGAACATCCAGTCGTCCATGGTAAAGGTGATCTCACGTCCCGAGACCTCAACGGGCAATCGGTAGGTCATGTTGAAGGCGTGGCCGGCCTGGCGGGCTTCCACGGGGCCCTCGACGTCACTGGCGCTGCCGATCCAGAGGCCATCGTCCTGGCGCTCGAAGGTCCAGACGCGGCGATCAGTTTCGCCATCGTCATAGACGAAGTGCTCATCGAGCACCAGGGTGGTGCCGTCATACTCACCATCGATGTCAACCACGAAGCGCCGCTGCACTTCGCCGCTGTAATCCTGGACCATGCCCCAGGCCCGCGTCTGGCCGTCGAAGTACTCGCCGATGTCGAGCGCCGGTGTCGTGTCCTCGTAGCGATCGACGTCGACACTGCTGCAACCTGCCAGGAGCAGGGCAAGCAGGGAGACCAGCAGTGGGTAAAACTGCGACTTCCAATACATTGATCAATCCTCGTCAAAGATGTGTGGAGCTTTTCCCCATCCTAGCCTTGGACACGAGCCAGAACCAGCGGAAACCGTGTGATGTCAGTCTGGCGCCCTATGCTTCGCATAATGTATATTATGTTAAATAAGCATGGTGGCCAGGGATATCAGCCTGCCTGCCATTGTGGTTTTTCACCGATTCCCATTGGCCCGGTTGGACAAGCCTGCCGAGGACTCCTTATGATCACCCGACACGCGCCCGCCTCTAAGAGATAACCTCGCCTAATGTCACGACGCCTGCTCTCCACCGGTGCTCTCCCGCTTGTTCTGCTGTTGATCACCGGTTGCGCCATGCCGATCGAGCAAGGCGAGCCGGAGCCCGTGCTGGGTCCCGACGCATTTGCTCTGCGCATCGATCGCCTTGAATCCAATCTGGCGGCCCGCTGTGACCTGCAGCAGGCTAGTCTTTCTGAAAACGCTCGTCGCCAGGAGACGCTGGTTGCTGACGTGCGTGAGGTCGGCAGCCTGGTCCGTCACCTGCGTGCCGACGTCGAGCGCCTGGAGCGCATCGGGGGTGAGCCGCCGGTGGCCGTTCGGGAATGCGCTGCCGTCGAGAGTGCCATTGGCAGCAAGGTCATGGTTGGCCGCAGCGAATGGATCGGCCTGCCGGACGTGGGCACCTACCTCAAGGCGCGCATCGACTCCGGCGCTAACACCTCGTCGCTGTCGGCCAGCGAAATCACCCGCTTCGAGCGCGACGGGGCCAGCTGGGTGCGCTTCAAACTGGGCCTCACCGATGACGACGTCTTAGTGGATGAGGTGCGCGATGAATGGATCGAGGCGCCGGTTGAGCGCCGAGTTCGCATCCTTCAGGCTTCTGGGGAAGAGTCACGCCCGGTGGTGAGCCTGATGATGACCCTGGGGCCAATCCGTGAACTTGCTGAATTCACCCTCAACGACCGCACCCACCTCAACTATCCGGTGCTGCTGGGTCGGCGCTTCCTCATGGATATCGCGGTGATCGATGTTGCCGAGACCTACCTCCACGAGCGGTCCGAGTTCCCCGGCGGACGCCCGGCCGAAGAGGCTGAAGCCGACGAGAGTGACCGGGATGACGAAGAGCGCTGAGGCGCCCTACCCTGCCATTCTGTCCGCTGCTTTCCCAAGGAAGACCCATGTCACGACTGCCCTTCTATCTACTTGTCGGCCTGCTGCTGGTGGGCGGCATCGGTCTCAGCGTGTATCGCCATATTTCCCTTGAAGTGCCCTGGACTCCCGGCGAACAGCGCGAGGTCTGGGAGGTCGAGGCGCTGGTCAACTTCACCGCCCAGGACGGCCCGGTACTGGTCAACATGGCGCTACCTTCCGAGCAACAGTCTTTCCGACTGCTTACCGAGCACACCGCCTCGCCGGGCTATGGTCTGGCTTTCCTTGAAGAGAATGGCGGCCGCCGCGCCCAGTGGTCGATCCGTGAGGCATCCGGCAGCCAGCAGCTCTACTACACCACCCAGATGCTGGCGACTCCGGATGCGCGCCCTCCCCAGATCGAGCCCCCGGAATTGCGTCGCGACATCATCTGGGAGCGTCCCTACGATACCGCCGCGGCCCAGG
>LFIK01003162.1_pt1 | contig 13385 bp, 14 predicted proteins | sample 643401 | NCBI WGS metagenome assembly LFIK01 (sample SAMN03777447, study PRJNA286221) | soda lake metagenome | biome: soda lake; feature: Kulunda steppe; material: water; isolation source: sample T5-Br brine of Lake Tanatar-5 | place: Russia: Kulunda steppe | collected 2010-07 | reverse complement strand
TAGGCGGGGTGTCACGAGCTTGGGAGAGGTAGCGGCCCAGTGCGTCCAGGTCGTGGTCGAACACGACGGGAACCTGCCGCGGCATCAGCTCCAGGATCGGCTTCGGGGACAGGACCCCGCCGACGATCGCGACGGTACGCGCGGCATCACCGTAGGTTTCTCGCCACACGCGGTGCTTGCTGAGCACCTCATGTCCGACCCGCTTCACACTGTTGGTCGCGTCCCCGCAGTGCTTCGCCTCAAACAGGAGGACCGGGCCGCAGAGCGGCCGGGCGACGGCGTCGGCCTTCTTGCCAGCCACCGTCCGTTCCCTGCAGAAGGCCCCGGGAGGCAGCACCGTCAGGTCGTCGAAGCGGCGTGGTGCTGCGACCTCCTCGTAACCGGCGCGTGAGAGCAGGTCGTACAGCTGCTGTTCTTGACGATCGCTAAGCTGAGTGCGGGCCTGGGTGTCCCAGCGTTGCTGGGCGACCCGGTCGCTGAGGCGGTCCAGTGCGGAGCGGAGCTCTGCGGTGGACGCAAGCGCGCCGGACCGGCGCCATGGCAGCCACGGGGTGCCGCTGAGAAGGTGGTCAAGGACCGTGGCGCGTGCGAGTCGCACGTCGCCTCGCTCGATGTTCCCGAGCACGTCCCCGTCGACGAGGGCGGCAAGACGGTCGTTGCTGATGGGTGGGTCCGCCGCGAACCGGAGGACGTCGAAGTCGGACCTGTTCTGGAGCCGGCCGAGGTCACGGCCGTTCCTGGTTTGTGCGAGGACGCTGGCGGCATCCCTGCGGGCCTGTTGCGCGACGGTGGCGTAGTCGGAAGTGGCATCGAGCTGCCTGGCGGCCCAGCGTAAGTGGGCGGCCCGAAGGGCCGGTTTCAGGGTTTCTTCGTCCCAGTGTCCGAAGGGCAGCCGGGCAGCCGCTTCCTCAGAAGCGGCCGGTGGCGTCTCCGTCGTGTGTGGCACGACAGCGACCGTGCGGAAGGGGGCCGGCTCGGCCGGGTGCTGCCAGAGGGTCGACCGCTGACCGCACAAATGTGGCCGGAACGGGTCGACCTGCCTGACAGCAAGGGGCGGGTCGGACCGTCAGCGGCATGCCTACCGCCGCCCTCCCCGACATCCGCACCGAACGTGCGCTCACCCAGCTATGCCTCGCCCTCGCCGACCCTGAGAGGCTCAGTAACCCGGAGCGCGACCTGGTCGGCGGCCTCAAACCGCTCCCCGAAGACCATCCTGCCGTCGTCGAAGCTGCCAGACAGTTCCACGCTGGCGGCGATCCGCTCGGCGACCTGTTTACCTCCATCCGGTCCGGGGAGGACCGGCGGGAGCTGGGCCAGTTCTACACCCCTGCCCCCATCGTCGCGGCGATGAACCGGTGGGCGCTCGACCGCTCCCCCAACACGATCGTGGATGCCGGCTGCGGGTCCGGCCGCTACGCGCTGGACCTGCGCCGCCAGGGGTTCACCGGCCACCTGGTCGCGATCGACCTCGACCCGCTTGCCACGCTCATGGTGCGGGCCGCTGACACGGTCCTCAGCCTGGACATCGACATCCGGTGCGGAAGCTTCCTCGAGCTCACTCTCGACGAGTCAGCCGGGAAGGTCGCCTACGTCGGCAACCCGCCCTACGTCCGCCACCACCAGCTACCCGCCGGAACGAAACAGTGGGCGAAGGCCACCGCCGCTGACATGGGCGTCGACGTCTCTGGGCTTGCCGGTCTCCACGCGCTGTTCTTCCTCGCGGTCGCCGCCAAGGCCCGCCCAGGCGACCTGTGCACGTTCATCACCGCGTCCGAATGGTTCGACACCCGCTACGGGCGGCTTGTCCGCGAACTGCTGACCGGTCCGTTGCGAGCATCGCGGATCGATGCGGCCTCCCCTACCGCGACCACCTTCGACGACGCGTTGACGACTGCGGTGATCACCTACGCTGAAACGGCAGCTTCCAACTCGCGACTGACCTGGCGGGTCGTAGACGACCCGGCCCTTCTGGCAACACGGGAAGGTGGGGAGCAGCTGTCCGTTCAAGGGTTGCGGGATCTTCGGCAGTGGTCGGCGCTGACCCGGGACGACGACGGTCAGGACCGGGGCGGGTGGGTGCCGCTCAGCCGATATCTGAAAGTCACACGGGGCCCTGCGACCGGGGCGAACAAGTACTTCCTGATGACGGTGGAGGAGGCTGAGGAGCGCGGACTTACCCGCTACGCACATCCGTGTGTAAGCCGCTCGAACGAGCTGGCGAAGCTCAGCGACGCAGAGGTGTCCGCCGACGACGTCGCCAAGGTGATCATCGACCTGCCTGCCGAGCTGGACGGGCATCCCGCCGCAGCTGATTACGTTGCCGACGGTGAGGCGCGCGGGATGGACAAGGGGTTCCTCTGCCGGCAGCGCTCCCCTTGGTGGGCGTTGCGGCTTCCGGAACCCCCGCCGGTGTTCGCCACCTATATGGCCCGACAACCGCCTCGGTTCGTCCACAACGTTGGCGGGGTGCAGCACACCAATGTGGTCCACGGCCTACGTCCCCAGGGTGGGGTCAGTGACGAGGATGTCGCACGCATCGTCGCCTGGCTGAACGGCCACCGGGAGCTGCTTGTGGGTGGGAGGACCTATCACGGCGGTTTGAACAAGTTCGAACCTCGGGAGCTCGCCGACGTGCTCATGCCCCCGCTCGCGGAGGTGCGTGAACAGGATATCTGGCGCTGACGCACTCTCGGAGAGCTAAGTTCGGCAGCGGGTGTTGTTCTGATACGGACAACACCGGCGCTGTGAACCCGACCCCGTCACCGTCAAGGTGACGGGGCCGCATCCGTCTCTCACGCAGCCGCCACAGAGGCGGCTGCCGGTCCGGTTGCGGCCTCGAACGACCCGCGCCCACCCGCACGGCTGTGCTGTGCTGGTTCGGTCTCATCGGGTCTCGGCTCACCGTTTACCGTCTCCCCGCGTATCAAGGCGACCTGCTGCTGTTTTTCGAGCTGAAGGCGGAGGCCTTCTGTGCGGATGTTGCGGGCGGCGTTCACGTCCCGGTCGAGGGTGAGTCCGCAGCTGTTGCACCGGTAGACCCGTTGCCACAGTGCGAGCTTGGTTCTCGCCCCGCACTGTGAGCAGGTCTGCGTGCTGGGGTAGGAGCGGCCGACCTTGACGAGGGCTGCGTGCCGGTCGGCCGTCTTGTACTCAAGCTGGCGGACCAGCTCACCCATCGACGCTTCGGCCACACTGCGTCCGTTGCGTAGGCCTTTGCGGCGCGCCATGCCGGCGACATGCAGGTCCTCGACGCACACGAGGTCGAACCCGCCCGCCAGACGTCGCGACAGCTCGTGGAGGAACAGCTTGCGGGTCGCGGCGATCTTGCCGAGCAGCTTCTGGCGACGCCGGATGAGTTTGGCCCGGTTCTTGCTGCCCTTCTCACAGCGGGCGATGGCCCGGTCGAGCCGCCGCAGCCTCGCCAGGTGCTCTTCGAGCACCTGCGGGTCGGGGACATGCCCGTCCTCGTCGGTCAGGCCAGGGACCGGCCGGTCAAGGGTGACCAGGTGCTTGAGGCCCAGATCGACCCCGATCGCACCGCCGTAGTGCCTGACAGATTCACCGGGGTTGCGTAGCCGTGTGGTCCCGTCGGGGAGCCGTAGGCGGAACACCGCCTTCCACCGTCCGCCCTCGAGCTTGATGGTGAGCGCCTGGATCTTCGCCCGGCCGGTGTCGCACAGCTGCCACACCTCATCCACGGCGTCGGGCTGGTGGGTGTGGATCCAGGCGAGCTCGGCCCGCCGGTCCCGTCCCGACGCCTGTCGGGCTTTCGGTCGGGTGTGGCGCCGTTCCCAGATGCCGTCGTTGGCGCGTTGGGGCAGCATCAGCCGGACATGTTCACGGCTGTCGGGGTTGATCCAGTGGTGGTGACCGGCGCCCGTCTGCGAGCTCGACGAAGGTGACCGCCTGGCGGGAGTGGCGGTTCTTGAGCTTCGGGAACCCGACACGTGGTCCGCGGCGGCTGCCTGAGCGCGACTCGGAGTAGTTCTTCAGCGCGTTCGCGGCGTTGTCCAGGCCGGTGCGGAACGCGTGGATGGACACGTCTCGGTGCCACGGATGTATATCGTCACGGACCGCGCGCCAGCGCTTGGCGATGCTGAAAGCCGTCCAGGACAGCGCAGGTGTCAGCTCATCTTCGGGCGCGCCACGGTCACGCTCGGACCGACGAACCTCGAGGTTGTCCCGCACCTCGGCGAGCGCCCAGTTGTAGGCGGCACGCATCGAGCCTGCATACGACCTGAGCCACCGCTGCTGTGATGGTGACGGGTCTAGGACGACCTCGATTGCACGTGTGAGGTGGCCGCCATCGGTGGCCTTCGTCCGGTGCGGTTCTCGCGTCATGTGACGCATGGTGCTGCAGGGGTGCGACACGTCAGTTGTCCGCATCCAGCAACACCCGCTGCCGAACTGGCGGAGAGTTGAGCGGCCCAGACTGGCGGTATGCCCACCTCTCTCCGCACCTCCAGCCGACCTGCCAAGCTACCGCTACTACAGTTGTCGCCCACGTTCCCGTGGTCAGCGGCGCTATCCCTTGGGTTCTCACAGCGCCGCGGTCTTCACACCAGCGGTCGGTGATCCTGTCGTCGGCTCACACGCTGGTGGTCTGCCGGTGCGGGGCTGGGGTTGCCGCCGGCACTTACCCGGGGCTTCTGAGCGTCGGGAAGTGGGACAACCAGTGCGTTGATGTGTCCAAGTGCGCGAGCCACGATGTCCTCGGAGCAGTTGAAACGCGCAGAGGTGTCAGCAAGGAGTGGCCCGATCCGTGTGGTGGTCCCCCGTTGGCGGAGATGGGCTTGGAGGTGGTCACTGATGTCGGCGAGCAGGGCGTTCCGCTGCGGTAGGGAGAGATCTTCCAGCCGGGTGACCGCAGGTCCGGTCCGGTCTGGGCCGGTCGGGACGGTGTGAAGGTGGGGAGCCATACGTTCGCTTTGTCGGGGCCGCTGAGGCTGCGGTCGTGCAAGCCTGGGAGGGGTTTCTGGTGCCTTGGAAGGTGTTGCAACGGGCTGGTGCGCCAGTGGTCGTTGCTGATGGTGGTGTTCTCTCTTGCTGGGGCACCTTCCAAGCGGACATCGTTGTGGTAGGGAGACATATGCTGTATTTCGGGGTTGATGGGGAGATGACCGGTTCGGAGCTGGCGGACGGCTGCCGGCTCATCCAGATCGGTGTGGCCGTCCCGGTCGATGCGGGCGGGAACCCGGTAGACGCGGCGGATGTGTCGAATGGGCCTTCCTGCCGACTTGACGTGTTCGAGTCGCTGGTGGGTTGGCGAGAAGACGAGTACGTCGCCTACATGGAGGCGGGCATGGCGGTGCATGAGATCTCGGTCGAGGAGATCCACGCCGCCCCGCACCACACCGGGGTAGACGAGCAGCTCACCGGCTGGTTGGAGAGCCGCGGGGCGACGGTACGGCCACGCCGGGTCCGTCCGGTCGGGTTCAACGTCAACGGGTTCGACCTGCCGTTCCTCACTGATGCGCTCCCGTCCGCGTCTGCCCGTTTCTCGCGCCGGCCGGTGGAGCTGAACTCGGCGACGGCGACGTTGGCGGGGGTGGTGCAGGTGTCAGGGTCTCCGGCGACAGAGAAGGGGTTGAAGCGGGCGGCGAAGCGGTGGGCGGCGGAGGAGCTTGCCGGCCATCCGCAGCTGCCGGGTGGTTGGCATAGTGCAGGGTTCGATGCGGCGGCGGCGGTGTTGGTGTGGCGGTGGTTGCGCTACCAGGCGGTGGCGTTGGGGGTATGATCTCGATGGCGGGTTGTGCCTGCCTTACTGCGACGTCCGGGTTGAAGCGGCGGCGTGGCGTGGAAGTGCTGGCTACCCAGCCCGCAGACTGCCTGGTGTTTTCTGGGACGTGGCCTGGGCACGTGTGCCTGGCAAGGCTCTGGGCGTGGTGCGCACGCCAGGGGCCGGGGGTGGCGGGGTCACAAGACAGGTGGCCATGCCCATAGTGCGACCGGCAGCCCGTCTGCGGTGGTGACGTCCCCGACGTGCCGCCCACCGAACTGGGGGAACAGGCGTGCAAACCCGTTGTCGTCGCGGTGGAGGGTGGCGATGACGGCGACTTCGCCGGAGCGCAACTGGTCGAGACCTTCCCACAGAAGGGTGGTGGCGATACCTCGCCGCCGGTGGTCGGGATGCACGGCGAGGCCGCCGAGGGCGACCATGGTGTAGGTGGTTGCTCCGGTCGCGGCGGAGAACGCTGCTGCGGCCGGGTCTGCGGCGGTCATGGGGTAGGTCATCAGGTGGCCGACAGGACGTCCGTCTACGAGGGCGACGTGGCGGGAGAGCGCGTTACGGTCCAGCAGCCAGTTGCGGGCTGCGGCTGGGGTGCGCTGGGCTGTTGGGAGTGGCCAGCCGTCGTGGTGGGACACGTCGAGGACGAGCTGTGTGAGCGCGGGAAGGTCTCCGGCGCTGTAGTAGCGGACGTGGGGGATGGCTGTGATGGTCATATCTTCAGTGTCGGTGCGACTTGCACTTGACAGTGCGCGTGGAGGGGTGGGAATGCGGCCTGCATTGGGGGTTCTCCGGGCTTGGTGTGGTTTTTCTGTAGGCCGGCGGGGCGGGCAGGGTGGTTGGGGATCGAGGGGTTCGGGCCTGGTGTGGGTCAGGTGTGACGGCTGATACGCACGCGGGTGACGAGCAGGCGGCTGCCATCTTCCGCGTCGATTAGTTCGTCGTCGTCCACGCTGTCGAGGGCGATATCGTCGACAGGGCCGTCCTCGACGGCGTCGAACCATTGGCGGACGATCGCTTCCAGCTGAGCGGAGGTGAAGCTGCACCCTTGGACGTAGAGGACGTCCACGTCATCTGCGTCCTGCCAGACGTTGCGGGCCAGGAGGGCGCGCAGGGCGGTGTGCACTTCGGCTTCGAGGGTGGCGGGGCGGTCCATGTCTGCGTCCGGTCGGTGGTGACAGGATGGTGGGGCACCTGTAGGCATGGTCACTCCTGACTGCCGAACTTCGGGCGCGGTCACCTGTGCGGGGTGCCAGCGCGCCGGGGTGTTGACATCTCCGGAGCAGATGGACCGTTGCCCTAGCAGATGGTCGGGTCGGGCAGAAGTACCCCCGCCGCTTGAAGGTGGGCACATACTCCCCCGACCCCACCTGGCGCTGGCGCTGCGGCAGCGGTGTTGCGGCGGGCAGATGCACCCCCGTCTCAAGAAGGCGGGCAGATGCACCCCCGTCTTGCTGCCGCAGCGCCAGGTTCCAGATCCACAGCCCACCGCTACCGGTGTCGCACGTTCCTGCAACTATCGGGGTGGAGACACTGCCGACACCGGCAACAGCGGCACGTTGTTTCTGAGAGGGAGAGAGACAGTCCCTCTCTTACAGCAGGTGACAGAGGAGAATGTGATGTCAAGCTCAGAGCGTATGGTTGTTTCCGCGCCGATGTCTTTCGCGGGCGCTGCCGGCAGGACGATGAACTGGCTGTGGCACGACAAGCCGACGTGGCTACGTGCGGTGGTGTCCTGGTGGGCGGTTCCGCTGCTGCTGGCGTTGTGGTGGTCAGTGATCGTGGTGTGGTATGTGGTCTTCGGGCTGCTGCTGGCCCCCTACCGGCTGCTTCGGCGCGGTTCGAGGAAGCGGAAGCGGCAGGACAAGATGCACGCTGAGACGTTGGAGGCGATCCGGAAGAACGCACCAGACGGGACGTAGTCCCCACGGTGGCCGGCAGCTGCGGGGCTTGGTTACACCATCCTCGCTCTCCTGCAGCTGCTGGCCGGGTGCGCTGGGGCTGGAGCTTTGCACTGGGGCGGGGCTGGTGCTGACTCGCGCCACTCACGGTTGGACCGTTTCCAGCGTGGTTGCCGTGTGGTGGCCCCGGTAGCCAGAGTCCCAGTCGACGACGGCGACAGGGATGCTGGCGGCAGGCAGAACTTCGACGAGTGTCCCAACCATTGTGGCTCGCGGGTCGCGATGCTTGATACGTTCCCCTTTCTGCCAGGTGGCGATCTCGGTGAGTGTGGTCGCAGATGGCAGCAACGCCAGCTCCTCTTCTCGTCCGGGCGGTCAGGTCACCTGTGCCTGTTGCAGTAGCTGTCGATCAGTTCCAGGTTCTTCCGGTAGTAGTTGGGGCGTGTCTGTCGCCACCGTCGTTCCTCTTCTCGCGCCTGGGTGATGATCCCGCCGATGTAGAGGGCGGCGGGGCTGACCAGGAGGAACGGTTCCCACCAGTAGCCCTGCAGCTCCAGAGCAGCGAGAAACGGCATGGCAGTCTCCACATGGCGGGCGGAAGTGATCTTCGCGACCGTGCAGCACAGGCGGAGACCCGCAGAGGGCTGCGGGACGCCTGACATAGCGGGTTCTGGCCACCTGGATGGGTGTGGCGGCCGGTGGGTGCTGTGGGGTCGCCCGGGGTCGGTCCGCATCCGGGTCCGAGTGGGCCAGGAGGGAAGCGGCCGTGTCCTCGTATCTGCGTCGCCGGCCGTCTCGACGCTACCTGTTTCGGAAGGGGGCATCGCAATCTTGCACCCGGGACAGGTTACGTGTGGTGTCCGGACACGAACGCCGGTGCTGCTTTGTTTGGAGATGGGCTACCACCCGACCCGGCTCCGAGCAGCCCGGAACGCATAGTAGAGGGCATCTACGCTTGGCGGCGTGTCCACGCAAGGCGGCACCTGCAAGAACGGGAGGGTGCAGACCGACGCTAGCCAGTGGTGGCGGTAGTCGCAGTCGTCTCTTCACTCGGTGGTGGGAGGGGAACGATCCGGGGTGCTGGGTGGAGATGGCTTGACGCCGCGACGTCGCCACTCGGGCGTGTTGTTGAACATCAGGTGGCTTGTGGCCGGGTTGGCGCCGACCGTGCCGATACGCTCGCTGAAGGTGTGCACGCCGGCCAGGTCGACGGGCGCGCAGTCTACGTCGCCTCCGGGCTGCGGCGGGCACGCTGGCGTGTGAGAGGCTGGCCCTGGCGGCGTGAGCTCGACGACCGGGTCGAAGGTCGGGATGGGTGGTCCGAGCTGCTCGAGCCAGTCGTCAAGCCCGAGTGCGCGCACGACCTTGATCAGGGTTTTGAGGCTGGGGCCGGCGCTCGTCTCGAGGTTGCCGATCGTGGCAGTCGACACGTCAGCGATGTGGGCGAGACGTTCCTGGCTCATGTTGGTGGTGAGGCGTGCTTGGCGGACCTGGTTTCCAAGGTGTGCTTCCCACTCGTCGACGGTGCGTCGCTGTCCCGTTCCTTCTTGCATGTTGCCGCCTCCACCAGCCGTATCCAGCGAGTTCTTCTCGCTGCGGGCACGCCTGTGCAGCAGGGTGGGCTCAGGCAGAAATCCTTTCGGGTAACAGCCTTCCGTACCGCCAACCACGGAAACGTTGTGGGTAGTGAATGAGGGGTGGGGTGCGGGCGGCGTGATCCTGATCTGCGTGGGGTGGCGCGCCACGGCCGGCTGGTTTGCCGTTGCTGGCATGTCTGATGTTCGTGGTGGTCGGGCGGTACGCAGGGAGTTGGGTGACCTGCGTTAGCTGCGTTCCTGTTAGCGGTGCCGGCCAGCGTCGGCGCGGTCTTTGCTGAGGGCCGGTGGGCGCCAGCGGCCGGCCGTTGTGACACCTGACTGGCGAACTCGTTGGCGGCTGGCCTCTGAAGCTGAGACGCTGCCGCGTTTGGCGGGGCGTCACAGGTGTGACGAGGAACCTTGTCCGGTCCGGTGACGCCGGTTCGGTTCGTGCACAGTTTGTGGACAGGGTGCTGCAGGGGCGCGCACGCAGCGTCAGCTGCTGGCCGGTTTGGGGCATCTACGCACGGTCGTTGGGTATGCCAACGGACCGCCACCAGGAGCTGCGCAGCCTCGGGATGCTCGACAGCATCCTGCATGGTGACTGCCTTGACCTGTTGAAGGAGGTCCCTGACGGTTCGATCGACATGGTGCTTGCAGACCTGCCGTATGGGACAACCCAGAACTCGTGGGATAGCGTGATTCCGCTCGATGAACTGTGGACACAGTATAAGCGGGTGACGAAGCAGGATGGTGCGATCGTACTGACCGCCGCCCAGCCGTTCTCGTCGGTGCTGGTCACATCGAACCTGCGCCAGTTCAAGTACGAGTGGATCTGGTCGAAGACGGTGGGTTCCGGGCAGCTCAACATCAAACATCAGCCGTTGCGCACCCACGAGTCGGTGCTGGTCTTCTACCGGAAGAAGCCGACGTATCACCCGCAGATGACGGAGGGGACACCCTACCGGCAGCGCCGCGACGTCAACGGGAGCGGGTATGGCGCACAGCGGCCGGTGGAGGTCATCAACTCCGGGAGCAGGTATCCGAAGACGGTTCTCCCGGTCCCCAACCCGCGGATCAAGGGTGGGCATCCGACACAGAAGCCGGTGGGGCTGTTCGAATACCTGATTCGAACCTACACCGACGTCGGTGATGTCGTGCTCGACAACGTGATCGGGTCGGGAACGACGGCAGAGGCGGCGTTGCGTCAAGATCGCCGGTTCGTGGGGATGGAGTTAGACGAGGGGTACCACCGTATGGCGGTGGAGCGGGTGGACTGGTGTCGGAAGCAGCTGGCAGACCGGGTGTGACGCAGGACCGGGCACCCTCGAACAGCGCCGCACCCTAAGGTCCCACTACGACCCGAGTGCGCCCGTCAGCCTTGTCCGCGGCGTCGACGCCTCCGCCTCGGCGTCCCCTCCCGGGACGTCACCCGATACGGCAGCATCACACAGAAGGCACACCACCTCACTGGCCGGCAGCCTTGGTGCCCCACGGTAACGCCACACCACCTCCGGGTGCCGGCGCCACCAGGCGCGGATCGCTGCACGGCAACACACGCCGCACCAGATTGTGCGGCTGGCGGGCACAGGGTGCTCACCGCCGGCGCGGCGCACTGGTGAGCCAGTGCCAGCCAGAGGTGGCACATGCGAGTCCCGACCTGGCAGCCCGACGCCGAACGTGTCCGCGTCGGCCTGCTGACCGAAACGGTGCCCGGCGATGACAGCAATGTCATCGGCGACGAAGTGCGCCCGGGTATGCACGGCAGCGGGGTCCAGCAGTTGGATTCGGCGATCCAGATGCTTGAAGGGGTGCGCACCGAAGCGAAAAGGGACCCGGACTTCGGGCTGGACCTACCGTGGTGCCGGTTCGCGCGGACGATGCGGCTGCTGACACCGCAGAGCTACGGCGGTCGGTTCCAGCGGTGGTTGCAGCGGTTCTACGGGTGGGAGCCGGTACGTTCACAGGACGACCGGGGCGACTGTGTCGATGGTGCGGGTCACTACTGGGAGGTGAAGGTAACGCTAATCACGGGGACGAACGTGACGGCCAACTTCGTGCAGTTGCGCCCGTACCAGGAGGTCGACGGGCATGCTCTGTTCGTTGTGGATGCGTTCGACGACTATCGGGTGCACAGGTTCGATCTGGGGGAGGGTGAGCTGCGGGAGGAACTCGACCGGTCAGGGTTGAACGCGCATGGCACCCATGCGGCGGTGGCGTCGAACGCGACGCGGGAGTACGCGTTGCGTTTCCCCTGGGGTGATGCCGGCCGGCGGGCGCACTGGGAGGGTTACCGGTCGTCGGCGCCGGTGCCTGTGGCGTCTTCCAGGGTCACCAGCCAGTAGCGTCCGGCGTCGGCGAGGAACGCCGCGCCGCCGCCGGGGAGGATGGCAACGCCGGCCTGCTCGCTCGCGGGTGTGGTCAGAAGCTCATGCAGCCGGGTGGTGACAATGCCATCTGCAGTCACCTGCTCGACGGGCGTGGACGGGCCGAAGGTATCGAGCAGGTGGGTGGCAGAGACCAGCTGGCCGGTGTCGAGCCGGGTGCGGATGCGTTCGAGGGTGGCGCCGATGTCCACGGTGAGGCTTTCTGTCTGTGTGTGAGAGTTTACCGGCTGGCTTCTGTGGGGCGGCGGGCAGCAGCGGCGGTGGGGCCAGCAGTGTGACCCCGCCGATCATCGCTTCGCCGGTCGGGCCGATGGCAGCGTTGACTGCGCCGACCGCGGCGGCGAGGACGAACGGGGTTGCAGGCAGCCACAGTTCCGCAGCAGCGCTCGGCTGCTGTTCGACTGTGCAGGTGCGCGCAGCTGGGCGAGGCGTCGGGTAGCAGGTCCGGCTGGGTGAGGGATTCGGCCAGGTAGTAGCTGACGGCAGTGGCCTGCGTGAACCGGGCCAGCGTCCAGACCCGGTCCGCGTCGAGGTCGGTGCGTGCGGCGAGTGCAGCCTCGAGGTGTCCGGCCGGACAGGTACCGGCCTGCACGGCCACGGCGAGGGGTGCGAGGTCGAACTCGGCCGGCCCCTGACGAAGCAGATCCCAGTCGACGAAGTGCACTCCACCGTCGGGGCCTGTCAGGATGTTGCCTGCGTGTAGGTCGGAGTGGATCGCTACCTCCTTCCCCTCCGGCCCGTCGAGGGCGACGGCGGCGGCCTCGACGACCGGGGCGAGCCGGGCGGCAGCGTGCGCGTGCCAGCCACCTGTGGCACGGGCACGTGCGGGCCGTGCGGCGACACGGGCCGGCCCGGTCACGTTTGGCAACGTAGGGGCCAGCCCGCCAGGTTGTCGCGTCGGTGTTGGTGCGCAGCAGCGTCCAGCGGATGGGGTCTGGGATGTCGGGAGCCAGCGTGCGGGCGTGGAGCGGCTCTGCGCAGGAGGTCATGCCAGCAACTGTGCCGGGGGCTAGGCCGCATGCAGCAGCGAGCGACAGCGCCCGCACGCCAGGAGGGCCGTAAGGACACGAGGGCTGAGGCGGCGGTCGGAACGGTGCACGGCATACTCCGAGGGGAGAGGTCCCCAGAATAGGTGCCTGCCGCTGGCCCGGAGGCAACGGCGCGACGCTACGCGGCGGTAGACGACGCTTCCGTCTCGGCCGGGGTCGCATACCACTGCTGGTGCGGGCGGGAGCCGGTGCGTGCCGCCCGGCCGGCACGGGCCAGCTGTTGTAGTTGTAGTTGCAGCGCCGGTGCCCGCCGGGCGGCAAGGCCAGCAGCCGCCGCCAGTGCGGCGGTGGTCGCCGGTCCGCGTGCCGCGAGGAGTGCGGCGAGCTGGTCGTCGTCCGGCAGGGCCGCCCCCGTCCCCTCCCCGTCCTCCTCGAGCCGGTCCCAGGTGAGTGTGGCAGCCGCCCCGGGGTCGGCGGTGACCATGTCCGGTGTGCCTCCCAGCAGCCGGCCGGGGTCGATGCCACACCCGTCGGCGAACGCGTCAGCCAGGCAGCGGCGTGCCCGCCGAAGCTGCGGGCGGAGCTGTTGCCACGTCCTACCGCTGTTGAACCGGTGGCGGACATGGTGGGTGTGCAGGTCCGAGCGGAGCACGGTCGGGTAGCCTGACGCGTGTAGGCCGAGGAGGCGTTCGAACTGTTCGCGGCTGCGGGTGTGCCAGGCGGCGACATACAGCACTGCGAGCGCGGAGGTGGAGTAGGTTCGGCCGTTGCCGAGCGCGGCACCCATCTCCGGTTCGAGGGTT
>LFIK01003161.1_pt1 | contig 13386 bp, 16 predicted proteins | sample 643401 | NCBI WGS metagenome assembly LFIK01 (sample SAMN03777447, study PRJNA286221) | soda lake metagenome | biome: soda lake; feature: Kulunda steppe; material: water; isolation source: sample T5-Br brine of Lake Tanatar-5 | place: Russia: Kulunda steppe | collected 2010-07 | reverse complement strand
ATGCCCCGTCCCATGAATCATTCAACACCTCACTGACCCTCCCCTCCCCTCCCCATGACCCTTCCAAGGCCTCACAGTCTCCTCTTCCCTCCCCTCTATGTCCCCTTCCCACTGACTCTTCCAAGATCTCACTGCCCCTCCCCTCCCCTCCCCTCCATTACCCTCTGCCCGACTTCTCCTAGACCATAGAGCCCCACCTGCAGGCGTGTCTGCCAGGAGCCTGCGCCAGCACGGCTCCGCCTCCACCGGCAGGCCCGCCTTCATTGCCGCTTCTCCGCACCGCCACAGGAAGCCCTGCAGAGCCCATGTGTGGGCGTGTGTGACCCAGCGTAGTGGCCTGAAATGCATGCATTCCAGCGCGCCTCCCGGCTTCCCATCCTTCCCCTCTCCCCCCCTCCTTGATGCCCCCCCACTCTCCCTCCCTCCTGCCCTCCCTCCTTTGTCCAACTTGCCCATGCACCCTCTCCCACTGCACAAATGCCTCGTGGCTTGCAGATGGCAGCCCGCACAGAATGTACAAGGGCATAGCATGCCACCCAGGGCCGCGCTCCACCCCCCCACATGCTGATGCAGGCCCCTCCCTCCCTCCCTCCCTCTCTCAACCTCCTCTAAACACAACTGCTCTTCCCCCCTTGACCACAATTGCATGCTACCACCCCTGCAGCCGCCTCGGCTGACGCGCCCAGCGCAGATGTCAGCCCTCGCTCAGGCATCACAGGTTCACAGTGTGTACGCACTGTAGCAAGGTGCATCCACTGCACACTGCCGCACTGCTACGCTGCCAAACTGAAACACACGCTGGCGGACAACGACTTGAAAATCCGTGTTGAGCTGGTTGGTTGGGGCAGTTGAGCCGAGCACTGCTGGCGCTGACCGCTTCCCTCCCCTACCTCCAATGCTCACAAACACACACAGAGGTGCGCACGCCCACGCACACACACATACACACACACGTACACATGCACACGCACGCACACGCGCACACATACATGCACACGCGCACACATACACACACACACACAAACGCTACACTACCGAGCGCCCAATTAGACCGCAAGACCACCCTACCAATACGCTTCACCGCTGCACGGGCGAGCACCTAAAACTCTATCCTGGCCATCGTGCACGGTGCAGCCAGGCCTCTTCCCGACCTACTGCACGCCAGGGCAGTCTGCGCTCTGCCCTCACCGGTGCACGGGTATGCAGCCCCGGCTCCGCCGACGCATAGGCCATGGACGCCAAGGTACTGAACGCCTGTGCGGCTTGGCCCCATTGACCTGTCGTGCGAGGGTGGGCGCGCAGGGCAAAGCAGCGGGGCTGGAGAAGTGTCGTGGGAGGCTGGGCACTGAGACGTTGAGACTGGGGGGGCGCTCATAGGTGGCAGGAAAGATGCATGTGGGATTTGTGTGCATGTTCGCACATATATGTGTGTGTACAGGTGCGCAGGCATGTAGATGTGTGTGTACATGCGTGATGGCAGGCACATGCTATGTATGCATCTCAAGTGCACGTGCACACATAGGGGTGCACTACCGTGTCATCGATCTATCAGGCATTTCGTCTTTTGAGGTATTTCACAAGCAGCCGTTGGCAAACGATTGATTGAACTGGACTGAACAGGGCATCTCTCTGAGCTGGGATTTGAATTGAGCTACTCATCTTATGGTGCAGGAAAATAGAATTTGGAGAGTATGCTGGCACTGTGGGCGTAATGCAAGGAGCCCGATCATGCTGACATGAGAAACTTTTGTGGAAGGCTGGTCTCCGAAGAGCAGCTTACCAAGCTGTTGGAACAGCCAACTCTAGGTGACCTAGTAACTTGCGCTGGCATTCAAAATGCTAACACCCAACATCCTAAGGCCCTGACGCCATGTATCAAGACTGGTTGTACACAGCTGGCAGTGAATATGTCTCTTCAGCACAGTTCCCCTAGCCATGACCCCGCGCAGACCTGTCTCAGCATATAGCTCGGCAAGCCCTTGCCACGCCAGCGGGTTATTTGGATCCACACCGGTTGCTCTCTGGTACGCTGCCTCTGCCTACATCACATCCATCATGAAGCATTTGAAAGTGCTTGCACGCGCTTGGAGTAACGATCCTGGGCTAGGCATACATTGATTAAATAGAGGGGTGATCCAGCACACCTGCTTGTACTCATGAAGACCAAACGCTGCTTTGCCAACAAACCTGTGGGTTGCGAGAAGACAACACATGACTCAGGATGATGAGGGCAGGAGCTTGCCTTTATGCACAGCAAGTTCGGACAAAGAATGCACATCCTTCCCGTGACTTACACAAGGGCTTCATAGCTGCTGGGATTCTCCCTCAGCACCCCCTTGCATTCAGCAAGGGCTGCATTGTAATCTTTCTTTCCTAGAGCCTCCCTGGCCAGCTTCAGATGCTGTCGCACCTGCGACATATCCAGACTCTTCTACCCTGAAGACCAGTTCAAATTTTCCATGTACACCAGAATGTTATTTATATTTACTTGTTGGCAGTTGACGCCGTTTTATGGACATCGCAATTCTGAAATTTCAGATCATTTACACGAGTAGAGACACAGTACATAAATAAGCTCACATATTTAAGGGTTTAACATACGGATCGACCATCGATGGAGGACCCACATGCTGCGAAAGCGCTCGGCGGGATGCATATAACCGATTATGTTTGGCAGATCTTTAATTGCACCACATTTTCTGCCTAGATACCTACACCTGGAGCTAAGTAGGCGTGCACTTCGTGACATTGCTCGTTTATTCGCTTGTGCCCATGATTCAGAATTAAAGTATGTCCTTTTTATGACCTTTGTCACGCCAGATACATGCAGTGCCAGATTTATGCTGCATTGTGAGCCGGAGGTTGGTTGAGTTAGTTGGAGGAGTATTTGATCCCTTGCTCAGTTCAGCTATAGCTGTATTTGAGCAATGATGGTGTGTGGACTGGCTGCTGACAGTGACAGTGCACACCAAGCAGACAACAGGTTGCCCGCGATGAGACTGAGATTAGGACGTTCTCTCTGTTATAGCCATGCTACGAGTCTAATTTGGATGCAGCAGTCTCTCAGCGTGACACCTTGCTTGGAAATGTGCCATTTGAGAAGGAGATTCGCAGAACAATTTGCTGGTTATACTGGGACTGATAGAATTTACCTGAGAATTTACATTGGAGACAGAAAAGCTTTTTACTCTGACAACATCAGATGAGGGTGTGAAATTATTTCTCTTGAAGCAGATGCACAAATTGCTTCTTCTTCATTCTGAGACTTTGAATATTTCTTTGTCTGGCTGGCAATGTCCAGCAAGCCCAGCAGTCAACCCATCTGGCTTAAGGTCTAAACCCATAGTAACTTAATTTTCTGAGAGTTAAGATATTTTTTGTCTGGCTGGCAGAGCCCAGCAAGCCTACCAGTCAACCCATCTGCTGAAGTTCTAAAGCCATTGTAACTTAAATTGCACCATACTTCCAACAGCGCTGCAGCTTCCAATAGCACCAATAATAGGGACACCAACTCTTTGTTTCTAAATTTAGACAGACCTGCTTATGAATAAGTATCTCGGTTGCCGGATCCTCTGTTCTACTAGGAAAGGAAAATGAGTTAGTAACTCATGTTTAAATGGCAGGGTAAATGACACATATGCAAGACCTGCATGAACATGTACTGCGCCCTTTACACTCTTGGTGAATGCTTGTGCTTACTGTATTGGGCCACTTGTCAGCGCTTGCGCTGAAGATAAGAGATCAAATTGAATACAGGCAAGTTAGATCACACTGAAGAGAAGTGAACGAAAAGGGAGGGGGCAACACTTTCTCTGGCTCTGGCTGATCATTGGTACAAAGAAGCCGTTTAACTAAACTACATGCTTGCACATCCTGCGCTGGCACTGTCCTGCTGGGTGATGCCCTCAGTCTCCGATTGCCCTACCCATCCTTTACGATGGCTTGGCGCAACAGCTCGTCATCATCCATGTCTTCCTCATCATTCCCCTCCTCCTTTTCATGGACCGCCGCAACAGGGACAGGCATCAAATCCTCCTGCATTGGATCCCCCCGTTGCTGCTCCTGCTGCTGCTGCAGCCCACCTGCGCCCTCCCCTTGGTCCACGGTCAGGGCCTGCTCTCCGCTGGTCCCCGGCGCACTGACGCCCAGAGCAGGCCCTGCTGCATCATGAGCGCTCATCGCTGGCTGATCTGTGTCCCTCCCACTCACAACGCGGCCCTCAGCAGGTGGTACAGCCGGCGGCGCACGTGGTGCTGGTTCCTCAAACAACTGCTCGTCCAAGTCAGGCACAGCCTCAAATGCGTTTGCCTGGGCAAGTGATGAGATGGTTTGGCATTGTTAGAGTTGGGGCATGCACCAGGCTGCACGGCCGATAGTGCAAACAATGAACCCTGCACCAGACTTTTTTCCAACAGCCGGCACGTGGTGGGGCTCGGTCCTCTCCTACTGCAGAGACCACTCTCTTGCTTGCTCCCTGATTGGGCAGCCACACATCTGGGAGGGGAAGCCACAAGAGGAGGCCCTTCGCTCCTGGCAAACAAGCCCAGGCCCCTGTGCTGGTCAGGCACAACAAAGCAGGGCAAGCTTCCTCAACTCAGCAGCCCAGCCTTGCTGCAGAAAGCACACGCCCATGCTCCCTTGTGATGCGCGCCCATACATCCTCCAGGCACGTATGGGTGGCGGCTTTTGTCCCACAGGCACCCACCCACAGCTCCTCCTGCATAGCTTCAAGGGCATCCACTTCGTTCATCAGCTCATCCTCCATAGGCGGCCCTGCATCATCCTCATCAGGGAAGTGCGGCCCAGGCACCGAGGAAGGCACCCCATGTGGGTTGCCTGCATCCGCGTGTAAGGGGCATTGTGCACAAACAACACAGTGTCTGGCGCGCACAGGGGCAAAGGGGAGAGGGACCATTAAGCATTGGCTTTGAGCTTTAGATGGGAGTGGACCTGCAGGCAGAGCTGGCACGGGTTTGCTACTTATTAGCAAGACACCCCAACAACACAGGAAGCACATGATGATGCACACTCGTGCGTGCTTGGTGTTCGGAAAGTGCACAATGTGCTCAGCCACATGCTCTTCAGGTTGCTGAAATGGATATGAGCATCCAGCAGGTGTGTATGTAGTACTCTGGCCACCAAGCCTGCACCTCAGCCTCCAATCTAAATCCTGAATGCTGACAGGGGCTGCAGGACAAGTCATCCCTCACCACTCCCCTGCTAGTCTGCTTGACTTCCGCTCCTCATGCCCAGCAGACGCTGCACCCTCGCAGGACATGCACACGGCGGTGACGCACAGTGCACGCAGCCATGATGCATGACCTTCAGCATAGCCACAGCAGCAGGCTCGAGCCCGCGCTGATGCCCACCCCCAAGGCCACCAAGGTGGGCGCATCTGTGCATACCTGTAAGGAAGTTCACATGCAATGGATCGAGCGCACAGCGCCCACCTGCCGTGCCATGGGTCTGGCCCTGGCCGGTTGGCATGCCCCCTGCACGCGCATGCTGCGGCGGCACTTGGGGCGCAGCAGCAGCGGCAGGGGCATCAAGGTCCTGGCCGTCTGCCTGTTCTCCCTCCTGCTGCTCCTCCGCCAGCAGCTTGACCAGGCCTTGGCGCAGCTCGCGAAGCTCGTTCTGCAAGCAAGGGGCGAGCATGGGGGCTGTGGGGCCAGGGCTGGTGAAGAGTGTGTGGTGTGGATCATGGGTGGTGGACATCTGGCAGCCAAGCCACCTCACAGCCAGGAAACTAAGAGGGACGGGAGTATGCTCAACTGCATGCGCACAGACGCTGCAGGCGCAGCTACCCTAGCATGTCCTTGGGCCATGTGGCGCGAACCGCCCCTACAATAGCGTGCAAGAGCCCCTCGTGTGCCCACCTTTGCAATGGCACACATGAGGACCATCGCAACAGCCCTTGCCCACAACAGCACATGAGCCTCAGCATCACCGACCTTCACAATGGCGCTGCTGCCAAGCTTCTCAAGCTTTACGATGAAATCATCAAACTTGCAGTGGGGGAAAATGCGCTGTTGCCAGCGCGCGTACAGCTCAAGCAGGCGCTGCAAGTCTCCCACCTGCAGACCATATGCGTGCGCAACATTGAGAGGTTATGTATTGGTGACTGCCCTGTGCGCGCTAGGGACCCTGAGCAGCTAGTCAGCCAGTCAATCAAGGCGTCTGCGTAAGAATGGGCAGTGCACAAGCAAGACTTCTTGCAAACATCCTGTGCGTGTGCTGCTGCTACTCATGGCAAGCACAGACTGCTTCTGCTGTGACAGTATACGCCAACATGCCTGAGCGAGGCATGCCAAGTGGGGCTTCCCATTTGACAACAATGACTTCTGCAGCATTCCCACTTGGGGCTTTGATCAGTGCACCAGATGGTGATTTGATGACCAGCTCGTAAACAAGGCAGCAGATAGAAGGCGAGTCCATTTGCCCCTAAGAATCTTGGTCAAAGATGAATTGCCTTTACGTGGCATTTTAAGCAAATTGGGCATATAATGAGCTGCTTTATGGCATGAAAAGCACAAAGATGTGAAGCTCGCTGCAAAGGGTGAAGGAATGAAACATGCGCAGCCGATCAGCAGTGTCCCATCTGAGACCGCTGTCCTGAAGAAGACAGAATTGTCTCTCTCTGTGCGGATCACACACCATCAGATCTAATACCCCACCTCGTGGCCTTTACCCTTGAACTGGGACCTCATTGTATCTGGAAATTTGCAGAACACGTCATTGATTCCTTGTGGCTCCTGAAGAGAAGGTAGGGCAGAATGAGGTCGTTTAGCTCGAGAGTCATTGGCTCAATCTAGCGCAGGATGTCACTTTAGAAACTGCTATTGCTTGACCTTGGGCTTATTGTTCATCTTGCTGGACCATGGAATGCGTACAACCTTCCACGGATACAACCATGTTTCCTCTGTGTTGGGCTAATTTAGGTTTGGGCAGCGTGGCAACCAAGACTCAAGAAATAAACCTATCCCGCATGCCCCTGTACAAGAATATATGATTCATGTGATAGGACTGTTTTGGCAGAGAGTCTCATTAGGTCGAAACAGAACACACACCTTTAGGAGATCCAAGGTTAGCTTTGGACGTGGCTTGCCCTTCTTTCTCGTCTTGGTGACAATTCCAGCTGCACCACCTTCTCCTGTACCTTTCTCGGCAGGTCCGGGTTCATCGCTGCATGGGCCCAACCGCGGCAGTGAAAAGGAGTGATGCATAGTTGGGCAAATTGAGTGTATGTGCCTCCTTTGCAGTCTACCTGCCCATCCCCCCCTTACTTTTGCGCCTGTCCCTCTATATCTCTATCGGCAATCCCTATCTGCACATCATCGTCCTCCCAGTCGTCCATTGCTGAGCCTGACAGCGAGAGCAGCCAGAGCTGTCAATGACGACAGCTGGGAACCTGTTACAGGCTAAGACCTTTCCAAATCCACAGCCTCCAATCTTTGGGCCTCTGAAAATTATAGACGAGCCGCCCGTGCAGCTGCTTGCTCTTTTCTAATTATACAAAACCCTCTCCTAGCTCTTGTCCTTTTTCACGTTTAAATTATCAAATATTATTATCACGCATTCGCCTTTAAGAACATCCCGACAGCTGCCCTAGAAGTGCCCCTTCTGGAACTTGGCGGTTGATGGCTGTCGTTTTTCAACCTAAGGTCACAAATGAAAACACACGCACGAGATTTAGGAGCCAGAGGACCCTTGGCTGCTCACCATCTGTAAGCCTCGCACAGAGCCGTCCAAATCAGCTCCAAGGCAGGCCTCTCACCTCAGTCCTGTCAGCAGCAGTTGGTGATCAGAGCTCGTCATCTGCACAGCAACAGCGCAAAGCAAGTGCAAGGGCAAGAGAGCAAATTACGAAAGCATGGGACGCCTTGAAAAGATGGGCACAGCAAAAAGAGGTCGTTTTGTCAGCTTCTGAAGTGTGGGCGCCGGTCAACAAGGTTGCAGTGCTAGGTAAAGCTTGTGATGAGGCATGAGGCCACCATGTGCTAGTTGTATGCGTACTCAGCAAGGGCCGTTCAGTTCCTGTGCTGGACCTCCTGGCTGGCCGCAGGTGGAGGATCCTTTGCCACTGCCATGGGGTGCATCTTAGCGCTTCAAAAAGAAGATGTTGTAAGTTCGGCACATGATGTATGTGCAAGCCAGCACATCAGCTTGCTCTCATGACCAACGCGATCGCACTCCCAAATGCTCCTCCCTCCAGCTTCCCTGCACCTCCGAATGACAGCATCAAACGAAAAAATTTGAGAGGAAAGGAATTTTTGCATCGCCTTGGTGGTAGCCCAGCCAGAGATGTGCTGGCATGCGCAATGGGGCACAAAGAGACTTGTAGACCCTTAGTAGACAGCTGGAACCAGCTCAATGAGCCCACACTGCCCAACTTACCAGGGATAGCATATAAAGTACCACAAATCCCTATTCCATGCAGCTCTGTATGCCTCTTTTGAGCAGGATGTTGTCCTGCTCGTAAGGGACGCGCAGCTATGCTCCGACATCAATGTAAAGCACATGAACACCAAGTACTTGGAGGTGCGAGGACTGAGGGCTGATGAAGCTGGATGGAAAAAGGAAAGTCTATTCATTGCTGCGGCTAAATGATAAGGCCCGCCCCCTGTGCTGATTTGGCCTTGCAAGGGTGCAGTTGTGCATTGCACGCAACTGGCTGTGTTTTTGGCGTAATTTCAGACCAAGGCAGCATACCTGGCTTGCATGTGGGTCAGGTGGTATGAGGCTTTTTGGCATGAGTTCAAGCTCCATAATTGCTGAATAGGGTGGCCTGCACATTTGCATGTTCGGACTTGAGGTAACTCCATTGTGGCCCGGGCCTGCACTGGTGTCATCTACTGCTGCTGCTGCTGCTGCTCCTGCTGCTGCTGCTGCTGCTGCTGCTGCTGCTGCTGCTGCTGCTACCCATGACCACCTCTGTCCTCCCCTGAAGACATTAGCCCCCTCCCCCACCTGCGCCTGCCTCCTGCAAGCTTCATGCCAGACACAGGCCAGCAGAATCAATTGTCTTGCTCCTTGCACACGTGCAGGGCTTTCCATTGCCCCCAAACATGCGTGCAACGACTGACGCAGTGGATGCCATTGTGGGAGCACAATTCGTGGTGCACGCCGTGCCGGTCCAAGGCTCGCGCATGTTCCTGGCGGCCATCCGGGACGCGCTGCCTGCCTCCACGCCCCTGCTGTGCGTGAGCAAGGGCCTTGAGGTGGGCAGCACAGGCGCGCCGACAGCGTTTGGGGTGTGGGTGTGTGTTGGGCTGTGTGTTGGGTGGTGTGTGTTTAGGGGTGTGTCTGCGTGTGCAGTGTGTAGAGCGCATAAGTAGGTGGTGTGTTGAGCCTGCTTTGTGTGTGCATGCATGTGTGTGCGTGCGGGCACGTGCCTGTGTACACAGGCGACGGATGCGCTTGCGCACGCCTTTTGAGGGCCGAGTTTGTGCTTGAGGGCCACGGGGCGTGCTTGGGACTTGAGAAGGAGCTTGGCCTATGGGCACGCAGGGCCCTGCTGCCCCCCTCCAGCACATTATGGGCGCCTGCCACCTGCTGCGCCATGCGTTTCGACTGGCGCCATGCGTTTCGACTGGCGCCATGCGTTTCGACTGCCACCTGCTGCGCCATGCGTTTCGACTGGCGCACAGAGCGGCGCGCACCCTGGATGGTGCCCCCCCCGGCAGGTGTCCACTGGCAGGATGATGCCTGCAGGTGCATGATGTTGGAGGTCATCCCCACTGGCAGCATGATGCCTGCAGGTGTCCACTGGCAGCATGATGTCGGAGCTCATCCCCAGCGCGCTCGGGCGCAAGCAGCCCGCCGTCTTCCTCAGCGGTCCCTCTTTTGCACGGGAGGTGGGTACGCGCCAGCCTCTACTGCTGCTACTGCCACCAATGTTGCTGCTGCTCTTTCTGCTGCTGCTGCTGCTGCTGCTACTGTCACTCAGCCCTTTTTTGGGGGGTAGAGGGAGGGCAGGCCCTAGCTCTCCTGCACCCGTTCCCAAATGGAAGTGGGCAGGCCCCGCCTCTGCTGCCCTTGCCCCTGCTTAAGTGTGGGTGTTGTCCTTGATGAGGCATAGGCGGGCAGGACCCAGACCTGCCCAAAGCCACTTGTGCAATTGCTGGGGCAGAGTTAGATGGGTTCCAGCCCTGGGCTCAGGAAGGACAGGTGCCGAGTTGCGGCATGGTATGCATCGCATGTCAGCTGGTCAGAGGGATGAGGTGCAAGCCCTGCCGCCCCACCACAAAGGAATGGGAAGGCGCAACGGCGGCATCCACTTACCGGGGCATCTGCCCACACGCATCCACTTTCCGCGCACCGGGCTGTGGGTGTCATTTGCAGCAGGCCCCGATTTGAAGCCCAAGGCAGGGGAAATGCAGGCCCAGCTGGCTTAGCCGTCTGCACCTCTTTACAGGCCTCCCCTGCTTGGCTGAATGAGCTGCTTGCTGCGCGTGCGCCTGTGGCCCTCCGCCATGCACTGAAGTGCTCCTATGGTCATCAGCACCCTGTGCTCCTGTGGCCCTCCATACCCTGTGCTCCTGTAAGCCTCCATACCCTGTGCTCCTGTAGCCCTCCATACCCTCAGCTCCTATGGTCATCGGTACCCTGTGCTCCTGTGGCCCTCCATACCCTCAGCTCCTGTGGCCCTCGTGCCTCAAATCCAACCATCATATCCCGGAATGCGCACACTTGTTTGGCTGTGCACGCGCTGGCCCACACCGACGAGGAACCCTGACTGCACAGGCTGATCTTTGAGTCGGCTCACTGTTGAGCTGAGCACTGCCGGTGCGCACACACACATATGCGCGCACACAAACCAGCCAGGTACGCGCGCGTGTAAACATGCACACACATGCACTGACAAACCTGCACACATAAGCACGCACGCAACAGCGCACACACGCACACAAGCATGCAAGCACACAAGAGCACACACACACGCACACATACATAGAGCACACACACAAGCAGCCCTAGGCCTGTGCGCTGCTGTTGCCAGGAGTGCGCCACCTCAGCGTGTGCGCGCGTGTGCCCTTGTTCCTGTGGCTGCAGGTCATGGAGAGGCAGCCCACAGGCCTGGTGGCCGCGTCGACCGACCCCCAGCTGGCGGCCTCTGTGCAGGTAATGAGTGCTGCGCGCCTGTGCTGGCGGTGCGCAGGCCATCAGGAAGAACCCCCCTGAGGACTTTGATGTGCGATTGTGATTGTCTAAAGTGCAGGCAGGGGGCCAGGTCTTCTCATTTGCAGGCAGTGGAAAGGCAGTGGGTGGCAGTGGACTGTGCAGGCTGGGTGGGCAGTGGAGAGGCAGCGACTGTGGCAGTGGGCAGTGGAAAGGCAGTGGATGACAGGGTGCGGTAACGCAGAGATTGTAAGCAGGCAGTGAGGTGTCGTTAGCAGTGGATGGCAGCAGAAAGTCAGCCGCATGTGTGCCATGTAAGCAGGAGCCCCACTGGCTGCCCAGGACTTGGACTTCCTCTGTTTCTCCTCCGTTCCTCCTCCCTACCACCAGATGCATGCACGCGCAGAAACACGCCACCACCTCCTCCTTTCCTCCCCCGTTCCTACTCCCCACCACTACCTCGTGTGCGGTGCACCACAGGCGCTCCTGTCTAGCCCCACCCTGCGTGTCAACACGTCCGCTGACGTGGTGAGTTTACCCACAGGACAAGCCATCGCCAGCCCGGTACTGCATCCTGGCCTGATGATACGACGTATCAACAGCCTGTGCTCTGACCTTTGCCTGTGACCTGTGTGTGTGTGCGTGTGTGTGCGCGCCTGGTTTGTTGAGCTCATGCCAACAGCCTGCTCCCTGACCTTGCCCAACCCTTGTGCACGCGCGTGTGCCCAAGGCCTGCTTAGCCCAGTTGCAGGTGGGTAGCTCAGTGTTCAATGCTGGCTGTCAACAGAGGCCACGGCTGAATAAGGTATGGTTGGCTGTGGTGGCTGTGCAGGTGGGCATCGAGATCTGTGGCGCTCTGAAGAATGTGCTGGCAGTAGGGGCAGGCATTGTCCAGGGCCTGGGCCTCGGGCAGAACGCGCTGGCCGCTTTCATTGTGCAGGGCTGCTCAGAGATCAGGTTTGTGTGCGGGGGGCTGAAAGGGGGGCGCTGCGTATGCTTCTTGTGTGTGCATGTGTTTGGATGGGTGGGCGCACGTGTTTGGACGAGTGTGGGTGTGGGTGGAAGAGTGTGTGTGGAAGAGTGTGGGTGTGGGTGGAAGAGTGTGCGTGGAAGAGTGTATGTGTGTGTGGAAGAGTGTGTGGGTGGGTGGAAGAGTGTGTGTGGTTGTGCATGAGTGCCAACACAAGCACACGTGTGCATGTGTGTGGGTGTGTGGGTGAGCGCGGGTGCGTGCATGCGTATGGGCCTGCACGCACAGACTTTTACGCGTGTATGACCAAGGGTGCATATGTTTGGTTCATTCAGGTGTAAGTGTGGGTGTGGGAGCCCTGCCCCTGAGCGTCAGAGGCCCCTGAGCTGCAGGTGCAGATCACCTGCATGACTGTGCTGTGCATATGGTGGATGCCATGCGCTATTGTGGGGGAGGACCAGGTCATACCTCAGGAGGACCATGTCTGATGAGAGCTAAGCTAGGCCGTCACTAAGCTGCCCTCACACGCGGCATTGAGCCCCACCTCCGTGTAGACCCCTCCTCCACCAGCAGGTGGCCGAGTCGCCCACTCGCTCCGCGATTCTTGCTGCCTTGGCTCCCAACCTCACAGTCTGCATCCTCACTCTCAGTCTTGGCCGACAAGTGCACGTTTTTATGAGCCGCTGGCAGGCTGGGTCGCATGCCGTCTAGCCCCCCCTGTTGCCTCTTAAGGGAAGTGGTTGGTGGTGGCCCAAGGGCGCAGCATCCCTCACAGTCTTACCTCCCAACAACCAATCAGCCATGAGCTGGCGGCAGGCTGGGCTACTACTCGTCTAGCCCCTCACAGAGGGTTTTCACCGGAGGTCCACCCTCGCCTTAGCAGTCTTGCCTACCGACAGACAATGGCCCACACTGGCCCTGCTTTTCCTCCCCACAAGCAGGTGGCTGGTGGAGGCTTTGGGGGGCAAGGCCTCCACCATCAACGGGCTGGGGGGCATCGGTGACATCTGCCTAACGTGCTATGGCAGCCTGTCACGGAACAGGTCCGTGGGCGTGCGGCTTGGGCAAGGGGAGGCGCTCCAGGACATTCTGGCGTCTAGCCCCCAGGTGAGTGGGCTGTGCGTGCGTGCGTGCGTGCAAGAGCGCAAGGGCGGGAGTGCGGGAAGGAGGGGGGGCACAAGTGCATGAGGACTTTCATAGAAGCGTGCCTGTGGGGTGCAGTGTCCATCAGAGCAGGGAGAGGGACGAGTTACGCTCGCTCTTTCCATTTGTGTGCACGTGTGTGTGTGTATGTGTGT